>Ga0209709_10005268_pt1 | contig 10208 bp, 12 predicted proteins | sample ArcticOcean_MG_C_2_FD_187435 | JGI IMG/M metagenome (GOLD analysis project Ga0209709, IMG submission 187435) | Marine microbial communities from western Arctic Ocean - ArcticOcean_MG_CB4_136 (SPAdes) (version 2) | ecosystem: Environmental > Aquatic > Marine > Oceanic | place: Arctic Ocean...
AATGGCAGCATCTACTGCACAAACAACCTTTTGGGTTTTTGCTTCGTTAATGGGAATTTCACTTTCTTCAATATTTTTAACTTACACTGGCGCTAGTATTACTAGAGTATTCTTTATTACTTCAATTACTTTTGGGGCAATGAGTCTTTATGGCTATACAACTAAAAGAGATCTTACAAAACTAGGATCTTTCTTAATGATGGGTCTAATTGGAATTATTGTAGCATCGGTTGTTAATATGTTTATGAGATCTACAATGATGGATTTTGTGATTTCGATCTTAGGTGTTTTAATCTTTGTTGGACTTACAGCTTACGATACTCAAAAAATTAAGAATATGTACGTAGCAAGTGATACCGGCGAGTTGATGGGCAAAAAAGCTGTAATGGGCGCCTTAACTCTTTACCTAGACTTTATAAATTTATTTATAATGTTATTAAGATTATTTGGTCAAAGAAGATAATTCTTACTATCTTTTAAGTTTCTTCCAATTAGTATTTTTTAATAAAATTTTTAGATCAAAAGAATTTTTTAATACCTTGCCATTAGAATCTGTAATTAAGTATTTTAGATTTTTATTAACAGGTTTAAAGTTTTTACATATTTTATATAAAGCATTTTCTGCAGCATTCTTAAAAACACAGAAATCAACTTGTCTACTTGATATATTAAGACCATAGTCTTTCCAGGAACCTTCAGAAACCATTTTTGCATATAAATCTAATATAATTTTTAACTCATTTTTTTCAAAAAAAAACTTTTCTTCAACTTTTTTTAAAGAATTGTTAACTACCAATCTTAAATTTTTATTCATTGGTCTTATGTTTGGTTATTAATGGTATTTGAAATGCTGTAAAAATAAATGTTACTGGAAGCAGGCCCCAAACTTTAAAGTTTACCCAAAACTCCTCCGATTGAGTTCTCCAAATAAACTCATTTAATAATGCCATGGCAAAGAAAAATAATATCCATCTTTTACTTAATAAATTCCATCCTTCATCGGTTAAAAAAATAGATTTACCCATAATTTTCTTTAATAATGGTTCACTCGTAAAGTATTTTCCAAATAAAAGAGAAAGTCCAAACAAAGTATTTATAACTGTTGGTTTGATATAAAGAAATACTGGATTGTTAAAATAAATTGTCAATCCACCAAATAATGAAATTAGAATTCCACCTATTAGAGGAATCATGGGAATTTTTTTTTCCATCAACCAAACAATAAGTAATGCTATTAGTGTGGCTATTATAAAGGGTGGAATAGCAATTTTTAAATCTTTATCACTATTGTAATAAAAAAAGAAAAAGACCATTAAAGGCCCAAAGTCTGTGACAAATTTAACAAAAGATTTATTCACTTCAAAGATATTAACAGATTAATAAAACTTTTAAATTTTTTTATTGATTTTTATTTTTAAATATCCATATTTAAGGGATGGGAACACAAAAAGCAAAATTTTCAATAGGAGATGTAGTTAAACATAAACACTTTGAATTTAGAGGTGTCATTTATGATGTTGACTTTGAATTTAACAATTCAGAAGAATGGTATCAGTCAATTCCAAAAAATGTACGTCCTAAAAAAGATCAGCCTTTTTATCATTTATTAGCTGAAAATGATGAAATTACTTATGAAGCTTATGTTTCAGAACAAAACTTGCTAACAGATGAGTCAAAAGAACCTATAAAACATCCTTTAATTAATGAAATTTTTTCTGGAAAAAAAGGATCAGGTTATTTTAAGCCATCAAACTAAATAAGTCATTATTCAAACACATTTAGCTCAAATCTTCGACATATCACCTTGCTATAAATATATCATATTCTGATCAAGGGCGTTTATATCGAACATAAACAATCATTATCTCCCCTAGCTCTTGATCGGAAAATTAATCAAAATAATAACTAAACAATCTTTTTTTGTAATATATATAATCAAATGATTATGAAATATCTTGAGCCAAGTAAAAACTTTAGCATATTATATAATGCTCAAAAGTATGTTCTTTTTTTATTTATAGTAGTTCTATCTATTGGCTTAACCGAAGCATTAATATTATCACCAGAAGATTACAAGCAGAGTCACTCTGTGAGAATTATGTATGTTCATGTGCCTGCTGCATGGATATCAATTGCAATATTTTCTTTAATAGCTTTTTTATCAATTGGTATTTTTGTTTTTAAAAATAAAAAAATTTCTTTAATTGCAAAAAGTTTAGCACCATCTGGATTCGTATTTAATATAATTGCTTTAGTAACTGGTTCAATATGGGGAAAACCAACTTGGGGCACTTGGTGGGCATGGGATGCCAGGATAACATCAATGTTAATTTTAGCTTTATTCTATTTTATGTATTTGTTGTCTTGGAGAATTTTTGAGAACAAAGAGAAAGCTATCAGAATAACCTCTATCATTGCTATATTGGGAGCAATTAATGTTCCTATTATAAAATTTTCTGTAGATTGGTGGTCAACGCTTCATCAAAACTCATCTGTTAATATTCTATCAAAAACAACAATTGACACCTCGATGTTAATACCCCTAGTCATTATGACTGCGGCATTTGCTCTATTTTCATTATTAATTTTTTTAATGAAATATAATACGGAACTGATAAAAATTAAGAATAAAGGATTAGATAGATTATGATTAATGAATTAATTTCAATGAACGGGTATGGGGCTTATGTATGGTCTGCATTTTCTTTTACATTGATTAGTTTTGTATCTCTTTATTTGGCAATTAAACTCCAACTAGTGAAAGAACAAAAAAGATTTTCTTTTAAGTTTGGTTTATTAAGTGCTCAAAAAGTGAGAGTTGCAAAAAAACAAAATATTAACAAAGAAATATTAGTAAATAATTTAAATTCACAAATTTAGGCTTCATTCACCATGTATGGTAAAAAAGTTAAATTGAGAGTTTTATTCTTACTTTTAGTACTTACGTCAATTATTTTATCAGTTTATTTAATTTTAAAACTATTAGAAAAAGATGTAGTTTATTTCCTTTCACCAACTGACATCAAAAATTTAACGGAAATTAATAATCAAAAAATTAGAGTTGGTGGCATGGTTAAAGATAAATCAATTATGATTAATTCTAGTGAAATTAACTTCATTATTACAGATTTTAGAAATGAGATTAAAGTGAGTTATTCAGGTGCGGTACCAAATTTATTTGAAGAAGGTAAAGGTGTAGTTGCAGAAGGTTTTTTAAAAAATTTAAATTATCTTGATGCTTCTAAAATATTAGCAAAGCATGATGAAAATTATATGCCTCCAGAAGTAAAAAAAGCTTTAGGAGGAAAATAAATTGTTGGCAAGTCAGATTGGATATTATGCACTAATTATAGGATTATTTTTTTCTATTTTAATTTTACCTGTATCGATTCAAAATTTTTATAGTAATAAAAATCTTGATGGAAGAATTTTTTCTATTTCCTTTTTACAATTTTTTTTAGTTTTTTTAAGTTTTTTAAGTTTAATTTTATCTTTTGTTAATTCTGATTTTAGTAACGAAACAGTTTTTAATAACTCTCATACTACCAAGCCATTATTTTATAAAATTTCAGGAACCTGGGGGAACCATGAAGGTAGTTTATTATTATGGCTATTAGTATTAACTTTTTTTATATTTATATTTTTAATTAAGTCCAATAACCAACCAAAAAAATATAGAATTCTAACTTTACTTTTTCAACAAATTATAATAATTGGTTTTTTTTTATTTATTTTAATAACATCAAGTCCATTTAATTACTTATTTCCAGTACCAAAAGAAGGAATGGGTCTTAATCCAATATTACAAGATCCTGCACTCGCAATTCATCCTCCAATTTTATATTTAGGTTATGTGGGGTCATCAATAATATTTTCTGCTTCTCTTGCAGGCCTAGTTCAAAATTATATTTCAAAATCCTGGGCAAAACATATTAAAATATGGATTTTAACATCATGGGTTTTCTTGACTGTAGGTATCATGCTGGGATCAATATGGGCTTATTATGAATTAGGATGGGGTGGTTTTTGGTTTTGGGATCCTGTTGAGAATGTTTCCCTGATGCCATGGTTATGTTTAACAGCTTTATTGCATTGTATTTTAGTTTTAGAAAAACGGTCATCCTTAACTTCTTGGACTGTAATTTTATGCATCGCAACATTTACTTTATCCATGAGTGGAACTTTTTTAGTCAGGTCAGGAATACTAAATTCAGTACACACTTTTGCAAATGATCCATCTAGGGGGATTTTTATTTTAATCTTTTTATTTATTTTAATTTTAATTTCTCTGGTTATTTTTTTTATATATCACAGAGAAAATACTAAAGATGTTAATAAGATTTATTTTTTTAGCAAAGAAACTTCCATTTTAATAAATAATTGGTTTGTTATGTATTTTTTATCCGTTGTATTAATCGGAACAGTCTACCCGATTTTTTTAGAGGTTATGAGTGGCGAAAAAATTTCAATAGGACCTCCATTTTATCTTAAATTGATGATACCTTTTTTAATATTTTTTTTATTATTCATGTCAATTGGTCCAAACTTGGATTGGATAAAATCAAAAAATCTAAAAATTAAATATCAATTAGTTTTATTGTTTATTATTTCAATTTTAATTTCTTTTCTTATTTTAAAAAACAAAGGTTTAACAAGCTTGAATAATACAGTCTTAATTACTGCTGCTTTTTATTTATTCTCAACAACACTAAAAGATTTTTTTTCAGAAAGATTTATAAACTATTCTCAAAGAGTATCTCATTTTGGTTTTAGTTTATTAATTTTAAGTATTTTATTTAATAGTATTTTTTCAAGTGAAATTATTACTAATATAAAAGTAGGTGAAAATTTTTTTTATAAAGGTGGTACTATAAAGTTGGTTTCAATTGAAAATAAAAAAGTAAATAATTATGAGTCAATAATTGGAAATTTTAGACTAATAGATAATAATAACAATCTAACTATACTTAAACCTGAATTAAGAATTTATAACACACCCAACACAAGTACCAGTGAGGCAGATATTAAAACTACTTTATTTTATGATAAATTTTTAGTTATGAATTTAGTAAAAGGAAATGAGTATTTTAATATTAGGTATCAAGTTAAGTATTTTATGATCTGGATATGGATTTCAACATTATTATTGGCCTTGGGAGGAACACTTAGTGTGTTTAGAAGAGTAAATGAAAAATAAAATCCTAATAATTTTGATTATATTTTTTTTTATATTTTGTTTTATAGTTTTGTTTAAAGGTTTGAATAATTCAAATATATATATACCAAAATTAAAATCTGAAAAACTATTAATCAATTTTAAATCAAAAGAATTATTCTCTGAAATAGAAATTTCTTCAGATAAACTATTTATAGATAGTGATTTCTATATTCTCAACATTTGGTCCTCTTGGTGTCTTCCCTGCAGAGATGAACACAAATTTTTAATGCAACTAAATAAAAATTCATCCTTAATGATAGTTGGATTAAATTACAAAGATAAATCTATTAACGCAAAGAAGTTTCTCAATGAATTAGGAAATCCTTATTCTACTATTTTATTAGATACAGATGGCACCATCTCTATAGAGCTGGGTGCGTATGGTGTTCCAGAAACATTTTTAATAAATGATGAAAAAAAAATTATTAAAAAAATTATTGGCCCCATTAATGAACAATTAATTAATGAAATAAACTTGATGATAAAATGAAGATATTTAAATTTTTTATAATTATTATTTTGATCTTTAATTTTTCAAATCTTAATTCACAAGAAACTGATATTGAATTAAGTACTAAAATTTCAAAAAATATTAGGTGTTTAGTTTGTCAGGGACAATCTATCTATGATTCGAACTCTGATTTTGCAAATAGCATGAAGATGGTTATAGATAAAAAATTAAAGGAAGGATCTACAGAAAATGAAATTTATCAGTATTTAAAAAATCAGTATGGTCAATGGATTACATATGATCCTGAATTTAATAAAAAAACCTATATTCTTTGGATATTACCATTATTGATTTTTCTTACAGGAGGCTTAATAATATTAAGAAAAATAATAGTTATAAAGTAAATACTATAATATATAAGAATGTTATATTTATAAATTTATGAAAACCAAAAACTTAAAATTCTTTTTTGCTTTAGTTCTAATTACATTTGCTAGTTTTTTGTCAGCAAATGCAGAAGAAAAAAAAAATAATGTTAGCGAACACGAAGTAAATTTTTTTGGAGGAATGTTTGATTTTAGTGACGAAGGACAAAGAGCTGCATTATTTGGAATTCAACATCAAAATGAAACTTTAGAGAGAGAAACATTCTTGGGAAAACTATCTCCTATTACAGGAGCTTTTGTAACTGAAAATTCAGCAGCATACGTTTACACAGGAGTTGAGTGGAACTTTGATTTAGGTGGAATTAATTTTACACCCAGTTTTACGCCGGGTCTTTATAGTGAAGGTGATGGTAAGGATTTGGGGCACGTAATAGAATTTAAATCTGAACTGCAGGCCTCATTTAATATTTCCAAAGATACAAGCTTGGGAATGTCTTATAATCACATTTCTAATGCGAGCATAGGAGATAAAAATCCTGGAGCAAATAGTTATATGGTTAATTTTTTAAAAAAATTTTAAACCATAATAATGAATTTAAAAGACTGTCACAATTTTAGTGATTTTAGAAAATTAGCAAAAAAAAAATTACCCTCACCTATCTTTCATTATATTGATGGTGGAGCAGATGATGAAACAACTTTAAGAAGAAATACAGAATCTTTTAATGACTGTGACTTAGTTCCAAACATTCTTGCAAGTGTTGGTAAACCTGATTTATCAACAACTCTTTTTGGAAAAAAAATTGAAATGCCAATTTTTCTTTCACCAGCAGCAATGCAAAGACTTTATCACCATGACGGAGATTTAGCATCAGCAAGAGCAGCAGAAAAGTTTGGAACGTTTTATAGTATGTCATCAATGGGAAATAATACTATAGAAGAGGTTTCTGAAATATCAAATGGACCAAAACTATTTCAACTTTATGTTCATAAGGATAGATCAATTTCAGATGATTTAATCGATAGAGCAAGAAATTCTAAGTTTGATGCAATGTGTTTAACTGTTGATACCTTAGTTGCTGGTAACAGAGAAAAAGATCACAGAACAGGCTTCACTACACCACCAAAACTCACATTACAAAGTTTAATGAGTTTTGCGATGCGTCCTCAATGGGTATTTAATTATTTTACTCATAAAAAATTTGAATTAGCAAATGTTAAAAAGAAAACAGACAAAGGAACAAATATTGCAAAGTCAGTTATTGAATATATTAACGAACAGTATGATCCGGCTATGAGCTGGAAAGATGCAGAATATTGTGTAAAAAAATGGAATAAACCGTTTGCTTTAAAAGGTGTGATGTCTGTAGAAGACGCTAGAAGAGCCATAGATATTGGCTGCACAGCCATAATGGTTTCAAATCATGGAGGAAGACAGTTGGATGGATCAAGGTCACCTTTTGATCAAGTTAAGGCCATTAGAAATGCTGTTGGAGACAAGTTAGAAATAATTTTAGATGGGGGGGTAAGAAGAGGAACTCACGTTTTAAAAGCTTTAGCTGCAGGCGCAACAGCATGTAGTTTTGGAAAAATGTTTTTATTCTCTTTGGCTGCAGGAGGGCAACAAGGAGTTGAACATTTGTTAAAAAATATGCATGATGAGATTAATAGAAATATGGTGTTGATGGGTTGCAAAAATTTAAAAGAATTAAATAGTTCAAAATTAATTTATAGAAAATAGAAAGGTAATACTTAGATGAAATTAGCAAAAAGTTTAGATAGATTGGGAACTGAGTCAGCATTTAGTGTATTAGCTGAAGCAAAAAAATTAGAAGCTCAAGGAAAACCGATGATTCACATGGGGCTAGGGCAACCAGACTTTAAAACACCAAAACATGTGGTTGAAGCAGCAAAAAAAGCTTTAGATGATGGCCATCATGGGTATGTGATGTCTAACGGAATTCCAGAATGTAGACAGGCAGTAACAAGAAAAATAAAAAAACTTTACAATGTGGATATAGATTTTGAACGAATTTTAATCATGCCTGGTGGAAAACCAACAATGAGTTATGCAATTCAATGTTTTGGTGAGCCAGGTGCAGAGATAATTCATCCTACGCCTGCTTTTCCAATTTATGAGTCCATGATTAACTATACTGGTTCAACAGCAGTGCCTTATGATTTAACAGAAGATAAAGATCTAAAATTTAATCCAGAAAAAATTTTATCTTTGATTACAGATAAAACTAGATTGTTAATATTAATTAATCCAAATAATCCAACAGGAAGTTTTGTAGAAAAAGCTGATGTTGATGTATTAGCTGAAGGTCTTAAAAAATATCCGCATGTAACTATTTTAAGTGATGAAATTTATAGTAGACAAATTTTTGATGGGAAGGAAATGCCCACATTTTTTAATTATCCAGAGTTAAGAGAAAGATTAATTGTATTAGAAGGATGGAGCAAGGCATATTCAATGACAGGATGGAGACTTGGATGGAGTTTTTGGCCTAAAGATTTAGTTGGCCACGTAAATAAACTTTTGATTAATAGTGTATCTTGTGTAAATGCTGCTGCTCAATTCGCAGGTATTGCAGCCCTCGATGGTCCTGATGACTCTATAAATGAAATGATGAAAGAGTTTGATATAAGAAGAGCTTTAATTCACAAAGGTTTAAATGAACTTCCAGGAGTTGAATGTAGTTTACCAGGAGGTGCTTTTTATGCATTTCCTAAAGTTATTGGAACTGGAATGAATGGTGCAGAATTTTGCAAGAAAGCTATGTACGAAGCTGGGGTTGCGATTGTTCCTGGTACAGCTTTTGGTCAAACTTGCAATGATTATGTAAGGTTTAGTTTTGCTTGTTCACAAGATAATATTTCTGACGCACTAGAAAATCTTAAAAAGATGTTAGGCTAAAATTTAATTTTAATTAAGATCAAAAATTTTACCTGGATTCATAATATTATTTGGATCAAGGCTTCTTTTAATTGATTTCATTAAAGGCAAATTGTCAGGATGTTCTTTCAACAAATAAGCTTTTTTTTGCAGTCCAATACCATGTTCTCCGGTAATAGTTCCTTCAAGCTCTAAGGTCTTATCTATAAGTTTATCACTAAAATTTCTAATTTTTTGGTATGAGCCTTCTATGGCTGGATCATAAATAATTATTGCATGAAAGTTACCATCTCCAACATGTCCAACCATTGGTGCTTTGAGACCAATTTTTTTTATTTCTGTTTCAGCAAATTTGATGCATTCAACTAAATTAGAAACAGGCACACATACATCCGTTGAGTATATTTTTACATTTGTTCCTTGAGCTTTTACTGCATAGTAAACGTCATGCCTTGCTTGCCACAATTTATTTCTATCTTCTAGTGATACCGCCCATTTAAAATCACTTCCATTGTTGTTTTTTGATATCTCTTCAACAATATTAATTGCTTCCTTATTTGATTGTTCACTGCCATGAAATTCAAAAAATAGTGTAGGTTTTGATTCCATATTTTTTAATTTGGAATATTTAATACAAATTTCCATTTGATCCTTATTTAGCATTTCTATTCTTGCTATTGGAACACCATATTGAATAACTTCTTGAGATGTTAAAACAGCTGTTTCAAGATCAGAAAAATGACATACAGCACTCATTATACTTTCTGGTATCGGTGATAACTTTAAATGAACTTCTGTGATGATTCCTAAAGTTCCCTCAGAACCTATAAATAAATTAGTTAAGTTGTATCCTGCAGATGATTTTTTTGTACGAGTTCCAGTTTTAACAATTTCTCCGTTTGGCAGAACAACTGTTAATCCTGTAACAACCGTTCTCATTGTTCCATACTTAACAGCCATTGTTCCAGATGCAGAAGTTGAAGCCATACCACCTAATGCTGCATCAGCGCCTGGGTCGATTGGGAAAAAAACTCCGTCATCTCTTAAATGTTCATTTAATTGTTTTCTAGTAACATTTGCTTGAACTCTGCAGTCAAAATCTGACACATTAACACTTAAAACCCTGTTCATCTTTTCTAATGAAATTGTAATACCATTTTCATTGCCAACAGCGTTGCCTTCTAAAGATGTTCCCGTACCAAAAGGAACAACTGGAATTTTGTGTTTATTACATAATTGCAATATTTTTGAAAC
>Ga0209709_10005269_pt1 | contig 10207 bp, 20 predicted proteins | sample ArcticOcean_MG_C_2_FD_187435 | JGI IMG/M metagenome (GOLD analysis project Ga0209709, IMG submission 187435) | Marine microbial communities from western Arctic Ocean - ArcticOcean_MG_CB4_136 (SPAdes) (version 2) | ecosystem: Environmental > Aquatic > Marine > Oceanic | place: Arctic Ocean...
GAACTAAAGGTGAATTGGCTTATAAAAAAAGAAAATTAAATAAAAGTGAAAAAAAACTAAGTATTGCTTCATTAATTACTGAAAAAAATAAACTCAACAATTTGCTTATTTTTAGTGATTTTAATAATGAAATTAAAAAAACAAAAGAAATGAGTGCTATAATTAATAAATTTGAAATAACTAATTCACTATTAATTTTAGACAAATCATCAAAAGATAAAATTGAAAAATCTACCAAAAATATTCCTAACGTTAAAGTTACAGATGTTAATCATTTTAGTGCATTCGATATGGTTAAATTCAAAAAAGTTGTTTTTACTGAAAGCTCAATAAAAGAACTTGAAAAGAGGTATTTATAATGGAGAAGATTCATTTATATGATAAAATTCTTTTTCCAATTGTAACGGAAAAATCTACCAATATGTCTGAACAGAATAAAATTGTTTTTAAAGTTCCTTCAAAAGCTAACAAAGTTAATTTAAAAAAAAATATAGAAAAAATTTTTAAAGTAAATGTTACTAAAATAAATATTATTAACAAACAAAATAGAGTTAAAATTACACGGGGAAAAAAAGTTAAGATTCAAGGTTATAAAAAAGCAATCATAACTCTAAAAAAAGGTCAAAGTATAGACCTAACAACAGGAATTTAAAAATGGCATTAAAAACTTTTAAACCTTATACAAAATCTAGTAGAGGAACAATTTTAGTTGATAAGACAGGTCTATGGAATGGCAAACCTTTTAAAGCGTTAGTTAAACCAAAAAATGCAATGAAAGGTAGAAATAATAATGGTCATATTACATCAATAAATAGAGCAGGTGGACACAAAAAAATGTACAGACATGTAAACTTTTATAGGAAAAAATTTGATATGCCAGCAACTGTTGAGAGAATTGAATACGACCCAAATAGAACTTGTTACATTATGCTTGTTAAATTTAAAGATGGTCAACATGATTATTATTTAGCTCCTCAAAAGATTAAAGTTGGAGATATTATTGAAAATGGTTCAAAAAAAGAAATTAAAGTAGGTAACTGTATGCCATTACTAGATATTCCAGTTGGAATAAACATTCATAACGTAGAACTACAACCGGGAGCTGGAGGAAAAATTGCGAGATCCGCAGGAACATCTGTAACAATAAGTGGTTTAGATGGTAACTATTCTTTGATTAAAATGGCATCTGGTGAAGTAAGAAAGATAGATTCTAGAGCACTTGCAACAATAGGTGTTTTATCAAACCCAGATCAAAAAAATATAAAAATAGGAAAAGCAGGAAGATCAAGATGGCTTGGTAGAAGACCTCACACTAGAGGTGTTGTTAAAAACCCAGTTGATCACCCACATGGAGGTGGAGAAGGTAAAACAGCAGGAGGAAGACATCCAGTTTCACCAACAGGACAGTCTGCTAAAGGATTAAAAACTAGAAACAATAAAAGAACAGATAAATTTATAGTACGAAGAAGAAAGAAGAGGAAGGATTAGATAATGTCAAGATCAGTATGGAAAGGACCATTTGTTGAAGAGAGCTTAATCAAAAAAGTTCAAAAACACAAAATTGACCCAAAAAAAATACCAATTAAAACATGGTCAAGAAAATCAACAATCATACCAGAATTCATTGGGGTTAGTTTTTTGATCTACAACGGTAAAAAATTTATACCAATAACTGTATCTGAAGACATGGTAGGACATAAACTTGGGGAATTTTCTCCAACAAGAACATTTTTTGGACATACACCTGCCGATAAAAAAGCTAAAGATGCAGCACCAGCGTCAAAAGGTAAAAAATAGATTATGAGTAAAAAAAAAATGATAAAAAATAAAGATAAAATTGTTAAATCAATAAATAAAAACATTAGATCTAGCACTAGAAAATTAAATCCAATTCTAAAAACTATAGTCGGAAAAAAAGTTGATGTTGCTATAAGAAATTTAGAATTTTCAGATAAAAGAATATCTCACGATATCAAAAAAACAATTTCGTCTGCAGTTGCAAATGCTGAAAATAATTTTCAATATGATATTGATAAATTAATTGTTAAAGAAGCATATTGTGGAAAAAAAATTGTTATGAAAAGATTTAGACCTAGAGCCAAAGGTAGAGCTGCACCAATATTGAAACCTTATTCTAGTGTAACAATAATATTATCTGAAACAAAAAAAATGGAGGAACATGGGACAAAAAGTTAACCCAGTTGGTTTTAGATTAGGAGTGAATAGAGGCTGGGACTCTGTTTGGTATGCTAAAAAAAAAGATTTTGGAAATTACTTAATTGAAGATTTTAAAATTAGAGAATATATAAAAAAAAATGTAGTAAACTCAGGCGTTTCTAAAGTTATGATAGAAAGAACATCAAAAAAATGCTTTGTAACTATTTATACTTCAAGACCTGGTTTTGTGATTGGAAAAAAAGGTACTGATATTGAAAAAATAAAAAATAAACTAAGTAGCTTTACAGCTAACGAGGTAACATTAAATATAAAAGAAGTTAAGAAACCAGAAACTAATGCTTATTTAGTAGCTGAAAATATAGCTCAACAACTAGTCAAAAGAATTTCATACAGAAGAGCAATGAAAAGAGCAATGCAATCATGTATGAGACTAGCGGCCAAAGGAATTAAAGTTTCAATTAGTGGAAGATTGGGTGGAAACGAAATTGCTAGAACAGAGTGGCTAAGAGATGGAAGTATACCTTCGCATACTTTAAGAGCTGAAATAGATTATGCAGAAGCAGAAGCTTTAACTACATATGGAATTATAGGAATTAAAGTTTGGATATATAAAGGAGAAATATTTATTAAAGAATTTAGTCAAGAAACAAATAAAAAATAATTATGCTACAACCAACAAGAACAAAATTTAGAAAAGCGCACAAAGGAAGAATTCATGGTCTGGCTACAAGATGTAGTAAAATGAATTATGGAGCTTTTGCATTAAAAGCTATGGAGCCAGAAAGAATTATTGGAAAACAAATAGAAGCAGCAAGAGTAGCACTTACAAGACACATGAAGAGACAAGGAAGAGTCTGGACAAGAATATTTCCAAATATACCTGTTTCTAAAAAACCTGTCGAAGTGAGAATGGGTAAGGGAAAAGGAAACCCAGAATTTTGGGCTTGTAGAGTAAAACCTGGAAGAATACTATTTGAAATTGATGGCGTTTCAGAAAATATAGCCAAAGAAGCGCTTTATAAAGCTTCTGCGAAACTTCCTATTAAAACTAAATTTATAAAGAGAGTTTTATAATATGAAAAAAAATGAATTAAATAAATTAACAAAAGATCAAGCTTTTAAAAATTTAGATAAGTTAAAAAAAGATTTGTTTAATTTTAGATTTCAAAAAATTAATTCACAAATAACAAATCCTGCTAAAATTAGTGAAACTAAAAAAACTATAGCAAGATTAAAGACAATATTAAAAAGGAAATTAAATGCCTAAAAAAATACTAACTGGTATAGTTGTAAGTGACAAACCAAACAAAACAGTTACAGTTATAGTTGAAAGAAAATATCAACACCCAGTACTTAAAAAAGTTGTTAGAGTAAAGAAAAAATATAATGCTCATGACGAGAATAACAAATTTAAGACTGGTGATATTGTTTCAATTATTGAAAGTAAACCTTTTTCAAAAAATAAAAAATTTGAAGTTATGGAGGTTGTAAAATGATTCAAGTACAAACTGAACTACTTGTAGCAGATAACACTGGTGCAAAAAAAATTGAATGTATAAAAGTACTAGGTGGATCAAAAAGAAGATATGCAAGCATTGGAGACACCATCGTAATAGCTGTTAAAGAAGCTATTCCAAAAGGAAAAGTTAAAAAAGGATCAGTTCATAAAGCAGTTGTAGTTAGAGTCAAACAAGGAATTCATAGAAATGATGGATCTAAGGTTAGATTTGACAATAATGCAGCAGTATTGGTTGATGATAAAGGTGAACCTGTTGGAACAAGAATTTTTGGTCCAGTAACAAGAGAACTTAGAAATAGAGGACAAATGAAAATTATATCATTAGCTCCAGAGGTTTTATAAATGATTAAAAAAGGTGAAAAAGTAAAAATATTAACAGGGAAAGATAAAAATAAAGAAGGTGAAGTTCTTGAAATTGATAGACCAAATAATAGAGCTAAAATTAAAGGAATTAACCTGGTGAAGAAGCATGTAAAAACTACCAAGGAAAAAAAAGGTGGAATAATTTCTAAAGAAAATTTTATTCACATATCAAATCTTGCAATTATTAAAGATATGAAAAAAACAAAAAAGGTTGAGGCTACAAAATAATGAATCCAAGATTAAAAGAACTTTATTTAAAAGAAATACAACCATCAATGAAAGAAAAATTAGGTTTAAAAAATATTTTGATGGCACCAAAATTGGCAAAAGTAGTTGTAAATATGGGTTTGGGTTTAGATGGTAACGACGCAAAAATTGTAAAATCATGTGAAGAAGATTTGTCCAAACTATCAGGACAAAAACCTGTGATTACAAAATTTAGAAAATCTATAGCAAATTTTAAAACTAGAAAAGGAACGAATGCTGGTTTAAAAGTCACATTAAGAGGGAACAAGATGTATGAATTTATAGACAGATTAGTCAACATTGCCTTACCAAGAATTAAAGATTTTAGAGGTTTGTCAGCTAATGGCTTTGATAAATTTGGAAATTATACATTTGGCATTAAAGAACATATAGTTTTTCAAGAAGTTAATTTTGACAAGGTTGATAAAATTAGAGGTTTGGATATTACAGTTGTTATTTCATCAAGAAATAAAGAACATAGTTATGAACTTTTAGATAAATTAAAATTCCCATTTATAAAAGAAAGGAATAATTAATCGTGGCCAAAACAAGTGCAATAAATAAAAATAACAAGAGAATTAAACTTTCAAATAAGTTTTTTAAAAAGAGAAAAATGTTAAAAGATATTATAATGAACAAAAAATTATCATTAGAAGAAAGATTTAAAGCTCAACAAAAACTATCAAAATTACCAAGAAATTCGGCAAAAAATAGAATAATGAACAGATGCCAAATTACAGGAAGACCACACGGCGTTTATAGAAAATTAAAAATATCAAGAATAGCTTTGAGACAGCTTGGACTACAAGGAATGATTCCAGGCATGACAAAGTCAAGCTGGTAGAAAGGAAAATATGAGTTTAAGTGATCCAATTGGAGATATGATAGCTAGAATTAAAAATGCACAACTTCGTAATCATAAAAAAGTTGAGCTACCATCTTCAAATTTTAAAGTTAAAATAGCTGAAGTTTTAAAAGGAGAAGGTTTTATTATAGATTATGAAAAAATTGATATTGAGAAAAATAAACCAAATTTAGTTATTAACCTTAAATACCATTCTGGTAATCCCGTGATCAGTACTATTGAAAGAATTTCAAAACCTGGAAGAAGAATATTTTCAAGTGCAGAAAGTTTACCAAAAATTAATAATGGCCTCGGCATAGCCATTGTATCAACTCCCAAAGGCGTAATGACTGACATTGACGCTAGAAAGCAAAAGCTTGGTGGAGAAATTATTTGTAAGGTATTTTAATGTCTAAAATAGGTAAAATAAGCATAACTATTCCAGAAAAAGTTAAAATTGCTGTAACTGGTAATGTAATTAATGTTGATGGACCTTTAGGAAAAAAATCGCTTAATGTTGATTTAGAAATGTTTGACCTACTAATTGATGAAGGAAAAAACATTTCAATTAAACCAAAAAAAATTACTAAAGATTCAAAAAGATTATGGGGAATGAATAGAAGTTTAATTAATAATGCAATTATTGGATCAAGTATAGGTTATATAAAAACACTTGAACTAATAGGCGTTGGCTATCGAGCAGCTTTAAAAGGAAGTCAATTAAATTTGCAGTTAGGTTTCAGCCATGACATTAATTTTGATATACCTGTAGGAATTAAAATCACTGTTGAGAAACAAACAATTATAAAAATAACTGGTTCAGATAAGCAACAAGTTGGTATGGTTGTTTCAAAAATTAAATCATTAAGACCTCCAGAACCATATAAAGGCAAAGGTATAAGAGAACAGGGAGAGTATATTTTGAGAAAAGAAGGAAAGAAAAAATAATGAACTTAAATACTATAGACAGAAAAAGATTCAGAGTAAGAAATAAAATTAAAAAGAGCTCTAAACCCGATAGGTTTAGATTAAGCATTTCACGTTCAATAAAAAATATTTCTGCACAAATTATTGATGATAGTAAAAATATTACTTTACTATCAGTGTCTTCAATTCAAAAAGACATTAAAACACTTAATAAAAAAAATAAAACAGAATTATCCATCATTGTAGCTAAAAAACTAGCTAAGATGGCTCAAGAAAAAAAAATTATTAAGATATATTTTGATAGAGGGGTATATAAGTATCACGGTCGAGTAAAAATCTTTGCGGAAACACTAAGAAAAAATGGAATGGATTTTTAAATGTTTGAAAATAAAAAAGATGATTTAGTAGAAAAACTAGTACATATTAATAGAATAACAAAAGTTGTTAAAGGTGGTCGTAGGTTTGGATTTTCCGCATTAGTCGTTGTTGGTAATCAAAAAGGAATGATCGGTGTAGCTCACGCTAAAGCCAAACAAGTACCAGATGCTATTAAAAAAGCCAACGAAGTAGCTAGAAGAAATTTGATTCAAATTCCTTTAAGAGAGGGTAGAACAGTTCACCATGACATTTTTGGTAAAGATGGAGCTGGTAAGATTAAACTAAGAGCCGCTCCAAAAGGAACAGGAATAATTGCTGGTGGCCCAGTTAGAGCTGTTTGTGAAGTTTTAGGGATAAAAGATATTGTTGCGAAATCTATGGGAACTGCAAATCCTCATAATGTAATAAGAGCAACAATGAAGGCTTTATCAAAACAGTTTTCTCCAAAACATTTATCAATTATAAGAAATAAAAAAATTGCTGAAACAATTCAAAAAAGAGACTAATGACAACATTAAACACAACAGGAAAAGTTACTAAAAAAAAATTAAGAGTTGGCAGAGGAATTGGATCTGGTAAAGGCAAAACATCAGGAAGAGGAGTTAAAGGCCAAAAATCTAGATCAGGTGTAGCGATAAATAGTTTTGAAGGTGGTCAAATGCCTTTGTATAGAAGGCTACCAAAAAGAGGCTTTAACCCCATTAACAGAACTCAAGTTGCAATATTGAATTTAGAAAAAATACAATCTTTTATTGATCAAAAAACAATAAAGTCTGAAGATGTTATAAATTCAAACCTCTTAAAAAAATTAAAATTGATAAATAAAAATGCACAAAAACTAAAAATATTAGGAACAGGTGAAATTAAAGAAAAAATTAATATTGAAACTGATTTAATATCTAAATCAGCTAAGGAGAAACTAGAAAAAATTGGTGGAATAGTCCAAATTAAAAAAAAATAAGAAAGATCTATGAGTGCATCTCCACAATCTAGCGACCTTAAAAACAGAATATTATTTAGTATATTTATTTTAGCAATATATAGACTAGGAACCTTTGTTCCTTTACCAGGAATAGATCCTGAGCAATTACAAACAATGATGCAAGGTAATCAAAAAGGTTTATTGGGCATGTTTAATGTATTTGCTGGTGGAGCAGTTTCAAGAATGGCCATATTTGCTCTAGGCATAATGCCCTACATATCCGCCTCTATTATAGTTCAATTATTAACTGGTGTTTCAGATTATTTTAAAAATCTTAAAAGCCAAGGTGAAATAGGGCGAAAAAAAATATCACAGTTAACTAGGTATGGCACTGTACTACTTGGCACAATCCAAGGTTATGGATTAGCAGTAGGTTTAGAAAGTTCTGCAAATCTAGTTATAAATCCAGGGGTGTTTTTTAAAATTTCAACAGTTACAACTATTGTTGGAGGAACAATTTTTTTAATGTGGTTGGGTGAACAAATCACACAAAGAGGCATAGGAAATGGAATATCATTAATAATATTTTCTGGTATAGTTGCAGAAATTCCCAGGTCATTAGTAACAACTTTTGAATTAGGTAGAACTGGTGCAATTTCCACTTTTATGATAGTTGCAATTTTTATCATACTAGTTTTGTCAATAATGTTTATTGTTTTTATGGAAAGAGCACTAAGAAAAATATTAATAAATTATCCTAAAAGACAAATGGGAAACAAAATGTATGGTGGAGAATCCTCGCACTTACCACTAAAAATTAATCAAGCTGGAGTGATTCCAGCAATTTTTGCATCTGCATTACTTTTGTTACCCGTAACATTTTCAAATTTTAATTTATCAGAAAATGAAAGTTTTTTAGATATTAGTTCTTATTTTACACAAGGACAACCATTGTACATGATTTTATATGCATCAGGAATAATTTTTTTTACCTTTTTTTATACATCAATAACTTTTAACCCAAATGAAACAGCTGAAAATTTAAGAAAACATGGCGGGTTTATACCTGGAATAAGACCTGGTGAAAGTACAGCTTTTTATATAGACAATATATTAACTAAACTTACAACTATAGGCGCACTATACTTAACTTTAGTTTGTCTAATGCCAGAGTTTTTAATAGCTAATTACCCAATACCTTTTTATTTAGGAGGTACTTCAATTTTAATTGTTGTTGTAGTAGCTATTGATACAGTAACTCAGATTCAAACAAGATTAATGAGCTCCCAATATGAACAATTAATTAAAAAAACTAAATTTGGAAGATAAGTATGAACATTATTTTATTTGGTCCACCCGGAGCAGGTAAAGGCACCCAAGCACAATTTATTGTAAAAAATCATAATTATTTTCAATTATCAACTGGTGACTTATTGAGAATTGAAAGTAGACAAAATACTTTATTAGGGGATAAAATTAAGAAATTAATTAAGAATGGAAATTTTGTTTCTGATGAAGTGGTAAACAATCTATTGAAAAAATGTATCACAAATTTAAAATTTAGAGATAGAATAATTTTTGATGGCTATCCAAGAAATATTGATCAAGCAAAAAATTTAGATAAAATATTAATTGAATTTAATCAACAAATTAGTCGAGTAATTTTTTTAAATGTTGATCGTAGTATTATTGAAAAGAGAATAATGGGACGTATGACATGTGAAAAATGTAATAAGACTTTAAATGAATTCTTTAATGAAGCGGAGATTGAATTACATCCTTGTGGTAAGAAATTTCTCATTAAAAGAACTGATGATAACCTTGAAACTGTTACTGCTAGATACGATACCTACATGAAAACAACTATACCTGTCTTAGATTTTTATTCAAAAAATACTAATTTTACCGAAATTGATGGAGACATAGGAATCGAGCAAATAACTAGTAAAATCAATGATATTCTTAAGGTTTAAGGCGTTGACTTTAGGATATCTTCTTATATAAAAGGCTAAATTTATTCTCAGAAAATATGGCTCGTATAGCAGGTGTAAACATACCGACAAACAAGATTGTTCAAATTGGACTTACGTATATTTATGGAATTGGAGATCGTTTTTCTAAACAAATCTGTACAGATCTAGAAATACCAAAAGCAAAAAGAATAAACGAATTAACCGATGATCAAATATTAAAAATTAGAGAATATATAGATAAAAATTTTAAAGTTGAAGGTGATCTTAGAAGAGAAACTTCTTTAAGTATTAAAAGATTAATTGATCTAGCTTCATACAGAGGATCAAGACATAAAAAAAAATTACCTGTAAGAGGCCAAAGAACAAGATGTAACGCAAGAACAAGAAAAGGAAAAGCAATAGCTATTGCTGGTAAAAAATTAACCCCACTTAAAAAATAATTATTAAAAATGAGTAAAGACAAAATAGAAAAAGCAGCGAATATAGAAAATAAAGATTTACCAGAAAAATCTATTAAATCTTCAAAAAAAAGTTCTTATTCAAAAAAAAAAAAAATTAAAAAAAATATAGTAAATGGTATTGCTTATGTTCAGTCTACTTTCAACAATACAATAATTTCGATTGCAGATACAAGCGGAAATGTAATTTCTTGGGCATCCGCTGGTCAAAAAGGTTTTAAAGGTTCTAGAAAATCAACTCCGTATGCCGCACAAATTGCAGCAGATGCTGCTGCATCAAAAGCTCTTGAATACGGCATGAAAGTTTTGTCAGTTGAGGTTAAGGGTCCTGGATCTGGAAGAGAAACTGCTTTAAGAGCATTACAGGCCAGAGGTTTTAAAATTATTTCTATCAAAGAT
>Ga0209709_10005272_pt1 | contig 10200 bp, 12 predicted proteins | sample ArcticOcean_MG_C_2_FD_187435 | JGI IMG/M metagenome (GOLD analysis project Ga0209709, IMG submission 187435) | Marine microbial communities from western Arctic Ocean - ArcticOcean_MG_CB4_136 (SPAdes) (version 2) | ecosystem: Environmental > Aquatic > Marine > Oceanic | place: Arctic Ocean...
GAAAAAAGATACCTACTCTGATCCAATCAAAATACCTTCTGGTTTTTTAATAGTCAGATTAGATGGTGTAAAAAATGAAACACTTAAAATTAACTATGATGAAGAATTAAAAAAAATATTAACTCAAGAAAACAATAGACAATTAAATCAATTCTCGAATATATATTTTAAAAAGGTACAGAGAAAAAGCTATATAGATGAACAGTAAATCGATTTTGGTTGTGGCAGGTGAACCAAATAGTATTTTTTTGGAAATTTTTTTTAAATCTATAAAAAAAAATAATTTTAAAAAACCTATTGTTTTAATTGTTTCAAAAAATTTACTTTTAAAGCAAATGAAAAAATTAAAGTTTAAATTAAATATTAACTTGATTAATAAAAAAAAACTTTTTTTGCAAAAACTTAATAATAAAAAAATAAATATAATAAATGTTGATTATGAATTTAAAAATGTTTTTGAAAAAATATCAGATAATTCTAATGAATATATAGAGAAATGCTTTCTACTCGCTTCTTCTTTATTAAAGAGCAATAAGTTCTCTGGATTAATTAATGGACCAATCTCAAAAAAAAATTTTTTAAAAGGTAGGTATTTAGGAATTACTGAATATCTTGCAGACAAAACAAATAGAAAAAACAAAACAGTTATGCTTATTTATAATAAAAAGTTATCAGTTAGTCCAATAACAACTCATCTTCCATTAAAAGAAGTTTACAAGCATATTACAAAAAAAAGAATTATTAATCAGGTAAAATATATTAATGAATTTTATTTAAAAAAGTTCAAAATAAAACCCAATATCGCAATTACCGGATTGAACCCTCATTGTGAAAGTAACTATAAAACAAGTGAGGAAGAAAGAATAATTATACCTTCAATAAAACATCTCATAAAAAAAAAATATAAAGTTCATGGTCCCTTTGCAGCTGATACAATATTTTTAAAAGATCAGTATTGCAAATATGATGTCATCATTGGGATGTACCATGACCAAGTATTAACACCAATCAAAACTTTATTTGGTTTTGATGCTATAAATATTACTATTGGACTACCATTTGTCAGGATTTCTCCTGATCATGGTCCTAATGAAAAAATGCTAGGTAAAAATTTATCTGACCCCAAAAGTTTAATAGAAGCATTAAAATTCTTGGACAAATAAATGTTTATTAAGCCCAAAAAAAGTTTAGGTCAAAATTTTTTAATAGATCATAATATTCTCGAGCAGATTGTAAGTACTGTTGAAATTACAAATAAAGAAGTTTTAGAAATAGGCCCTGGTAGTGGTAACTTAACATCATTTATTTTAAAAAAAAATCCTAAGAAAGTTTATGCCATTGAAAAAGATGATGAACTAGCCTTATTATTGAAAGATAAATTTACTGATGAAATTACTATTATTAACGATGATGTTTTAAAAATATCTGAAGATAAGATTTCTAGTGAAAAACTTACTGTATTTGGAAACTTACCTTATAATATTTCTACTGAAATTCTTTCAAAATGGATAGTGAATTTAGATAAAAATTTTTGGTTTGAAAGCTTAGTGTTAATGTTTCAAAAAGAAGTTGCAGAAAGAATTATTGCAGAATCTAATACGTCAAAATATGGGCGTTTGTCAATTTTATCAAACTGGAAATTAAATATTAAGAAAATAATAGATATTAAACCACAGAGTTTTTCACCCCGCCCAAAAATCGATAGTACATTACTATTATTTACCCCTAGAAAAGATTTCTTTGTAATCAATAATGCTAAAAATCTTGAAATGATAACTAGAGTTTTCTTTAGTCAAAGAAGAAAAATGCTTAAGAAACCTTTTAACCAAATATTCAAAAATGCAAAGGAAGTTTCAGAAAAATTCAATATTGATCTTAATCTTCGACCACAAAACCTAGATCCTGAAATGTATTTTAAGCTTGTTAAAGAATATGAGATTTTAAGAAGTTAATTTATTAACATGCTCCCTAATAAATTCTTTATCATAATCTTTTGATCCATTGTTGATTTCTGCATCAATTAAATTACTAATCTTCAAGTAACATTCCTTAAGATCATCATTTACAATTACATAGTTGTAATTTATCCAATGCAACACATCTCTACTAAAGTCCTTCATTCTTTCTTCTACAATTAACTTATCTTTCATATCTCTATTTGACAGTCTTTCAAATAAAATTTCTTTGCTGGGGGGTAGAATAAAAAAAGTAACTAATTTATAATTTAGTTTCTTATTTTTAATTTGATCAGCACCCTGCCAATCAATATCAAAAATTACGTTTTCACTTTTTTCTAGTTTTTCTATAACTGGCGTTCTTGTGGTTCCATAAAGGTGATTAAAAACTTTTGCATACTCTAAAAACTCTTCATTTTTAACTAAAGCTTCAAATTTTTCTTGGCCTACAAAATAGTAATCTTTGTCAGCTACTTCGCTAGACCTTGGTTTCCTGGTTGTGTGTGAAATGGATATATGATAATTTTTATTCTTAGATAAGAGTTTTACTAGTGTTGTCTTACCTGCCCCAGATGGGGATGATAAAATTACCATTATCCCATCTTTTTTTTTGGACATTTAATAATCTAATTACTCTTGCCTTCAATAAATTTGACAGCATCGCCGACTGTTAGAATTTTTTCAGCTTGGCTATCTGATATCTCTGATCCAAATTCTTCTTCGAATGCCATTACCAATTCAACTGTGTCTAAACTATCTGCTCCTAAATCGTCAATAAAACTTGAATCATCTTGAACTTTAGCCTCATCTATACCTAGGTGATCTGCTACAATTTTTTTAACTTTGCTTGAAATATCTTCTGACATATTGTTCCTTTTTGTTATATTTCCGTTAATAGATTAAAAAGTAGCTTTGTCAACCCAAATACATGCCTCCGTTGACATGTAGAGTTTCTCCATTAATATAATCAGAGTTATCAGAGCTTAAGAAAATCACCGCATTTGCAATATCTTCTGGCTTACCGAGTCTATTTGATGGGATTTTTGCAGTTATTGCCTCTTTATGTTTCTCATCAATTTGGTCTGTCATCGCCGTACTTATAAATCCTGGAGATATGCAGTTAACATTTATATTTTTTTTAGCATATTCAATTACAAGACTTTTAGACATAGCAACAATACCGGCTTTTGAGGCTGTGTAGTTTGCCTGTCCAGCATTGCCTGTGTGTCCTACTACAGAGGTAATATTAATAATTTTTCCTGTTTTATTTCTAAGCATTTTTTTTATTGAATATTTGCACATTAAAAATGTCGAAGTTAAATTAATATTTATTACTTTTGTCCATTCCTCTAGACTCATTCTAATAGACAAATTATCTTTTGTAATACCGGCGTTGTTAACTATGCAGTCCAGAGAGCCTCCCAATTCATCTGTGGCATTATTTATGAATTCTTCAATTTTTTCATGTTGGGAGATATCAAATTTAATTATTTTAATATTATCATATTTTTTTTTTAACTCTTCAAGCTTTTCCAATCTAGTCCCTGTTGCTAAAATATTTGCACCATTATTATGTAGCTTTTCAACTATTGAGTTTCCAATGCCTCCGGTGGCACCTGTAACTATAATATTTTTATTTTTTAAATTACTCATTAATATTAACTAGCTTTATATCTTCTTCAGTATTTATTGCACTAACTTTAACATTTCTATCAATTCTCTTTATTAATCCAGATAAAACTTTACCCGGTCCAATTTCTATAAATTGATTAACCCCTTTGCTAATCATCAACAAAACACTTTCTCTCCAACGAACTCTGTTCTCAATTTGTTTAATCAATAAATCCTTCAACTCATTTGTATTAAGTATTTCTTTTCCTGTTACATTGGAAATAAGTTTATTCTTAGGTTCTTGAAAATTTAACTTTGAAACCTGCTCTCTCATCACTACTGTTGCTTTGTTCATTAGTTTGCAGTGAAAAGGTGCACTTACTGGTAGTTTAATGTTTTTAATGTTTTTAGATTTTAACTCTATTATCATTTTTTCAAGATCTATTAAATTGCCACTTAAAACTATTTGACCCACTGAGTTGTCATTTGCTATAAAACATTCATATCTACTCTTATTTTCTTTGATGATGTTTTCTATAATTCCAATTTCACTTCCTAAAACAGCAACCATTCCCCCTACTCCTTTTGGAACGGAGCTTTGCATAGCGTTACCTCTAATTTGTAATATCTTTAACGATTCTGAAAAAGATAAGGCTCCAGCAGAGGCTAGAGCTGAATATTCTCCTAGAGAGTGGCCAGCAAAAAAACTTGCTTTATTTAGATCGATATTAAACTCTTTTTTTGCAAGTTCGAATATTGAATAGCTCAATAAAAATATTGCTGGTTGAGTATTTTCTGTCAAATCCAAGTCTTCTTTAGGGCCTTCAATAATTAATTTAGATAATGGCATTCCCAGTATTTTGTCTGCTTCTTTAAACAAATCTTGAACTAAACTATATTTATCATATAAATTTTTGCCCATACCGACTATTTGTGAGCCTTGACCTGGAAAAATAACAGAAAACATTTAAATATCTAAATTTTATTATGGTTTTAAGTGTTGTAATTAAAGAATTATAATAGTATATCCTCACTTTTTATTAAAGAACAAATATGAATTTATACGAACACACATTAGTCGCAAGACAGGATACTAGTCCGGCGCAAATCAAACAACTAACTGAGAAATATTCAAAACTCGTTGAAAAGAATGAGGGTGAAATAGTTCAAACTGAAGAATGGGGACTATTGAACCTTGCATATGTTATTAAAAAAAACAAAAAAGGTAGCTATATACACTTTAAAATTAAAGGCCCTGGAAAAATCATTGAAGAATTAGAAAAAAATGAAGCTATTGATAAAAACCTTTTAAGATATATGACGGTTAAAGTTAAAAAATTTGACTTGGAAGCAAAGTATTTTTCTAGAAAAGATGATTATGAAAAAAAAGATTATAAAAAAGATTATAATAGAAATTAATTATGCCATCAAAAAAAAGAGCTGGAAATAAAAAAGGTAAACAAAGTAATTTTGCTAAATTAAGTATTTTTCAACCTAATAAATACAAATTTAAAAAATCATGCCCATTGTCTACCAAAGGAGCACCTGTTGTTGATTACAAAAATATTAGACTTCTTAAAAAATATATGTCTGAAAATGGTAAAATATTACCTTCAAGAATTACTAATGTTTGTCAAAAAAAACAAAGAGAACTATCACTATCAATCAAGAGAGCTAGAAATTTAGCGTTAATTTAAATGAAAGTTATACTTTTAGAAAATTTAAGAAAAATTGGCTCTATTGGTGAGATCATTGAGGTTAAAAGAGGTTTTGCTAGAAACTTTCTAATTTCAAATAAAAAAGCTCTATATGCCTCAAAAGAAAATATTGCAGAAGTTGAAAAAATTAAAGTTGAATTAGGTAAAAAAGATTCTGAAAAAAAGAAAATAGCACAAAAAATTTCTGAACAAATAAATGGTAAAGAATATTCAATTAAAAAGTTGAGTACTGAAAACAAAGAACTTTATGGTTCTGTTAAACCAACTGAAATTTCTAAATTGTTAATGGAAAATGATAAGGTTGATATTAAACCTTTCATGATACAACCAATAAATGAAATTAAGTCACTTGGTAGATTTAAAGTAAAAGTTACCCTTCACTCTGAAGTGGACTCAGAAATTGTTATTAATGTAGTTACTTCAGAAACTATTCAATAATTATACAATTTTTTCCCCAGCATATATTTTTTATTTTTTTAAATACTTTTTAAGATAAGATTTAAGTATGGAAAATAATCTAAGCCTAGTTAAAAATACCTTTAAAGAACTTCCTAATAATATTGAAGCTGAACAAGCTGTAATAGGATCAATATTAGTTCAGAATGAAATATTTGATGAAATAAATACTATTATTTCAAATATTAACTTTTATGATCCAATGCATCAAAAAATTTTCTCAGCGATAGAAAGTCTGATTTATAAGGGGATGTTAGCAAATCCAATCACATTAAAAAATTATTTTGAAAATGAAAAAGATGAATTAAATGTCCCTGAATATTTGGTTAAGATTACAAAATTTTCTACACCCCCAAGACAAGCAATTGAATATTCAAGAATTATTTATGACATGTTTGTAAGGAGAGAATTAATTAAAATATCTGAAAATACAATAGATGCAGCAAAGCTAAACTCTCTAGATGTGAATGGACAAAATATTATTGAAAATTCTGAAAGGTTGTTATTTGATCTTGCTGAGAAAGGATCTTTTAATTCATCGTTAGTTAAATTTGATGAAGCATTAAAACAAACTATAGAAATGGCTTCAATTGCATTTAAAAATGATGAAGGGATCGTGGGTGTGCCTACTGGTTTAAGGGATTTAGATGACAGATTGGGAGGACTTCATAGTTCAGATTTGGTTATCATAGCTGGTCGTCCTGGAATGGGTAAAACTGCCTTAGCAACAAATATAGCTTTCCATGCTGCTCAAAAACTACAAGAAAGCGGAAGAAAATCATCAATTGCTTTTTTTTCATTAGAGATGTCATCTGAGCAATTATCAACTAGAATTCTAGCTGAACAATCTAGAATTAAATCAAATGATATAAGAAGAGGAAAAATTACAGATGAGCAATTTGATAAATTTATTGAAACTTCTAAAAATATAGCTGAACTACCTTTATACATTGATGAGACACCAGCAATTAGCATTGCTGCTATGAGCAATAGAGCAAGAAGAATTAAAAGGTTGCATGGTTTAGATTTAGTTGTTGTTGATTATATTCAGCTAATGACAGGTTCACTTAATAATAGAGATGGTAGAGTTCAGGAAATTTCACAAATAACACAAGGTCTTAAAGCGATAGCAAAAGAACTAAAAATTCCTGTTATTGCTCTTTCCCAGTTATCAAGACAAGTAGAGCAAAGAGATAACCACAAACCTCTATTATCAGATCTAAGAGAATCAGGTTCAATCGAACAAGATGCTGACGTTGTAATGTTTGTTTACAGGGAGGCTTACTATCTAGAGGCTAAAGAGCCTCAGGTGGCAACTGTTGAACACGCAGAATGGCAGGCAAAAATGGGTGAAATATCAACACTAGCTCAAATAATTATTGCAAAGCAAAGACATGGTCCTACTGGAAATATTGAAGTTGAGTTTGAGGCGATGTTTACTAAATTTAAAGATAAAGATACTCAAAAGTAATAATTTAAAATATATAATAGTATCAAATGCTATCTAATTTTTACCAGAATATAGTACTCAAAAACCCTAAATCAATTTTTTTACTCTTGATAATTACTTTATTAAGTTTTGGTTATTTTACTAAAGATTTTAGGTTGGACGCTTCATCAGAAACTCTACTAATTGAAGGAGACCCAGATCTTAAATATTTAAAAGAAATAAATAAAAGGTACGGCTCTAAAGAATTTTTAATTATAACCTACACACCAAATGAAGGAATGATAACTGAATCTTCAGTTAACAACCTTCTAAGCCTAAAATATAAAATCCAAAGTTTGGATTGGGTTCATAATGTGGTTACTTTGCTAGATATTCCCTTATTAAGTAATTCTGAAGCACCACTTCAAGACAGATTAGAAAATTTTAAAACATTAAAAGATGAAGGTGTTGATAAAGAAAGAGGGTTTAAAGAAATTTTAAATAGCCCTGTATTTAGAAATTTTGTAATTAGCGAAGATGGAAATACAAGTGGTATTATTGTTTATATAAAAAAGGATAATCTAGAAAATATTAAAAATAAAAATCAAAAAGAAACTGAAAATTACAAAGATATAATAAAGAAAAAAAATCATGAAAATATTCTTCAAATAAGGGAGGTTATTAAATCTTACGATAATATTGGAAAAATATATCTTGGTGGAATTCCTATGATAGCTGACGACATGATGTCTTTTATTAAAAGTGATATTATTGTTTTTGGACTAGGAGTTCTATTATTTATTATAGCTACTCTTTGGTTTGTTTTTAAAAAATTAATATGGATTATAATTCCAATAAGTAGTTGTTTTTTTTCAGTTTTAATTATGACTGGCCTTCTTGGCTTATTAGGTTGGAAAGTAACAGTAATCTCATCTAATTTTATTGCATTAATGCTTATTTTAACAATGGCAATGAATATTCATATGAGCACTCGTTTTTTACAGTTAAGAAATGACTTTCCAGACTCAAGTAATCTTGAAATTATCTCTATGACAACAAGTAAAATGTTTTGGCCCATATTTTATACTGTATTAACAACTGTATGTGCTTTTCTTTCTTTAATATTTAGTGGTATCAAGCCAATTATAGACTTTGGATGGATGATGACGTTTGGATTAATCACATCTTTTGTAATAACTTTTACTTTATTGCCTACACTTTTAGGTTTTGCTTCAAATAATAATGTTGGTATTAAAGAAGAAGATAACTCTAAAATTACTTCTTTTTTTGGAAGAATTTCTATTAATAACAAAAATATAATATTCACATTTACAGGTCTGGTTGTTATTCTCAGTGTAATTGGGATTAGCCGTCTAGAGGTAGAGAATAGTTTTATAAACTATTTCAATAAAAATACCGAAATATATAAAGGTATGAAACTCATAGATGAACAATTAGGAGGAACCACACCTTTAGAGGTTATTTTAAAATTTCCTCAAAAGATAAAGCTTGATATCAGTGAGGATGATGAATTTGAAGATTGGGGAGAGGGTGAAAATCAAGATGAAGAAAAATACTGGTTCACAAAAGATAAGGTTGATAGAATTACTGCTGTGCACAACTACCTTGATGGATTATCTCCCGTGGGTAAAGTTTTATCTTTCAGTTCAATTATTGAAGTTGCAACACAACTAAATAATAATAAACCTTTGGGTAGCCTAGAATTAGGCGTCCTTTACTCTAAGATACCTGAAAGTATTAAGAAAGATATCATTGATCCTTATATTTCGATTGAAGATAATGAAGCTAGAATAAGTTTAAGAATTATAGACTCTCAAAATGGTCTAAGAAGAAATGATTTAATTAAACAAATTAATTATGACCTAAAAAACAAATTAAAATTAAATGAAGAAGATTTTAAATTGGCTGGTGTTTTAATATTATTTAATAATTTACTTCAAAGTCTTTTTAAATCTCAAATACTAACGTTAGGTTTGGTTATGATTGGAATTTTTTCCATGTTTATGATTCTTTTTAGAAACATTAAATTATCTTTAATTGGAGTAGTGCCAAACTTTATTGCTGCCTTCTTTATTTTGGGAATTATAGGTTTGTTAGGAATACCACTGGATATGATGACTATAACTATTGCAGCAATCACTATTGGTATTGCTGTAGATAATAGCATTCATTACATCTATCGATTCAAAGAAGAGTTTTTAAAACATAATGATTATGACAAAACATTAACAATCTGCCATTCGACAGTTGGCGTTGCGATACTCAACACGTCAATAACAATAATATTTGGATTTTCTATTCTAGTTTTTTCTAAATTTATTCCTACTATTTATTTTGGTATATTTACTGGTATCGCAATGTTGCTAGCTATGATTTCAGTCTTAACATTGCTTCCATCTCTTATTTTGATTAGTAAACCCTTTGGAAAATAATCTTTACTATGGTTAATACTTTAAAAGATTTTTATGAAGTGATATCAATTTTAGATTTAACATATTTAATTATTACAATTTTATCTGTAATTAGATGTTTCCGTAAAGGTTTTGTACTAAGTATACTTGCTGCATCTAAATGGCTTTTAGCTTATATTGTAACATTGGTTTTATTTTCTAGAATTAAACCATATTTCAAAAATATAATTGATAACGAGTATGTTTTGGATATATTTCTTGGCATCATCATTTTTGTTTTGGTCATTTTTGTTATATTGATGATTAATAAAGGTATCAGCAAAGCTATTAAATTTGTTGGATTAGGTAGAGTCGATTCTATTTTTGGATTCTTTTTTGGTTTCATTAGAGGTTATATAATTTGTGTTATAATATTTTCAGCTATTGATATCGTATATAATTATGATAAATGGCCAATTAAGGTTGATAAATCATACGCCTTCCAATACCTGAAAAAAGGTAGTAATTATCTAGTAAATGAATTTCCAAATGAAGAAACATATCAAGATTCTAAAGAAAAAATTGAAGATATATAATCCTAAGTTAAAAGAAGAGTGTGG
>Ga0209709_10005281_pt1 | contig 10190 bp, 9 predicted proteins | sample ArcticOcean_MG_C_2_FD_187435 | JGI IMG/M metagenome (GOLD analysis project Ga0209709, IMG submission 187435) | Marine microbial communities from western Arctic Ocean - ArcticOcean_MG_CB4_136 (SPAdes) (version 2) | ecosystem: Environmental > Aquatic > Marine > Oceanic | place: Arctic Ocean...
CACATTGGTGTTAATATTAGATTATTTCCTACAACAGGTATGACTTTACCATTTTTAAGTTATGGGGGCTCATCAATTGTAGGTGTATCAATATTATCTGGAATAATATTAAATTTAACTAAAAGAAAAATTGATTAATGTCAAAAAGAATTTTAATTAGCACAGGTGGATCGGGTGGTCATGTGGTGCCTGCAACTATATTATACGAACATCTAAAAAATAAATTTCATGTATTTATGTCAACTGATTATAGGGGCATAAAGTTTCTAGATAAAAGTAAATATAATTTAGAAATTTTTAATTTAACTCCAATATCAAAAAATATTTTTTTACTACCTTTTCAATTTTTTTTAATAATTTATTTAATTGTAAAATCAATTTTTTTTTTAAGAAAAAGAAAAATAGATGTGTTAATTTCAACAGGTGGTTACATGTCACTACCTTTGTGTTTGGCATCAAAAATTTTAAATATTAAACTATTTTTATTTGAGCCAAATATGGTTCTAGGGAGATCAAATAAATTTTTTATTAAGTCTTGTGAAAAAATTTTTTGTTATTCTAATAAGATTAAAAATTTGCCAAATAAATATATAAGTAAGATCAATGTAATTCCGACATTATTAAGAAAAAAATTTTATGATGTTAAAAAAGCTGATGGTATCGATAAGAATATTAATTTATTGATAATAGGAGGAAGTCAGGGAGCAAAGATATTCGACACATTGATTAAATCCTCAATAATTGAATTATCAAAAAGATATAATTTAAAAATCTATCAACAGACAAATTTAGTTAATTTTGAAGAATTAAAAAGATTTTATAAAGACAATGATATTGATTGCGAATTATTTGATTTTAATGAGGATATTTCAAATCTTATGAGCAGATCCAATCTATGCATTACTAGAGCAGGTGCGTCAACATTAGCAGAGTTAGTTTTTTTAAATTTACCTTGTGTGGCAATACCATTGCCTACTTCAAAAGATAATCATCAATTTGAAAATGCTTTTTTTTATAATAAAATTGGGTGTAATTGGATTTTAAATCAAAATGGAATTAATGATGAGGCCATAACAAATAAACTAGTTAATATTATAGCTAACAAAGATGAATACTTACTTAAAAAAAAAAATATGAAAAATTTTAGCTATAAAAATACATGGAATAATATAAATCAGAAAATTATATCTGTTATTAATGAAAATAGAATTAGCAAAAACTGAAATTATACATTTTGTTGGAATAGGTGGAATTGGTATGAGTGGTCTTGCGCTCATAATGAAAAGAATGGGCTTTAATATTCAGGGTAGCGATGCGCTCATTAGTAAAAATATTGAAAGATTAAAGAAAGATAAAATTAAAGTTAAGATTAAACACACCAAAAAAAATATAATAAGGGCCACTATTGTGGTCATTTCATCTGCAATTAAAAAAAATAACCCTGAATTAATAGAGGCCAGAAAAAAACATCTCCCTATTTACAAACGTGGAGAAATGTTGGCTAATATAGTATCTTTGACTAAAAATATTGTTGTGACTGGATCTCATGGTAAAACTACCACAACATCTTTATTGGCTGCTATATTTTCAAAAACAAAATTAGACCCAACCATCATAAATGGTGGGGTTATTAACGAAATTAAAAGTTCAGCGAAGCTTGGAAAAAGTGATTGGTGCATATTAGAAGCAGATGAGTCAGATGGCAGCTTCATTCATGTGCCACCAACTTATTCTATTGTTACAAACATAGATCGTGAACATATGGATTATTACAATTCAATGAATGATCTTAAAAATTTATTTATAAAATTTATTAACAAAGTTCCATCTTTTGGGAAATCATTTATTTGTATTGATGATAAGAATAATAAAGACTTATTAAAAAAAATAAAAATAAAAAATTTTTATACATATGGAGTAAACATAAAATCACAATTTCATATTAAAAATATTAAACAAGTAAAAGAGTTTTCAGAGTTCGATCTAGTAATTAATTTACCAGGAAAAAAAAATGTAGTGATTAATAAAATTAATATACCTCTTCTTGGTATGCATAATATTTTAAATTCGACAGCAGCTATTGCAGTAGCATTAACAATTGGAATTTCTAAAAATATTATTAAAAGTGGGTTGAAAGAATTTAAGGGAGTTCAAAGAAGATTTAACAAAATTTTTACATATAGAGAAACTAGTTTTTATGATGACTATGCACATCATCCGACAGAAATTAAAGAAGTTTTAAATGGAGTTAGGGCTGCTTATAAAAAAGAAGAAGTTATATGTGTATTTCAACCACACAGAATATCTAGATTAAAAGATCTTAAAAAAGAATTTAGCTTATCATTTAAGAAAGCAGATACTGTAATTTTATGTCCTGTTTATGTTGCTGGTGAAAAAATGAAATTAGGATTTAATTACAGCAGGTTTGCAAAAGATATTATTAAAAACTCAAAGGTCAAACTATTTATGATTAATAACCAATATGAATTAGCAAAGTTAATAAAAAATACTATATATGGAAAAAAAATAGTTATTGGTATGGGAGCAGGCACTATTTCAGCATGGATGAGGGAATTACCAAGTTTAATATAATGTTATCAAAAGAATTAACAAAATTTTCAAATGAAGTTAGTAGTAAGATTTATTTCGATTATGATTTAAAAAAGAGTAATTGGTTTAATATTGGTGGTAAAACTAAAATTTACTTTAAACCTGACAATTTACCTGATTTGATATTATTTTTAAAAAGATTTGGTTACAAAGAAAAAATTCATATTTTAGGTGCAGGATCAAATACCCTTGTAAGTGATAAAACATTTGATGGTGCGGTTATTAAATTAGGAAAAAATTTTTCTAATATTTCAATATTACCCAATGGTATAATAGTTGCAGGTAGTGCTTGTCTTGATAAAAAATTATCAGATTTTGCTTTAGAAAATGAACTAGGAAACTTTGAATTTTTAGCTTGTATACCTGGAACTGTCGGAGGTGGTTTAAAAATGAACGCAGGATGCTTTAATAAAGAATTTAAAGATATACTGATCTCAATACAAGCAATTGACAAAGAAGGGAAAGTTTTTACGATACCAACTAATAAAGTTATTTTTAAATATAGAAACAATGATTTGCCAGATGATTTAATATTTTTAAGTGCTTCTTTTAAAGGTGAGAAGAAAGATAAAGATAAGATTAAAAAAGAAGTTTTTGAATTAAAAAATCAAAAAGATAACTCTCAACCAACAAAGATGAAAACAAGCGGTAGTACTTTTAAAAATCCAATGAATCAATCTGATAAAAAGGTTTGGCAATTAATAAAAGAATCAGTACCATTAGATACAAGTTTTGGAGATGCTTGTATTTCAGATAAACATTGTAATTTTTTTATAAACAAAAATAATGCTAGCTTCGATGATATGAATAAATTGATAAATTTTGTCCAAGATGCAGTTCAAAAAAAAACAGGCATTATTTTAGAAAAAGAAATTAAAATACTGGAATAGCTATGAAAAAAAGAATTTTAGTGCTTTGTGGAGGAATATCCAAAGAACGTTTAATAAGTTTGGATACAGGAAAGCAAGTAGCTAATGAATTAAAAAAAAATAAATATAGTGTTATAACTTGTGAGCCAGATCATGCTCTATTAAAAAATATAAAACTATTTAAACCAGATATAATTTTTAATGCATTGCATGGTCAGTTTGGAGAAGATGGTTATATTCAAACAATTTTAGAAACCCAAAAAATTCCATATACTCACTCAGGTGTGATTGCTTCTTCCACCGCAATGGATAAAGAAATTTCAAAAAAAATTTTTATTAAAAATAAAATATTAACTCCAAAATATTTTAAATTTGATTATAAAAAAAATATTATTAAAAATATTATTGAAAATATTGAAAAAAAATTAAAATTTCCTGTTGTTATAAAGCCAATTAATGAAGGATCAAGTGTACACGTATACATTTGTACTAAAAAAAATATAGTCAAAAATTTAAAAAAATTAAGTATATATAATCAAATTTTGATTGAAGAATTTATTGGAGGTAGAGAAATTCAAGTCGCTATAATGGGAACTAAAACATTAGGTGCAATTGAATTGGAACCAAAGAGAAAATTTTATGACTATGAAGCAAAATATAATTCAAATGCAAAAACAAAACATATAATCCCAGTAAGTATCGGTAAAAAAGATTTGCAAAAGATTACAACTATTACCCGTAAAGCTCATCAAATTATAGGCTGTAAGGGGGTGACTAGGTCGGACTTTAAGTTTTATAAAGGTAAATTTTATTTACTAGAAATTAACACTCAACCAGGAATGACCAAACTTTCATTGGTACCTGAAATTGCCAACTATATAGGTATAAGTTTTATACAATTAATTGAATGGATTCTAAAAGATGCATCAATTAATAGATAAAAAAAACAAGATAATAGTGTACTTATTATTTTTATTCATATTAAGCACAACAAGTGGAAAATTTAAAGAAAATCAAAACAGTTATTCTTTTAAAATTAATCAAATTAATATTGAAGGACTTTCAGACACCGATAACTCAAAAATTTATAATGAATTAAATGATATATTTTATAGAAATATATTACTAGTTGGTAAAGACGAGATTCAAAAAGTTATAAGTAAGTATAATATTATAGAAGAATATAATATTAAAAAAATTTATCCTTCAACAATTAATATAAATATCAAGCCAACGAAACTTGTTGCAAGACTTTCAAATAATAATCAGCTATTAGTTGGATCAAACAGTAAGATCATTGAAGATAAAAAAAATATTGAAATATTACCATATATATTTGGAGAATTTAACTCTAAGGAATTTTTAATTTTTAAAAAAAATATAGATCAGTCTAAATTTATCTTTGCAAAATTTAAGATATTATATTTTTTCCCTTCAAACAGGTGGGATATTTTAACTTATGATGATATTTTAATTAAGTTACCTCAGGATAATATTTTCAAATCACTTAATCTTGCTTATAAAATCATAAATAACAATGATTTCAAAAATATAAATCTTATTGATTTGAGAATAAGTAATCATTTAATTATAAAATAATGAATAGCAAAAATTTTCAAACTTTTTTTGACTGTGGTTTTTCTAAAGTAAGAGCTGGTACATTTAATATAAATAACAACAACGAAGCTTTTTATGCTGAGAGTGAATTCTTTACAGATCAATCAAATTTAGAATTAAAAATTCAAAAGATCGTTACTTTTCTTGAAAAAGACACAAATGAATATATTAATAACATAAGCCTAATGGTAGATAGCTCTAAAATGCTCTCTGTTGCTATTTCATTATCGAAAAAGCTTAATAGATCTAAATTAAAACAAGCAAACATTCAATTCATAGTTCAAGAAGCAAAACGACAAATTTTGAAATATTATGCAAATCATTATATTGCTCATATTATTATTAATAATTATAAAATTGATGGCGTTGATTACTCTTATTTGCCTGATGAAATTAAATGTGATTTTATATCATTAGATATTTTTTTTATCTGCCTACCAACTGACTTAGTACTTTACTTAAAAAATATTTTTTCAAAATCTAATATTTTAGTCGATCAAATAATTTGCTCAAGTTACGTAAAATCCATAAATTACAAGGAAAACTTAAATTTAACTGGACAAGCATCATTCATTGATATTGGATTTAATAAAACTTCTATAATCTCTTATTTAAATGACAAAGTGCTCTCTTTGAATACCTTACCTATTGGTGGAAACCATATTACTAAAGATATTTCTAAAATTTTAGAAATAGATTTAGTAAGAGCAGAACAGATAAAGCTTAGTTTTGATCAAAATCATGAATCTTCAAACTACGATAATATTTCAATAGACACACTGCAAAAAATAATTTTAGCCAGAACTGAAGAAATATTAGAATTATGTGCTAAATCTAGAGATATAAATTCGCTTGGGTTAGACCGGTCTAAAATAGTATTAATGGGTGAGGGTTCAAAAATATTAGGCAATAATTATAAGGATAAAATTTCTTTTCAGTATGATTTAGATTGTTTAGAAGAAACTTTGGAAGATATTTGTCATTCTGGATTTAAATTTGAAACAGGATTAAATAAACAAGAGGTTGTAGTGATACCAAAAAAACAAATAAATCAGGGTTTTTTCGAGAAGCTTTTTCATTTTTTTAAATAATATAGTATTTTCCTGTAACATTTTTTGTTTTTCTTAATTTAATTCAAGTATTTATAAGAACTTTATGTCAGTTTTAACTCAGAAAACTATCAATAAAATTATTAGTTTCAAAGGTGTAGGTCTTCATCGTGGTTTAGAGGCAAACTTAACTATTAACCCTGCAGAACCAAACACTGGTATTGTTTTCAAAAGAACAGATCTCAAAAAAAATAATATTATAATTCCAAATATTTTTAATGTTAGCAGTGCAGTATTTTGTACAACCATATCAAATGAAAGTGGAGTTAGTGTTTCAACAATTGAGCATTTGATGGCTGCTTTGTATGGTTTGGGGGTTGATAATGCATTAATTGAAATTGATAATCAAGAAGTGCCAATTTTAGATGGTTCTGCAAAATTATTTGTTGAGACTATATCGAGCATAGGATTAAAAATTAGTAATGCACCAATAAAAGTAATTAAAATTGAAAAGAAAATAGAATTTAGAGATGGAAAAAAAACAATTTCTTTTGAACCAAGCAAAATTAGTTTAGATATAGATTTTGAGCTTAAGTACGAAAATGATCTTATTGGAACACAGAGAAATTTAATTAAAGTATATGAATCAGATTTAACAGATATTTATAACTCTAGAACTTTTTGCCTTTTCGAAGATGTAGAAAAATTAAGAGAAATGGGATTAGCAAAAGGTGGAACACTTGATAACGCGATTGTTGTAAAAGACAAAAAAATATTAAATGAAAAGGGTCTTAGAAATGAAAAAGAGTTTGTAAATCATAAAATTTTAGATTGTATGGGAGACCTTTATTTGGCAGGATATAAAATTATTGGTAAACTAACTTGCTCACAAGGTGGACATAAACTTACCAATCAACTTCTGAGAAAAGTTTTTTCAGATAACAACAACTACTCTTTGTTTGAAATTAAAGAAAAATACCTTCCGCATACACTTCTAAATAGAAATTTATTAAAATCTATAGCTTAAACTATAAATTTCTAAAAAAGTTTGTTAAAAAATACCATGCAATTTAGAAAAATAATAATTATATGCTTTTTTTGGATTTTGGTTTCTTGTTCAGGCAATAACCAAAAAATATCTGAAAATATTAATCAAAAAAATGATTTAGAAACTGAAATGATAAAAGCATATAATGAAGGAGTTAAAGCTTTAAACTCCGGAGACCCAACATATGCTTCTAAAAAATTTAATGAGGCTGAAATGTTATTTCCACAATCAGATTGGGCACCAAGAGCATCCCTAATGTCTGCTTATGCTCATTGGTCTCAAGAAAACTACAGAAATTCTATATATGAACTAGAAAGATTTATAAAACTTTATTCAGATAATCAAAATTTAGATTATGCTTATTATCTTTTAGCAATTTGTTATTACGACAGTATTGAGGATGAAAAAAAAGACTTAAAATACTTACTTGATTCAAAAAAATATTTTCAAATAGTTTTAGATAAATTCCCAAATACTGATTTCGCATTAGATGCAGAATATAAACTAAATTTAATTAATGATTTTATGGCTGCAAAAGAATTGTATATAGCAAGACATTATATGAAAAAACAAAAATGGATCGCAGCAATAAACCGATTAAAAAATATTTTGAATGATTATGATACGACTATATATATTGAGGAAGTGCTTCATAGATTAGTTGAAGTACATTATATAATTGGATTAGAGAATGAAGCAAAAAAATATGCAAAAATATTAGGATATAATTATAAAACAAGTAGATGGTACGAAGAATCTTACCGTATATTTAATAAAGATTATGAAAATATAAAAAAAACCAAGCAAAAAAGAAAAAAAGAAAATTTAACAGAAAAAATTAAATCTTTTTTTTAAAATGCAAAATGAAAAAATTAAAAAAAATTACTTAAAAAAAATTGAAAAATTTAAGGATTATAATAAAAATTATTATGAAAATAGTAAACCAAAGGTAGATGACGCTACTTTTGACAACCTTAAAGTGGAAATTATAGATTTAGAAAATGAATATAATTTTTTAAAAAATTCTTATTCGCCATCAAAAACTGTTGGGTTTAAACCATCAAAAAATTTTCAAAAAGTAAAACATAAGGTTCCGATGCTTTCACTTGGTAACGCCTTCTCAGAAGATGATTTAATAAATTTTGAAAAAAAAATTAAAAATTTTTTGAGCTTAAAAAATGTAAATCAAATCGAATATAGCGCAGAACCAAAAATAGACGGAATATCAGCTTCACTAATTTATGTTAATGGAAAATTTGTAAGAGGACTTTCTAGAGGCGACGGTACAGAGGGAGAGGATATTACTCAAAATTTAAAAACTATTAATGATATTCCTTTAGAAATAAATGATAAAAATTTTCCTATAGAAATTGATATTAGAGGAGAAGTTTTTATAGAGAATAATGATTTTAAAACAATCAATGAAAAATTTGCTAACCCTAGAAATGCTGCGTCAGGGTCATTAAGACAAAAAGATCCAACTATTACAGCTAAAATACCACTAAAATTTATTGCATATACATATGGACACGCTAAAGAAATGAGCATTGATAACCAATCAGAATTCTTAAAAAATTTAAGAATATGGGGCTTTAAAATAAATCCATTTAATAAAAAGATTTCAGGAGTTAAAAATTTAATACAAAATTATAAAAATTTAGAAGAAAAGAGAAAAGAGATAGCTTTCGATATTGATGGTATTGTGTATAAAGTTAATAATTTTAATTTACAAAAAAGACTAGGCTTTTCAGCAAATGCACCTAGATGGGCAATAGCACATAAATTTTCTGCAAATAGCTCAATATCTGAAATAATAAACATTGAAATTCAGATTGGTAGAACAGGCGCGCTCACACCAGTTGCAAAGATTAAACCTGTTAATATTGGTGGTGTAATCGTCTCAAATGCAACACTACATAATGAAGATGAAATTATCAGAAAAGATATAAGAATTGGAGACACGGTTAAAGTTGAAAGAGCTGGTGATGTAATACCACATGTTATTTCAGTAGACCTAAAGAAGAGAGATAAGAATTCAAAAAAATTTATTTTTCCATTAAATTGTCCATCTTGTGGAAGTAAGACCATAAAAGATTATAATGAGACAACTAAAAAACAAGATGCAGTAAGAAGATGTGTTAGTGAAGGTTATGATTGTGAAAAAATTGCAATAGAGAAAATTAAACATTTTGTATCAAAAGAAGCATTTAATATAGATGGTTTTGGAAAAAAAATTGTAGAAAATTTTTGGAACTTAAAATTAATCAGATTCCCACAGGATATTTTTAATCTTAATTACGGTAAAATAGAAAGTCTAGAAGGTTGGGGGAAATTATCAGCAACAAATTTAAAATTTTCAATAGAACAAAAAAAAAAAATTTCTTTAGATAGATTTATTTATTCATTAGGAGTTAGACATATAGGACAAGAAAATGCCAAACTTATTGCTAGACATTTAAAAACATCAATAAATTTTTATAAATTATCAGATAGTAATAATATAGAAAGCTTAACTAATATAGATGGAATAGGAACCACACAAATTCAATCAATTAAAAAGTTTTTTTTAAATAAAAAAAATCTAAAAGTTTTGGTTGAGTTAGAGAAAAACCTTGAAATAGAAAACACAGTATTAATGAATAATAAAGGTCTTTTGAGAAATAAAAATTTTATGCTTACAGGTAAATTAAATGGAGTCAGTAGAGCTGAAGCAAAATCTTTAATTGAAAAAAATTCTGGAAAGATAATTAGCAATGTAAACAAGAAGCTCGACTATTTAATTGCTGGTGAAAAAGCAACTATAAAGAAAGTTAACACAGCAAAGGAATTAAATATAAAAGTTATCAACCAAAAAGAACTGATGGAAATGTTAAAAAAGACTAGCTAACCATTTTCTTTCTTTTTTATTTAATAAAGCTGAGTATTCTGAATAAATATTTAAATGATATCTAAATAAATAGTCTTTTTCAGTTTTATCTAACAATTCATAGTTTATTA
>Ga0209709_10005282_pt1 | contig 10186 bp, 9 predicted proteins | sample ArcticOcean_MG_C_2_FD_187435 | JGI IMG/M metagenome (GOLD analysis project Ga0209709, IMG submission 187435) | Marine microbial communities from western Arctic Ocean - ArcticOcean_MG_CB4_136 (SPAdes) (version 2) | ecosystem: Environmental > Aquatic > Marine > Oceanic | place: Arctic Ocean...
CCTCGGTACAAGTTTCCCCGCACGGTCATTTAGCAAACGACTGGTTTCAGCCTCTCACCCACTCTTCCACTGCGACATTGATATAACCGATTGTATTGAATATTCAATATTTATAAAGTAATTATTGGCTAATAATGAAAAACAAATATTCAATATTTTCTCTTATTAAAAATGCTTTCAGCTATCACGAAAATTGGCAAAAAGCATGGAAAGATCCCCTACCCAAAAAAGAGTATGATGCTGTAATTGTTGGTGGAGGTGGACATGGTTTAGCTACAGCATATTATTTAGCAAAAAAACATAATATGAAAAATATTGCGGTTGTTGAAAAAGGGTGGATTGGTGGTGGTAACACTGGAAGGAACACAACTATTATAAGATCAAACTATTTATGGGATGAAAGTGCTGGTCTTTATGATCATGCTTTAAAACTATGGGAAGGTTTATCTCAAGAAATAAATTATAATGTAATGTTTAGTCAAAGAGGTGTGATGAACCTTGCACACAATTTACAAGATGTCAGAGATTTAAAAAGAAGGACACACGCTAATAGATTAAATGGTATCGATGCAGTTTATCTAAGCACTGAAGAAGTAAAAAAATTTTGCCCAATAGTAAATACATCACCAGATATACGTTACCCAGTATTAGGTGGAACTTTACAAAGAAGAGCTGGTACCGCAAGACATGATGCTGTCGCTTGGGGGTACGCTAGGGGTGCAGATGAATTGGGTGTAGATATAATTCAAAATTGTGAAGTTAAAGGAATTACAAGAAATGGTGATGTGGTTGAAGGTATAGAAACAACAAAAGGATTTATAAAAACTAAAAAAATTGGAGTAGCAGCAGCAGGACATTCAAGTGTATTAGCTAATATGGCTGGTTTAAGATTGCCTCTTGAAAGCAAACCTTTGCAAGCTTTAGTTTCTGAACCTGTAAAACCAATAATCGATACTGTGGTTATGTCTAATGCTGTTCATGCTTATGTGAGTCAATCAGATAAAGGTGAACTTGTTATTGGTGCTGGTACGGATGATTATATTTCTTATTCCCAAAAAGGTAGTCACCAAATTGTTGAAGGTACATTAAATGCAATTTTAGAACTTTATCCAATATTCAGCAGAATGAGGATGCTGAGACAATGGGGAGGAATTGTCGATATTTGTCCTGATGCTAGTCCCATTTTAAGTAAAACTACAGTTAAAGGATTATATTTTAATTGTGGCTGGGGTACAGGTGGATTTAAAGCTACGCCAGGATCTGGAGATTTATTTGCTCATACGATTGCTAATGACGAACCTCACAAACTAAATGCAGCATTCAATTTAAATAGATTTATAAGTGGAAACCTTGTTGACGAACATGGTGCTGCTGCAGTCGCTCACTAAATGTTTATTATAAATTGTCCATACTGTGGTGAAAGAGATCAAAGTGAATTTAAAGCTGGTGGTGAGGCTCATATAGAGAGGCCTAAACAACCTACTGAATTAAGCGATGGTGAATGGGCAGAATATTTATTCATGAGAAAAAATATTAAAGGTGAGCAATTTGAAAGGTGGAACCATGCACATGGCTGTAGGAAATGGTTTAACATGGTTAGAGACACGTCTAACGATAAAATAAAATTAATTTATAAAATGGGTGAAAAACCTTCTAAAGTATAAACAAATGTCTCAAAAACTAAGAGTTAAAAGTAGCAATTTTATTGATGAAACGACTAGAGTTTCTTTTAAGTTTAATAGAAAAAATTATTATGGATTTAAAGGAGATACACTAGCCTCAGCTCTACTAGCTAATGATGTTCATTTAATAGGAAGAAGCTTTAAATACCACAGACCCAGAGGAATAATGACATCAGGCTCAGAAGAACCTAATGCAATTGTCCAAGTTGGGAGTGATAAAGCCATAACAGAACCTAACGTAAGAGCTACAGAAATTGAAATATATGATGGTTTGGAAGCAACAAGTCAAAACTGTTGGCCCAGTGTTAACTTTGACATTGGTGGTATAAATAATTTCTTATCCCCTCTTTTACCTGCTGGATTTTATTATAAGACATTTATGTGGCCAGCTAGTTTCTGGGAAAAATATGAGTACGTTATAAGACACTCAGCAGGTCTTGGAAAATCACCAACCGAACCTGATACAGATATCTATGAGCATAGATACGTTCATTGTGACGTGTTAGTTGTTGGTGCTGGAATATCTGGAATTATTGCAGCTAAAATAGCGGCACAAAATAATTTAAAAACTCTTTTATTAGATGAAAAATCTGAACTAGGTGGAACAACAATTTACCAAAATTCAGAAAATTTTAAAATAGATAATAAAATTTCATCAGAATGGTTAAGTAACGAGATTAATGAATTAAAAAAATTTGATAATTTAGAAATTAAAACAAGAACAAGTGTTGCTGCTTATCATGGTTACAATTATCTTTTAGCAAGAGAAAATTTAACTGATCATCTAAATAAAGATGAAAAACAAAACAAAGTCAGACAAAGACTTTTAAAAATTAGAGCGAAAAAAGTAATAATTGCCACAGGTTCTTTAGAGCGTCCTCTTATATTTAATAATAATGATAAGCCAGGAATAATGCTATCCTCTGCTATCAAAAAATATGCTGATTATTATGGTGTTGTTTGTGGAAAAAAAAATATTTTCTTTACCAACAATGATGCCGCTTACGAAAGTGCTATTTCACTATTCAATAAAGGAATTAATGTTGAGGCAATAATAGATATTAGAGAAAGTTCTAAATCTACCCTTGTTAAAGAAGCTGAAAATTTAGGAATAAAAATTTTCTGGTCTCATACAGTTGTTGACACTCATGGTTATAAAAAATTAAAACAAATTTCTATAATGGGCTTATCTAAAGATGGTCAGTCTTTTTCTAGTCAAAAGAAAAATGTTCTTGATTGTGATTGCCTTGGTATAGCTGGTGGTTGGACTCCTGCAGTTCATTTATTCACTCAATCTGGAGGAAAATTAAAATTTAGAGATGAAGATCAGGTATTTATTCCTGACAAATATCCTTCCAAACAAATAAGCATAGGATCTTGTAATGGTGATTTTGAATTAGATAAGATAATTAAAAATTCTTCTAATGACGTAAAAAATTTTCTTAATATAGATAGTACAGATTTTGATAAATTATCTGTAGTTACGTCAAAAGAAACTAGCAAAAAAAATATTTGGCTTCTTCCTTCAGATAAAACTATTGGCAAAACCAACTCATTTGTTGACTATCAAAATGATGCGACCGCTAAAGATATCAAATTAGCTCTTAGAGAGGGCTTTAGATCCATCGAACATGTAAAAAGGTATACAACAACCGGTATGGGTACTGATCAAGGTAAACTAGGAAATATGCATGCATTAGGGATTATAGCGGACACAACAGGTGTAAAAATGGGTGAAGTTGGAACAACAACTTTTAGACCGCCCTACACTCCTTTAACATTTGGAACAATTGTCGGAAGAAACGTCGGTGAATACTTTGATACTTTTAGAAGAACACCAATGAATGATTGGCACATTAATAATAAAGCAGAATTTGAAAATGTTGGCCAATGGAAAAGAGCTTGGTATTACCCTCAAAATAATGAGACCATGCATGAAGCTGTACAAAGAGAAAGTTTAGCAACCAGAGAAAGTGCCGGAATATTAGATGCCTCTACTCTTGGTAAAATTGATATTCAAGGAAGTGATGCTTCAGAATTTTTAAATAGAGTTTATACAAATGCTTGGTCTAAACTTGGGATAGGTAGATGTAGATATGGATTAATGTTGAATGAAGATGGTATGGTTTATGATGACGGGGTAACAACAAGATTAGGAGAAAATCATTATATTATGACTACTACAACAGGTGGTGCCGCAAATGTAATGGGCAAACTTGAAGATTACTTACAAACAGAATGGCCTGAACTAGACGTTTATCTTACATCTGTCACAGATCATTTTGCAACAGCAACTGTGGGTGGACCAAATAGTAAAAAAATATTAGATAAATTAATTCCAGATTTAGATTTTTCAGATGAAAATTTTCCACACATGTCATTTAAAGAATCACAAATAGGTAAAATTAAATGTAGAATTATGCGTATCAGTTTTACAGGTGAACTAAGTTATGAAATTAATGTTCAGGCAAATTATGGAAAATCACTTTGGGAACAATGCATTGAAGTGGGAAAAGAATTTAACATTACTCCTTATGGAACAGAGACAATGCACTTATTAAGAGCCGAAAAAGGTTTTATAATTGTGGGTCAAGATACTGATGGAACTATGACACCAATAGATCTTCAAATGGATTGGGTTGTTAGTAAAAAGAAATATGATTTCATTGGAAAAAGATCTCTTTATAGATCAGATACAATAAGGGAAGACCGAAAACAATTGGTAGGATTGGTAACAGATAATCCAAAAGAAGTACTGGAAGAAGGTGCTCAAATAGTTGTAGAATTAAATCAAAGTCCTATTGAAATGCTTGGTCATGTTACATCAAGTTATTATAGCCCAAATTTAAAAAAATCTATTGCACTTGCTGTTGTTAGAGGTGGAAAAAATATGATGGGTAAAAAATTATTTGTGCCCATGGAAGATAGATCAATTAATATTACAGTTGTTGATCCAATTTTTTTAGATAAGGAGAATAAAAGATTAAATGCTTAATTATAATTCATCAATAAAGAAGGATAAAAACTATTCAGGTTTAACTGTTAGAGAAGTTTCTCCAATTATGAAATTAAATTTAAGAGGAAAAAGTAGAGATTTTTTAACTACAATTGGTAAAAATATTAATATGATATTGCCTATGGAAGCTAATACTTCTACTTATAGTGATAGTTATACCTCCATGTGGCTTTCACCAGATGAATGGATGATTATTTCTAATAATATTATAAATAAAGAAAATAATAGTTACGAAATTGAAGAATTGTTATTTAACAAAATATCAAAAACCAATTTAGGTTCAGTTACAGATGTTAGTGATCAGTTTGTAATGATTAATCTAAATGGTGAAAAGATATTTGATTTATTAAGTGCAGGATGCCCTTTTGATTTTAGTAATTTTAGATTAAAAGAAGGTTCTGTAATACAAACATTATTAGTCCAAATTGATGTGATAATTCATCACAAAGAAGTAAATTCAATTAATTTATTTGTTAGAAGGTCTTTTTCTGAGCATTTAGTCTCTTGGATTGACGATAGTGCGTCAAGGTTATAAAAGTATTTACTTAACATTTAGATATAAGTTTTTTTAAATAAACTTAAAAAGGATACTATTACAATATGAAAAAGCTAATATTAATTACTTTACTGCTATTGTTACCATTTTCAGCTAATGCAGAATCAAAACTAAATAAAATTTTATCGTCTGGAGAATTAAAAGTTGGAACTACAGGAGACTGGGATCCAATGTCAATGAAGGATCCAGCTACCAACAAATACATAGGTTTTGATATAGATGTAATGAATGAACTTGCAAAAGATATGGGAGTTAAAGTAACTTTTATACCTACTGAATGGAAAACTATAGTTTCAGGAATTACTTCAAACAGATATGATGTCTCAACAAGTGTAACTAAAACAGCTAAGAGAGCATTGGTTGCAGGTTTTACAACTTCTTATTACAAATATGGAACGGTTCCATTAGTTTTAAAGAAGAATTTATCGAAATTTTCTACTTGGGACTCATTGAATAATAGCAATGTAACAATTGCAACTACTCTAGGAACATCTCAAGAAGCTAAAGCTAAAGAGTTTTTTCCTAAATCAAAATTAGTATCAATTGAATCTCCAGCAAGGGACTTTCAAGAAGTTTTAGCTGGAAGAGCTGACGGACATATTACTAGCTCTACAGAAGCTAATAAACTTGTAATTAAATACCCACAGTTAGCCATTGTTCAAGATGGTGGTAAAAATCCAGCTACTTTAGCAATGATGGTTGATCAAAGTGATCAGGTATGGATGAATTACATGAATCAGTGGATTGAGATTAAAAAAAACTCAGGTTTCTTTGCATCACTTCTTAAAAAATACAAACTTAAAAGCTTATAAAATTTTAATTAATAATTTTAAGGGTATAATTTAATTGGTGAAAAAACTAATTTTATTATTACCCTTACTATTAACCTCATGTGGTAGCGATCATGAATGGGCATGGTATATACTCTCACCAAACAAAGTTAACGGATTAACTAACTTAAAATTTCTTCTTAGTGGTATTGGTGTTACAATCTATATTTCGATTATATCAATAATTATTTCTATGTTTTTAGGATTTGTTATTGCCATACCTTCCTTAGCAAAAAATAAATTCCTCACATTTATAAATATAACTTATGTTGAGATTGTAAGAGCTATTCCATTATTAGTATTAATTTTGTGGGTTTACTATGGCCTACCTATAATGACAGGAATAAGCTTTAGCCCTTTCACTTCTGGAATTATTGCACTGGCAATAAGCGAAAGTGCTTTTCAAGCTGAAATTTTTAGAGCAGGTATAAATTCAATTAAAAAAGCACAATGGGAAGCTGGCAGTTCACTAGGATTAAATTTTTACAAAAGATTAAGGTTGGTGATTTTGCCTCAAGCTATAAAAAATATTTTACCTGCTTTGGGCAATCAATTTGTCTATGTTTTGAAAATGTCATCACTGGTATCAATTATTGGTATTTCTGATCTTACTAGAAAAGCAAATGAACTAGTGGTAACTACTTACAGACCATTAGAAATTTATACATTTTTAATATTAGAATATTTAGTTCTTATTTTGATTGTTTCTTATTTTGTAAGAAAGTTTGAAAGAAGATTGAAAGATAAATAAATTTTTAGTTAATATAATTAAGCCAATTTTTAACTTCACAACTACGATCATTAAAATTTAACAATTTATCTTCAGATTTTATATATGAAATATGGTCTTGATAGTCACCTTCATTTAAAAAATTTTTATTCAAAAATAATCGATCTTTTCGACCTGCAATAAGATTAATCATTTGGTAATATTCATAATCAGGGTGATATTGTAAACCAATAATTTCAGAATTTCCTACGTTAAAGCTAAGACCCATTACATTGTTGATTTTATCGCTAGATAACAGAACAGCATTTTTTGGTAATATGTCAACCTCATCAAAATTGAATGCTGGTGTTGTAAATTTGCTTCTTTTATCTTTGTAGATGAAATGTTTTAAGCCTTCATTGTTAATAATTACATCTGAAGCAATTCCAATGTGAGCTCCATTTTTTCCTGGATTTACATGACCACCAGCAGCTACTGAACAAACTTGTAAACCCCAACAAATTGCTAAAATTTTATTTTTTTGAGAAAAACAGTTAGCTGCAAAATTGATATGTTTTTTAATTTCATCTGTCATATCATTAATTCTCATTGCCCCACCTGTAAAAATAATACCCTTATAAGTACTCATATTTTTTAATGCATAAGTAGTTTCATCTTCATGGCCTGGATTTATTATTTCAATATTTGATGAAGGTTGTAATTTTAAAATTAAATTTTTTAAATTATCTGCCGCGGAAGCACCAGCTGCTTTAATAAAAAATTCTGTATCTTTTCGAATATTTCCTTCAACTATTAATATTTTTAGATTATTCATTAAAATAATTCACCTGACATACTGTGTTGATACATTAACTTCATATCTGCAATAGTTAATTTTTTTGGATTACCTCTGGTTGATGGGTCAGCAATAGCCATTTTTGATAAGCGATCAATATCAAAATCTTTTTCCTCTATAACATCTGATAATTTGTGAGGCATATTTAAATCTTTTTTTAACTTTATAATCCACTCAATAAAACTATCAAATGTTTGATCTTTTAATTCTAAATACTTACAAATTTGTATAATTTTTTTTTCCACAACATCTTTATTAAAAGTCAAAACGTAAGGCATAAAAATTGCATTTGATAATCCATGATGAATATTATTAAGAGCATTAACTGGATGGCTTAAAGAATGAATTGCACCAAGACCTTTTTGGAATGCTGTTGAGCCCATACTAGCTGCTGCTAACATATTCATCCTTGCATCTAAATTAGAGCCATCATTAAATGCTATTAATAACCACTTACTAATTAATCTCATGCCCTCTAAAGCTATACCGTCAGCCATTGGATGAAAGCCAGGTGAGCAAAATGCTTCAAGGTTATGAGCTAATGCGTCCATTCCTGTAGCAGCTGTTATTTTAGCTGGTAAACCAACTGTTAACACTGGGTCTAAAATTACAATTGATGATAAAAATTTAGGATGAAAAATAATATTTTTTATACCAGTTTTTTCATTAAGAATTACTGACGCTCTACCCGTTTCTGAACCCGTGCCGGCTGTTGTTGGTACTGAAATTATTGGTGCAATTTTTTCATTATTTGCTTTTGCCCAATTATCTCCTACATCTTCAAATTCCCAAATAGGTAAGTTTTGACCTGACATAAAAGCTATTGCTTTTCCTACATCTAATCCACTACCCCCACCAAAAGCTATAATACCATCATTTTTATTGTTACGATATTCTTTTACGCCTTCATTTACGTTACTGCCTGTAGGGTTGCCAACTACATTTGAAAAAATATTAGTGTTCAAACCTTCAATTTTTAATTGCTTTAATATATTTGATACCATTTTTGTTTTAGCAAGACCTCCATCTGTAACTAGTAATGGTTTTTTTATTTTTAATTGCTTACATGCTTTTCCAAGATCGTTGATACGGTCTTTGCCGACCCACATAGTAGTTGGATAATTCCAATTAAAATTACTCATAAATATTTAATTTATTTTAATTTACGATAATTCCATGGATAGTCAAATTCCATAGACCACATACCTATTTGATTATCTTTGGCATAATCTTCATCTAAAATGAATTTTTTAGAATATTTTCTATAAGCAAATGCATAACCACTTCTAACAAGGTACCCGGATAAACTTTCACCATTAACAAAGCATTCAGCTAAAGTTCTTTTATATTTATCTTTTCCTTCACTAATACATTCAACTTTGTTATCAGCAATTTTATCAATTAAAATTTCTTTAGCAGTGACCCCGCATGGGTCTAAAACCTCTTCCTTAATGCAGGTTTGTTTTAGTTCTGGTGTATCTATACCAGTAAATCTAATCTTTTCACCATTAAGATGGATGGTGTCACCATCTATAACTCTAAGGTCTTGCGATTTGAATTGATTAAAAATTAAGAAAGATATTAGTAAAGAAAAACTAATAACTAAAATGATTTTTTTTTTGTTTAAAAACATTATTTAAAAAATATCCAATGAATATGATTACCACAATACCTATAAACCAATTGGTTGCCATTATGGTGTAGAATATGTCTGAGTAATCCCCACCTCTAATATTAATTACATACCAAAGAGACAAAAAAGGTAATGCTGATAACCTTAAAACACTTAAATAAAGACTATAGATGGGTTTCTTAACAGCTTGGAATACAGCTGTAGTTATAAAGAATACCGGGTAAACAGGTGCAATTAATGCAGCTATCTTTAAATATATAGTACCATGAAATATAGCTTCTTGGTTATCAGTAAATTGAGATACAAAAAACTCTGCACCCAAAAATAATATAACACCTGCTACGGCCATAAAAGATGATCCAAATAGTAAAGCTTTTGAATATAATTCTCTTATACGATTATAATTTTTAGCACCAAAATTTTGACCACCAATAGAAAGTACCGCTGTGTTCAATCCAATAACCGGTAATAAAAAAACTTGCTCTACTCTTAGGGCTGCACCATAACCAGCTGTAGCAAGATCGCCAAATTGTCCAATAAAATATAAAATATTAAAAATACCTACACCGATAAACAGCATACTAATCATAATGGGTAGTGCTTGATTGAACAATTCTTTTAATAATATCAATTTAGGAATAAAGCATTTAATAGATAAATACTTTTTCAATTTACATGAATTAATTTTATAAGCTAAGTAGAAAGTGCCAATTGATTGAGCAATTACAGTTGCTATGGCAAGACCACCTATACCATAAGCTGGAACAACTCCGTATCCCCAGATAAATAAGGGATTCAAAAATATGTTTAAGAAGAAACTAAATATAAGAACATTTCTATAACTTTTAGTATCTCCTTGAGCATTCAAGGCTCCATTTAAAGAGATTTGAATCATGACAATAAA
>Ga0209709_10005283_pt1 | contig 10184 bp, 10 predicted proteins | sample ArcticOcean_MG_C_2_FD_187435 | JGI IMG/M metagenome (GOLD analysis project Ga0209709, IMG submission 187435) | Marine microbial communities from western Arctic Ocean - ArcticOcean_MG_CB4_136 (SPAdes) (version 2) | ecosystem: Environmental > Aquatic > Marine > Oceanic | place: Arctic Ocean...
AAAACCAAGCTATCAAATGCTTGGTTTTTTTTTCTCTAAAATGTCAAAAATAAAAAAAAATATACACACTATTCAGAATCAGTTAACAAATGAATCTAATAGATTAGATGAAATTAAATTGATGGCTGTAAGTAAGTCCCAAAATATTGACAATATATATGAAGCATATAATGCGGGCCAAAGAATTTTCGGGGAAAATTATTTACAAGAAGCAATAAAAAAAATTCATGCAATAAATAAGCAAGATATTGAATGGCATTTCATTGGTCCTATACAGAGCAATAAATGTAAATTAATTGCAGAAAACTTTTCGTGGGTCCAAAGCATTGATCGCATTAAAATTGCTGCACGGATAAATGAACATAGAAAGGCACTGGCTCCTATAAATATATGCATACAAGTAAACATAAGTGGCGAGGAATCAAAAAGCGGAGTTCATCCTGATGAATTAAAATCGTTTATAACTGAAATGAAAGCCTTTGATAATTTAAAATTAAGAGGAATAATGTCAATACCATCAAATACTTTAAGCCCAGAGAAATTATCAGATGAATTTATTATGCTAGATAAATTATATAAAGAGATAAAGACATCTCATCCTTCTGTTGATACATTATCAATGGGTATGTCGAATGACTACTTGATGGCAGTAAAATATGGGGCTAACCTTATTAGAATTGGAAGTGGTATCTTTGGATCGAGAAAATAATTATGAAAATTAATTTTATCGGGGGAGGTAATATGACCCAAGCCATTATTAATGGTTTAATTCATAATAACTTCGAAAAAAATGATATTCATGTAATGGAAATCGACCCATCACAGAGATCAAAAATACAATCAGAAATGGGAATAACCACAAGTGACTCAATTGATATAGCTGAAGATTCAATTGTTATTTTAGCTGTTAAGCCAAATCAAATTCAATCTGTTTGTAACAGCATAAAACCATATATTAATAACCATCTAATAATCTCTATAGCTGCCGGCGTAAGAATCTCAAAAATATCCGAATGGCTAGATGGTCATAGCAATATAATTAGAAGCATGCCAAATATTGGTGCAAAAATTCAAAAAGGCATTACCGCGCTATATGCAAGAGACAATATCTCCATTAAAAGCAAAGAGCTTACTAGTAATATTTTAAAGGCAATTGGTACGGTAATGTGGGTTGATAATGAGGGGAAAATGGATGCAGTAACCGCATTGTCTGGCAGTGGTCCCGCTTATGTATTTATGTTTACTAGTGCTTTAATTGATGCTGGGCAGAAGATAGGTCTTACCAAAGATGAAGCACAATTATTGGCCTACGCAACCCTTCATGGTTCGACACTATTATCCGAGCATAATCTCGCTGATCTAGATAGCTTAATCAAAAATGTTACCTCCAAAGGTGGCACAACTGAACAAGGCATTAAAATTTTAAATGAGAATAAGTTTAAGGAAATTATTTTTCTTGCAACAGAGGCTGCATTCAATCGAGCCAAAGAAATAGGTAGTGAATAAATATTTATGAGTAAAAATATTATTGTAGGACTTTCTGGTGGCGTTGACTCAGCTGTAACGGCCTGGCTCCTGAAAGAACAAGGATATAATGTTACCGCCCTATTTATGAAGAACTGGGAAGATGATGATGATGATGAATACTGCTCAAGCAAACAAGATTTAATTGATGCAGTTTCTGTTGCTGAGAAAATTGGGATTGATATTGATGTTGTAAATTTTGCCAAGGAATATAAAGAAAAAGTTTTTTCCCTTTTTATCGATGGCATAGAAAATGGAATAACTCCAAATCCTGACATCCTATGTAATTCAGAAATAAAATTTAATGCTTTTTTAGAGCATGCCATGAAATTAGGGGCAGATAAAATTGCAACAGGTCACTATGCAAAAATTAATGAGGTTGATGGAAGATACCAGCTACTTAAGGGGGATGATGGGTCAAAGGATCAAAGTTATTTTTTGTATAGATTAAACCAAACGCAGCTCTCAAAATCACTATTTCCTCTAGGTAAACTTCTAAAAAGCGATGTAAGAAATATTGCAAAAGACAATGGATTGCACAATCATGACAGAAAGGACTCAACTGGTATCTGCTTCATCGGGGAGCGGCCTTTTTCTAAATTTCTCTCTAAATATATTAAAGCAAAGACAGGGTCAATTGTAGATACTGATAATAATATTATTGGAGAACACGATGGCATAAATTTTTATACTATAGGACAGCGCAAGGGATTAAACATAGGTGGATCTAAAAAAGGCAATGGGCAGCCATGGTTTGTAGTAGAGAAAGATATTAAAAATAACCAGTTGATAGTTGGTCAAGGGAGTCAACATCCACTGCTACTCAAAGATGGGGTAGTAGCAACTGATATACATTGGATTTCAGAAACTAATCCAAAAGTTAATTGGGTCTACTCAGCAAAAACCAGATATCGACAATCTGATTCAGCATGTGAGATTGATAAAATTGAGGGTAATAGCTGCATGGTTATGTTTGGGCAGAAACAATTGGCTATGACACCAGGACAATCACTGGTACTTTATGAAAGTAATGTATGCCTTGGCGGTGGCTTTATTAAAAATGCTATTAACTTTTAATAATAAAATAAATGCCTACTAATATAAAGTTAAATTTTTCTAAAAAAGTTCTTCAAGATGCTATCTCAACTAACATCAATGCAGCACTTACCGAAGATTTAGGTGAAATTGATAAAACTAGCCAATTAATTTCAAAGAATGGATTAGGGTTTTCGACCATTAAAGCTAATCAAAGTGCTATTTTATGTGGGTCTCCTTGGGTAAATTCTTGCTTTAAGAAATTAAATAATAAAATAAAAATTAATTGGCTTGCGTCTGAAGGTCAATCAATTAAAAAGGGTCAGTCAATATGCGAGATACAAGGTAAATATACTGACATATTAGCTGGAGAAAGAGTTGCTTTGAATTTTTTACAAACGCTATCTGCTACTGCTACAGAAACAAATACTATGGTTAGGTTAATTAAGAAATATAATGCGCAGCTTTTTGATACACGAAAAACTATTCCAGGACTACGTATTGCTCAAAAATATGCAGTAAGAATTGGAGGGGGGGAAAATCAAAGATTAGGCCTTTATGATCAAATATTAATTAAAGAAAACCATATTAAATCATTCATTAATTTATCTTATTTATTAGACAAAGCTAAGCTTAATGATGAATTTGATAGAATTCAAATTGAGGTTGAAAATCTCTCACAACTAAAAAAAGTATTAAGCTACGGTATAAAAAATATATTATTAGACAATTTTAGTGTCTCAAAAATCAAGGAGGCTATTAAAATTAATAAAAATAGATCAATTCTTGAAGCCTCAGGAAATATTGATAAAAACAATATTGCTGACTTTGCAAAAACGGGAGTTGATAGAATATCCGTTGGGTTAATTACAAAAAATATTCACTCAATTGATTTTTCGATGGATATTGACCGTAAATAGCCGTCTTAGAATTGACCAAATAGGTGCAAACAAGGTATTCTACTCATTTACCAAGACCTATCTTTCATGAAACCTGAAATTATCACTGGAGCAGAAATAGTCATCCGTTCTCTTCAAGAAGAGAATGTTAAATTTGTATTTGGATACCCTGGTGGGGCTGTTCTTAACATTTATGATGCTATTTATAAACAAACTACGTTTAAGCACGTTCTCGTTCGACATGAACAAGCAGCCTTACACGCTGCTGATGCTTTTTCTCGTGCGACAGGAAAAGTTGGTGTTGCTTTAGTTACTTCCGGCCCTGGTGCAACAAATGCTGTTACTGGTATAGCAACAGCTTTTATGGATTCAATTCCTATGGTTGTAATTAGTGGTCAGGTTCCAACCCATGCAATCGGACAGGATGCTTTTCAGGAATGTGACACTGTAGGAATTACACGTCCGTGTGTTAAGCATAATTTCTTAGTTAAGAATATTAATGACATTGCATCAACAATAAAAAAAGCATTTTACCTGGCTGCTACTGGAAGACCTGGTCCTGTACTTGTAGATATTCCAAAGGATATTACAGCTGAAGAAGCAGAATTTATTTACCCAAAAACAATTTCATTAAGATCATATAATCCTGTAATTAAAGGTCATAATGGGCAAATAAAAAAAGCTGTTGAACTTTTAGTTAATGCAAAAAAACCTATGGTTTATTCTGGTGGTGGTGTTGTTTTAGGGAATGCCTCCGAATCATTAACTACTTTTGTAAATGAATTAGGCCTTCCTATAACTAGCACACTGATGGGGCTCGGTGGTTTTCCAGCTTCTGATAATAAATTTCAAGGCATGCTAGGAATGCATGGAACATATCAAGCAAACATGGCAATGCAGGAATGTGATGTCCTGCTTGCAGTTGGGGCTCGATTTGACGACCGAGTAATTGGCAATCCTGAGAATTTTTTAGCAAAACCAAAGAAAATTATTCATATCGATATTGATCCTGCATCTATCTCTAAAAGAGTGAAAATTGATGTTCCTATCGTAGGGGATGTTAAGAATGTTCTAGATGACTTTATCTTAGCTTATGAAGACATAAAAAAGACACATAACAAATCAATTGCATCAGACTGGTTAGAGCAAATTAAAAAATGGTCTGATAAAGATTGTATGGCTTTCAAAGACGATGGCTCACAAATTAAACCTCAGCGGGTAGTACAAACGCTACATAAAGTAACTAATGGTGATGCATTTGTAACTTCTGATGTTGGGCAGCACCAAATGTGGGCAGCTCAATACTATCCATTTGACAAACCAAGGCGCTGGATCAATTCTGGGGGGCTGGGAACAATGGGTGTTGGATTGCCATATGCAATGGGCTGCCAATTAGCTTTTCCAGACTCTCAGGTTGCATGTGTTACTGGTGAAGCATCTATCCAAATGTGTATTCAAGAACTTTCTACCTGTAAACAATTTAATCTTCCAATTAAAATTATCAATCTAAATAATCGCTACATGGGAATGGTTAGGCAATGGCAGGAATTTTTCTATGAAAATCGCTACGCAGAATCGTACATGGACGCTCTTCCTGACTTTGTAAAGCTTGCTGAATCATATGGCCATGTAGGAATGAAGATTGAAAAATCATCAGACATTGAGCCTGCATTAAAAGAAGCATTCGGTCCTAAACTTAAAGAGCGATTAGTATTTATGGATTTTATTACTGATCAATCAGAGAATGTATTTCCTATGATCGCTAATGGAAAAGGCTTGTCAGAAATGATTTTAGCTGAGGACCTATAAATGAGGCACATTATTTCACTGCTTATGGAAAACGAAGCCGGTGCATTATCAAGAGTTGCTGGGCTTTTTTCAGCAAGAGGTTACAATATTGAATCGTTAACAGTAGCTCCTACCGAAGACCTTACCTTATCTAGAATGACTATCGTTACGAGCGGGTCAGATGAAGTTATTGAGCAAATTATTAAACAGTTAAATAAGCTTATAGATGTAGTTAGAGTTCTTGACTTAAATGACGGCAAATATATAGAGAGAGAATTAATGCTTGTTAAAGTTAAAGCATCAGTGCAATACCGCGATGAAATGAAAAGAATATCAGATATATTTAGAGGTCGAATAATCGATGTCTCTGACAACACATTTACAATTGAATTAACTGGAGCTACAAGCAAACTTGATGCTTATATAGATAGTTTAGACAGTGATTCGATTATAGAAACAGTCCGTACTGGTGCCTCTGGTATTGGTCGCGGTGATAGAATATTAAAAATATAATTTTTTAAAAGGAAAGATATGAAGCGTTATTACGACCAGGATGCAGATTTAAATATTATCAAAGGTATGAAGGTATCAATTATTGGGTATGGTTCTCAGGGTCATGCTCATGCAAATAATCTAAAGGACTCAGGTGTTGAAGTCTCTGTTGGTTTAAGAGATGGTTCAGATTCTGTAAGAAAAGCTACTCAAGCAGGACTGACTGTAAAATCGATTGAGGAAGCAACAGCATGGGCTGATTTAGTTATGGTTTTAGCTCCGGATGAGTTCCAAGCAAAGATTTATGAGGAAATTATTGAGCCTAATTTAAAGCCTTCAGCTATATTGGCATTCGCTCATGGATTGAATATCCATTATGAATTAATCAAACCTAGACCTGACCTTGATATTATTATGATCGCACCTAAAGCTCCTGGTCATACAGTCCGATCAGAGTTTGTAAATGGGGGTGGAATCCCTGATCTAATTGCTGTTCAGCAGGATGCATCAGGAAAAGCCAAAGAAATTGCATTGTCTTATGCTTCTGCAATTGGCGGAGGAAGGACAGGGATTCTGGAAACAACCTTTAAGGACGAAACAGAGACTGATTTATTTGGCGAGCAGGTCGTATTGTGTGGAGGAACTACTGCTTTAGTTCAAGCTGGGTTTGAAACCTTAGTTGAAGCAGGTTATGAGCCTGAAATGGCATACTTTGAATGCTTACATGAGCTTAAGTTAATTGTTGACCTTATGTACGAGGGAGGTATTGCTAATATGCGCTACTCTATCTCAAATACAGCAGAATATGGTGATGTAACAAGAGGTCCAAGAATCGTGACTGACCAAACAAAAGCTGAGATGAAGAAAATTCTTACTGAAATTCAAAATGGTAGCTTTACTAAAGAGTTTGTAAAAAATGTTGCAACTCTTCCAGAAAGAAGAGAAGTTCAAAAGCAACACCAAATTGAAAAAGTGGGTGAGTCACTCAGATCCATGATGCCTTGGATTAAAAAAATAGTTGATAAATCGAAGAATTAATTGAATTCTAGTAAAATTTATCCCCTTATTGCAAAAGAAGGCTGGCCATTTTTATTGGCTAGCATTCTTTTGGCCATACTTTCCTCCTATTACCAATTATCAGTATCATGGATTTTTTGGGTGGTTTTTGTTTTTATGCTCCAGTTTTTTAGGGACCCTAAACGTAATGTGACTAATGAAAAAAATATTGTAACCTCAGCAGCTGATGGAAAAGTTATTGCAATTGAAAAGACAGTCGACCCTTATCAGAAAAAACAATCTATTAAGGTAAGCGTGTTCATGAATGTCTTTAATGTGCACTCAAATAAAGTTCCAATATCCGGAGAAGTTATTAAAAAAATTTATTTCCCAGGGAAATTTCTAAATGCATCATTATCGAAAGCTTCTTTAGAAAATGAAAGGTGTGCAATTGTAATTAAAACAAAAGATAAAAAAATTATTACATGCGTTCAGATTGCTGGCCTCATAGCTAGAAGAATACTGTGCTATAGGGAAATAAAGGATCAGGTAAATATAGGTGAACGATATGGCTTTATCCGATTTGGGTCGAGGGTAGATTTATATTTACCTTTGAATGCATCAGTTCAAGTAATTCTGGGTCAGAAAGTTAAGAATACAGAAACTGTAATCGCAACTCTCTAATCATTTTTTGAGAGGTGCTCCCAAAGCTCATTTAAAGCCTGTTCATAAACATCCCTCTTGAAATCAATTATCTGATCAAGGGGCGCCCAAAAATTATCCCATCTCCAGGCATCGAATTCAGGTTTTTTTGTATTTTTAAGGAATACATTAGAGTCATCACTAACCAATCTTAGTAAAAACCAAATTTGCTTTTGGCCTTTATACATGTCTCGCCAGTCACGCTTTATCCAGCTCTTAGGGACATCATAGCGCATCCACTCCTTAGTTCTTGCAATAATTTCTACATGCTCAGGTATTAAGCCAACCTCCTCCATCAGCTCTCTATACATTGCTTCTTCTGGTAACTCCCCCTCATTAATTCCACCTTGAGGAAATTGCCAGGCATCTTCATAAGCTCGCTTGGCCAAGAGCACCTTATTTTTATTGTTGCATATAATAATACCAACATTAGGCCGATATCCCTCATTGTCAATCATGGATGCTATCCTTATATAAACTTACGTTTTAAATTACATTTTTCCATATAAAAGTCTATTTTGATAGAAACCATTTATGAATTTTACTTTCTTAATAAAAATACTAATAATTCCTCTGTTGATTTTACTCGTTACTGTATTTGTTATTTCTGCATCAAATACTAAAGGTGTGAGCTTTGCGTATATAACTAATCAAGGTGAAAATACAGTCTCAGTAGTAAATCTAAATGATCTAATTGTCGAAAAAAGAATTGATGTAGGAGATAGTCCGCTTGGAATTGCTATTATCGACTCAAAAGGACTAGCAATTATTGGGAATGTAGGCAGCCAAAATCTATCAATAGTTGATCTAAAAAATAATGAAGTTATAGAAACCATACCAATTGGCACAGCTCCCTTAGGTTTAACTCCTCATCCATCAGGAGAAAAAGTATTCATTACCAGCTGGTTTAAAAATCAGGTGATTATTTTATCGACTAAGGACTTTTCTATTTCAGAAGCATTCAATGTAGGAGCAACCCCTTCTGGAATTGCATTCAATAAAAAATATAACTTCATTATCATTGCATGTCGAGATGAAAATCTAGTCGAAATATATGATGCGGCTGATTATAGTCTGCAAAAGAAAATTAAGGTTGGGAATCATCCCTACGGCATCTCTACATCCGACAATTTTATATGGGTTGCTAATGTTTATGATGACACTGTCAGTATTATTAATATTGAAAATTGGGAGAAGAAAGTGATCAAGGTTGGATTGCACCCATACAACGTAATCTCACATATTGATAAAGCTTATGTTACAAATGCTCAAGGAGATAATATAAGTGTTATTGACCTAATTACATTTAAGGAAATTAATAAAATAAAAACAGGGGAGACACCAGAAAATATTAGTGTTGATAAAATTAATGATACATTGATTGTTACCAACTGGGGCTCTGATTCCATAACTATAATTGACTTAAAAACTCAGGAATTGATCACTCAAATCAAAACTGGCCTCCAAAGTCGCTCATTTGGTCAATTTATTTATACAAAATAGCTTATTCCAAAGAAATTGAAAGTAGTTTGTAGTAAAATTATCTGATCAACATAAAATTAAAAGGATTTTTACCAATGAAGAAATTATTGTCATTCATAACAGCAATTTTATTTTCCGTGTCAGTTTTTGCACACGGGCCAACACCTCAAAAAGTTCAAGAGTCAGTAACAGTTAATGTTTCTATTGAAAAAGCATGGGCTTTAGTTAAGGACTTTGGTGCAATTGATAAATGGCATCCAGCTGTAAAAGATATAAAAATTGAAAAAAGAGGTGAAGATACCTACCGAATACTAACACTAGAATCAGGTGGTAAGCTTAAAGAAAAATTTAGGTCAATTGACGATGACTTAAAAAAAATAAAGTGGGAAATCACAAAAGGTAAAGTGCCATTCACTGATTTCAACGCATACATAATAGTAAAAAAAGGTGCTAATGCTAACGAATCAATAATTCAGTGGACTGCAAGATTTTATCGAACTTACAAGCTTAATCCTCCGATACCAGAAGGTCAGGATGATGCTACAGCAAAGGCTGCAGTTCAAGGTATTGTAGATAATGGTATAGCAGGCTTGAAAAAAACTTTAGAATCGAAATAATGCTTAAGTACTTTATAGAGGGCGGATTATTTAATCCGCTTTTTTTATGCTAACTATTAATAGGCAAGAAAATCCTAAAGTACTAGTTATATGGCTTCATGGTCTGGGAGCGGATAGTTCTGACTTTAAGGATATAGTTGAGATGTTAAATCTAATAGATATTGAATTTATATTACCTGATGCTCCAATAATACCAATTACTCTTAATCAGGGGGCGCAGATGAGTGGTTGGTACGATATTCACTCCCTCGATTTTAACTACCAAGATGATGCTGGACTTATTTCCTCTATGGGGAGAATAGAAGAAATTATTACAGAGAGAATGAAGCGATTAAGCAAGACAACAAAAATTATCATTGCAGGGTTTTCTCAAGGCGCAGCGCTTGCATTATTTATTGGGCAATCATCTAAAATTAAATTTGATGGGATAATTTCACTATCAGGATATCAACCGATAACTGTAAGTAGTAATGTTACAAAAAAAAATATCCCTATTTTGGCAATGCATGGCTTGCATGATGATATTATTGACATTAATACTGCAAAATTAAGTTATAAAGATAATTCACCGGAATACTTTAATTTCAAAACTTATGAAATGGGTCACGAAGTTATTGATAGCCAACTCATAGACATTCAACAATTTTTA
>Ga0209709_10005284_pt1 | contig 10183 bp, 7 predicted proteins | sample ArcticOcean_MG_C_2_FD_187435 | JGI IMG/M metagenome (GOLD analysis project Ga0209709, IMG submission 187435) | Marine microbial communities from western Arctic Ocean - ArcticOcean_MG_CB4_136 (SPAdes) (version 2) | ecosystem: Environmental > Aquatic > Marine > Oceanic | place: Arctic Ocean...
AAGAAAAAATCTATACAAACAAAAAAAAATATTTTACCAGAGGAAGCTGAAAATATTTTGAAATTAGATCATGAGAAAAGGCATGATCACAGTCATGAACATCCAAAAAAAAATGTTCGCAAAACTGGCTCAACAAAACCTAAAAAAACACTTAAAACTGGACAAAAAAAAATTAGAAAAAAGTAATCATAAGTTGTATATTTTAGTTTGTTGATTCGCTATGTATAATAAAATTGAAGATCAAATGAATACACTAATTCCCATGGTTGTTGAACAATCAAGTAAGGGAGAAAGAGCTTATGATATATATTCTAGATTATTAAAAGAAAGAATTATTTTTTTAGTTGGGCCTGTTAACGACAGTGTTTCTACTTTAATTACTGCTCAATTGTTATTTTTAGAATCTGAAAATCCAAAAAAAGAAATATCTTTTTACATTAATAGCCCAGGTGGATTAGTTACGTCGGGTTTAGGTATATATGATACTATGCAATATATTAAACCTCCCGTATCTACATTGTGTATAGGGCAAGCTTGTTCAATGGGTTCTTTTTTATTAGCAGCTGGAGAAAAGGGAAAAAGATATTCATTACCAAATTCAAGAATTATGGTTCACCAACCTTCTGCTGGATATCAAGGTCAGGCTACAGATATAGAGATACACGCTAAAGAAATAATGTCTCTGAAATCTAGATTGAATAAAATTTATTCTAAACATACAAAAAAAAGTGATGCAGAAATTAAAAAAGCTTTAGAAAGAGATAATTTTATGTCTCCAATAGATGCTAAAGAATTTGGATTAATTGACGAAGTGGTAGAAAAAAGACCTTAAGACGTTAGATTTCCTTGCCATAAACAACTTACACTTGATAACTACAAGCATTAGTTTAATTTATAATTTAATGATTCGGGTGAAAATTTATGGGTGATAAGAATAATAAAAACATACTTTACTGTTCTTTTTGTGGAAAAAGTCAACATGAAGTAAGAAAACTAATTGCTGGACCAACAGTCTTTATATGCGATGAATGCGTTGAGCTCTGTATGGACATTATAAAAGAAGAAAACAAAGATTCTTTTGTAAAGAATCAAGAGGGTGTACCAACTCCACAAGAAATTTGTACAGTTTTAGATGATTATGTAATTGGACAAGTCTACGCTAAAGAGGTTTTGTCTGTTGCCGTTCACAATCATTATAAAAGGTTAAATCACATGACTAAAAGTAATAAGGATATTGAATTATCAAAGTCCAACATACTTTTGGTTGGACCCACAGGATGTGGAAAAACTTTGTTAGCTCAAACTTTAGCAAGAATAATAGATGTACCTTTTACTATGGCTGACGCAACAACTTTAACTGAAGCTGGGTACGTTGGTGAAGATGTTGAGAATATTATTCTTAAATTATTACAAGCGGCTGATTATAATGTTGAAAAAGCTCAGAGAGGAATAGTTTACATAGATGAAGTTGATAAAATAAGTAGGAAATCTGAAAATCCATCAATAACAAGAGATGTTTCTGGAGAAGGTGTTCAGCAGGCTTTGCTTAAAATAATGGAAGGAACGGTTGCTAGCGTTCCACCACAAGGTGGACGAAAACATCCACAACAAGAATTTTTACAAGTAGACACAACAAATATTTTATTTATTTGTGGGGGCGCTTTTGCGGGCTTAGATAAAGTTATAGCTAAAAGAGGATCAGATACTTCAATAGGCTTTGGAGCAAAAGTAAAACATTTCGAAGACCAATCATCCGGAGATCTTATGAAAGCTTTGGAACCTGAAGATCTAATTAAATATGGTCTGATCCCAGAATTCGTGGGAAGAATGCCAATATTATCTACTCTTGAAGAACTTGACGAAGCTTCTTTGGTAAAAATATTAAAAGAACCAAAAAACTCTTTGATCAAACAATATCAAAGGTTATTTGAATTTGAAAATGTCAAATTAACATTCAAAGATGACGCAGTTTTAGAAATAGCGAGAAGGGCAATAAGTAAAAAAACAGGAGCTAGAGGATTGAGATCAATTATAGAAGCTTTGTTGTTAAAAACTATGTTTAAGCTGCCTGGTATGCAGGATGTGGTAGAAGTAATAATAAATCAATCTGTGGTTCAAAAAAAAAGCGAACCATTAATTATTCATTCTAAAAATAAAAAAACTTCAGCAGCTTAAGAATTTAGTTGAAATAATTTCAATAATAACCATATACTAGGCTATGAATAAAAATGCCTTTTTCCCATCATTGCCATTAAGAGACATAGTGGTTTTTCCAGGTATGATTGTTCCGCTATTTGTTGGCCGTGACAAATCTATAAAGTCGCTAAATGAAGTCATGAAAACAAATAAAAAAATAGTTTTAATTACACAAAAAAATGCTGAAATAGACAATCCCACAGAAAAAGATCTTTATTCTTATGGCTGCGAAGGTAAAGTTCTTCAACTTTTAAAGTTGCCTGACGGCACTGTAAAAGTACTTGTTGAAGGCATCGATAGGGTAAAAATATTAGAAACTAAAGATGAAAAAGATTTACTATCAAGTTCGATAGAAATTATAAAAGATAAGGTAGATTCTTCAGAGGATCAGTCTTTAGCGCTCTCAACAGCAATAATAAGAAAGTTAGAAAAACTAACAAACTTAAATAAGAAAATTTCTCTTGAACTTACCTCAACTCTAAAGGGTCAAAAAAATCCATCAATAATAGCTGATCATATAGCTGGACAGCTTAATATATCAATTTTTGAAAAACAAAAGTTATTAGAAACTCTTGATGTAAAAATAAGATTAGAAAAATTAATGGACCACGTAAATAATGAAATGAACGTTATAAGCGTTGAAAAACGGATTAGAGGAAGAGTAAAAACGCAGATGGAAAAAACCCAAAGAGAGTATTATTTGAATGAGCAAATGAAAGCTATTCAAAGGGAGCTTGGTGAAATTGAAGATGGAAAAGATGAAACAGCTCAACTCCAAAAATCAATCATCAAAGCAAAAATGACAAAAGAAGCTACTAAAAAATGTTTAGCAGAATTAAAAAAATTAAAAACAATGAGCGCAATGTCAGCTGAAGCTACTGTAATAAGAAATTATCTTGATTGGATGGTAGAATTACCTTGGAATAACCAAGAAAAACAAACCAAGACCATTAGCATTGATGCAGCCCAAAAAGTTTTAGACGAAGATCATTATGGACTAGAAAAGGTTAAAGAAAGAATTTTAGAATATTTAGCTGTGCAAAAAAGAGTTGGTAAAATAAAAGGTGCAATATTATGTCTAGTAGGACCACCTGGAGTTGGAAAAACCTCACTTGGAAAATCTATAGCTAAAGCTACTGGTCGAAAATTTGTTCGAATGTCTTTAGGAGGAATGAGAGACGAAGCTGAAATTAGAGGTCATAGGAGAACGTACATAGGATCCTTACCTGGGAAAATTATACAATTAATGAAAAAAGCTGGTACAAAAAATCCGTTATTCCTGCTAGATGAAATAGACAAAATTGGGAATGATTACAGAGGAGACCCTTCATCAGCTTTATTAGAAGCTTTAGACCCTGAGCAAAATGTGGCATTCAATGATCATTATCTTGAAGTAGATTATGATTTATCAGATGTTATGTTTGTAACTACAGCGAACACATTAAATATTTTAACACCCCTACTTGATAGATTGGAAGTTATAAGAATTCCTGGCTATACAGAAGATGAAAAAGTAAATATTGCGAACAATTACTTAATACCAAAGCAAATAAAAGATAATGGAATAAAAAGTGATGAATTGAAATTAGAACAAGGTGTAGTTAAAAATATTATTCAAGGATATACCAAAGAAGCTGGAGTAAGAAACCTTGAAAGAGAAATATCTAAAATAGCAAGAAAAACAGTTAAAAATATTCTTACAAATAAAATTAAAAAACTGGAAATTAATGAACAAAATCTACCAGATTATTTAGGTATTAAAAAATTTAAATTTGACGAAATGGAAACTGAAAACAAAGTGGGAGTAGTTACCGGTTTGGCGTGGACAGAGTATGGGGGAGAAATATTAAAAATAGAAGCTGCAATTATGCCTGGAAAAGGAAAAATGCAAATCACAGGAAAACTAGGTGATGTAATGCAAGAATCTGTAAAAGCAGCAAATTCTTACATAAGATCTAAATCTTTAGAATTTGGTATTATACCCCCTATTTTTGAAAAGAAAGATTTTCATGTTCATGTGCCTGAAGGAGCGACACCTAAAGATGGGCCTTCAGCTGGTATAGCTATGGTTACTGCTATTGTTTCAGCAATAACAGGTATCCCAGTTGATAAAAAAATTGCTATGACAGGCGAAGTTACATTGAGAGGTAATGTTTTACCTATTGGAGGATTAAAAGAAAAACTTTTAGCAGCTCATAGAGCAAGAATTTCTAAAATTTTAATACCGGAGGATAATAAAAAAGATTTAGCTGATATTCCAAAAAATATTTTGGATAAGTTGGAAATTATTACAGTTAAAAATGCAGACGAAGTATTAAAAATAGCATTAACCAAAGAACTTAAACCAACTGAATGGATAGATGTTGAAAATTTGCCTAAATCAAAAGGTAGTGAAAAAGCATCACCTGGAATCATAAACTAAACTTCAAGCCAATCTAAATATTTTTTATAATTATCTTTTATAAAAACAGGAAGATCCGAGAGATCAACTTTTGTTAAAACTTTATCGCTTGTTATTTTGCTTTCTGTTCTATCAACACTATGATCGTATAACACTTTCTTGTCTTTTATCATTTGTTTTATATCTTTTAAATTTAAGCCACTATATTCAAATTCTTGATGATGTAAGTAATTTGAAAATTTCTTTTCAATATCTTCTGGTGACTTAATATTTGAAAAGTGCCATCCACCATTGTTAATATGAAAAATACTTGAGTATTTCTTTTTCGAAAAGTAAGTATCCAACCTTAATGCTGAGTATTTTTTATCTTTAACCTCTCGTAACCATTGAGGTGATATAAAATCTTTTTTCCTGCAAGCTTTGGTGCCGTACCAATCAAGACCTTCATAGAATAAATTAAATTTATAGAAAAAAACCTTTTGTTTAAACATGATTATTTTTTTATTAATTTTATTAAAATCTACTTTTGACATATCTGGTATCTCATCAATATCATTTATTAAAATTACATCGTCAGGCCCAGCTTCTTTTAAATCTATAGCAGCCATCTCTCTTTGATAGTGTTCACGTTTGCTACTATTATTAACTAATTTTTGTCCTCTTGTATCCTTTGAATTTTTGTCTTCATCTTTTATTTCTTCTATATTAGGAGGGTTTGTATCTACAACTTTATAAATTATTTTATCTTTAAATTTTTTATATTTATTTATATCAAAAATAAGTTTTTTAGGCTTTCCGCTATGCATATATGTAGATTCAGTAATGACAAATTTATCTACATATTTGTCCATAATATTTAACCGAAGATCTAAAAGCATCTCCTCGTCAAAAAACATAAAACAGTCGTAGATTTTCATATCTAATTGAAATATTGATTTATATAATATAAGTAAAGATTTAATTTAAATAAAGAACATAAAAGATAATGTCAAAAAAAATCGTTATAACTGGTGGACTTGGATATATTGGAACAGAACTCTGCAAAATATACTCCGGCGTTAGCTGGAATAATGAAATTACTGTCATAGATAACAGATTTGTTTCCGAAAGAGTTAATCAAATAAGAAATTGGAATATGGATTTTGTACATGGAGATATCCTAGACAAAGACTTAATATATAAATACTGCAAGGATGCAGATATTGTACATCATCTAGCTGGAATAACAGATGTGCCCAGAACACAAAGCGAAGGTAATAAAGATAAAAATGAGCAAATTTTATTAGTTGCTGAGCAGGGAACTCAAAACATATTAAACTGTATAAGTGATAAATGTAAAATAATTATACCCTCAACACATGTGATTTATGAAGGAATTGAAAATGTTAAAAATGATATAAACGAAAATGAAGAAACTAAACCTATTCTCTCATATGCAAGGTCTAAAGTTATTAACGAAAAACAATTAAAAAAATCAGGTAAGAATTATATAATACTGAGGTTAGGTTCCGTATATGGTTATTCAACCGACACAACGCGATTAGATATAATGCCAAATCTCTTTTCAAAGATTGCTTCTCAGAATGGTGTTTTAAAACTTTTTGCAGGCGGTCGACAAATTAAGAGTTTAGTTCCTCTTATTGATGTTGCGAGATGTTTTAAATTTATGGAAGAAAAAGAAGATATCTCATCAGAAACTTTTAATTTAACAAAAGATACAATTACAGTAAAAGAAGTTGCCGAATTGTGTAAAAAACACAATCCACAAATTACTTTAAGAGAAACAAACGATGAAGTTCCTAATCTAGGTTATTCTCTATCTAATAAAAAAGTTTTAGAAACAGGTTTTAAATTTCTTTATGGATTGGATGAAAGTCTTAAAGATATGATTTTAAAATGGTCCAAACAAAACCTAATAAAAAATTTGGAACATGTTAGAGATGGAGATAATGAATTTATTGATTCAAGAGGTAAGATTAGTAATCACGAATTAACAGAACCTATAAATTTAATAGGATTAATAGATTCAAAAAAAGGAACAATCCGAGCTAACCATTATCATCCACAGCAGGAACAGAAATGTTTATTTACCAAAGGTCAAATTATAGAAATTTTTCAGGATATACTTAATCCAAATTCACCAAAAGTTACACAAGTCGTTAACGAAGGTCAACTGTCTATTATAAAACCAAACGTAGCCCACACAATGATTTTCACCAAAGATACAACTTTTCTAAATCTTGTAAGAGGAGAAAGAGAACATGATAATTATGGAGTCACACATACAATCAAACATGTGTTTGTCGATGAGAAAGAAAAAGATTTATTGATGAGTTGTTACAAATTTGAGTGCAGATCATGCGGAAATACAAATTTAAAAAGAGTAGTTTCGCTCGGATACCAACCTCTTGCGAATAATTTACTAAATAAAAAAGATGAAAAATGTGATTTATATCCTCTGGAAGTTAATTACTGCGAAAAATGTCATAACTGCCAGTTATCTGTTGCTGTAAATCCAAAAAAGATGTTTTCAAATTATTTATACACATCATCTACATCTAAATCTTTTAGAGAACATTTTATTGTAGCTGCCAAAAAATATGTAAGTGATTTTAAATTAAGTAAGAAAAACTCTTATATAATTGATATAGGCAGCAATGATGGAGTTGCACTAAAACCATTTAAGGAGTTGGGATTTAAAAAAATACTAGGAGTAGAGCCTGCTAAAAATCTTGCAAAAATTGCTAATAAAGAAAAAATTAAAACTTTCAATGGATTTTTAAATAAAAAAAATTTATTAAAAATAAAAAAGAACGCAGATTTAATTCTAGCTTCAAATGTTTTTGCTCATTCTGATGATTTAAAATCAATGGCTGAATGCATGCTAGAAATGGTTAAAACGAATGGAAATATAATTATAGAAGTTCAATATTTACTTAATACATTGGAAGACGTAACATTTGATAATATTTATCATGAACATTATAATTATTGGTCTTTAACTTCTTTAGTTAACTTTTTTAAACAATTTAAAGCTATCATCTATAAAGTTGAAAAAATTAATACTCACGGCGGATCTATTAGAGTTTACATTAAGAAAAATGTAAAAACTAAAATTGAAAAAAGTGTAAAAAAATTACTTAAAGAAGAAGAAACTTACGGTATTAAAAATTACAAAACTTACCAAAAATTTGCTAAAAAAGTTTATAAAATTCGAGACAACGTTAGAAAAAATATTTCTAATATTAAAAATAAAAATAATCTAGTAATTGGGTATGGATCTCCTGCAAAAGCCACAACAGCCTTAAATTTTTTTGGTATTTCAGATGAGATAAAATATATTATTGAGGATAATAAACTTAAACATGGAAAATTTTTACCAGGCATGAAAATTCCAATAGTTTCTAAATATAAAAATAAACAAAAAGCTGATTGTGCTATAATATTAGCTTGGAACTTTTTTGATGATATAAAAAAGAATAATTCTCATATAGCATCAAAATTAATAAATATTAAAGATTTAGAAGATTAATTTTTAATACCAAATAATTTCTTTAATAAAGTTAAAATTTTTAAATACATTAGTATTTTAATATCATTTAAAAAATATGATGAATTTTTTTTGAAAATAATACCACTAGATATTAATCTTTCAATTCTTTCATCAAAAATCAGACTAGGATTATATTTTTTTAAGATTATTTTTTTTTTAATTCCTGGATTTAAATTAATCATCCTTAAAATTGTAAGCTGAAGACTGCTTATAGGCAGCTGAACTAAAGACATAAAAATAAAAGAGTTACATAAAAAAACAAAACACAAATAAAAAATATGTTCATCGGTAATTCTATTATTTAAAATGTAAATATTAACTAAAAAACCAATAGTTGTTATAAAAAAAGATATTAATAAGTTTAATAAATATTTATCCTTATTTAATAGTTGCATCAAAAAAAATAAAATACTGTTAACAAAAACTGAAAAAAATGGCAAAATAATTATATATAAATTAAGTTTAATAAGCATCAGATTTTAATCTAAATATTTTTTTTATAAAATTAAAGAAGAAAAGCATTTTTCTAGCACTTTGATTTATAAAAAAACCACCTTTATATGATTTTATTAAATTAGAAGAAATATTAATCTCCAACCTTCTTTCAATTGCTTTGCGAACTTTACTTCCTAAAAAAGCCTTTTTTAATTTATTTTTTTTATTAATTTTTTTATTAACAATTAAATTTATAATCTCAAGACCTGGTCCATGATTTATTATTCCTGGCATGATTAAACAGAAACATATATTCATAAAATTTATATTTATTAAGTTCATCATCAATTCAAATGAATAAAAATAAATTCCCATTATTAATGAGATTCCTATAATGATTAATACAAAAGGTATTTTGTTTATATTGATTCTGAGAAATCTATATAGAAGTATCTGTAAAGAAAAATATATTAAAAAAAAAATAAGAGAATTAAATATCACATGCATTTTGAAAGTATTTTTATATTAAACACACCATAAGTGTCAAATATAACATTTGTACTTTTGATTTTACTATTATAAATTGCTTCAATGAAAAATAAAAATGCTTTTCAATACGATCTAATGCATTTTAAAATTAAGTAAAAATAGATTATGAAATCAGCTATACTGACCGAGAGCAATAAACCTTTGGTAATTGCAGATATTGATTTACCAAAAAATTTAGAATTTGGTCAGGTTCTTGTTAAAGTTTTTTTTAGTGGTTTATGTGGGGCTCAAATAAATGAAATTGAAGCTTTAAAAGGTCCTGATAAGTTTTTACCTCACTTATTGGGCCACGAAGGTTCAGGTGTTGTAGAAGAAATTGGCGATGGTGTTACTTCTGCTAAAGTTGGTGATCACGTAGTTCTTCATTGGCGTAAAAGTTCTGGTTTACAAAGCTCTACTCCTAAATATTTATGGAATGGAAAACAAGTAAATGCTGGTTGGGTCACAACATTTAATGAAAAAACTATTGTTTCTGAGAATAGAATAACCGTAATCCCAAAAAATTTTGATTTAAGAATTGCTGCATTGTTTGGTTGTGCTGTAACATCAGGCTTTGGTGCAGTAAACAATGACGCGCAAGTAAAAATTGGACAATCAGTTTTAATATTTGGTATTGGTGGAATGGGTCTTAGCATTGCTTTAGCTTCATCACTTGTTTCTGCTTTTCCTGTTGTAGGTATAGATCTTCATAAGGATAAAATAGATTTAGGGAAAAAATTTGGGTTAACACATGGTATAGATGCAAAATCAAAAAACTTGAAGGATGATATTCTTAACATTGTAGGCAAAAGTGGTCCTGATATTATTTTTGAAACAACTGGTAATGCAAAACTTATGGAAAAAGCTTATGAATTAACACCTAACGATGGAAAAACAGTATTTGTCGGCGTTCCTGATAATAAAATTTCAATTAATTCTTTACCGCTAGCTTTCGACAAAGTTCTTGCTGTATCTCATGGAGGAGACTCGGTTCCAGACAAAGATATTCCTAGATATATAAAGCTTATTAAAAATAATAAAATAAATTTAGAAAAATTAATTACACACGA
>Ga0209709_10005287_pt1 | contig 10182 bp, 9 predicted proteins | sample ArcticOcean_MG_C_2_FD_187435 | JGI IMG/M metagenome (GOLD analysis project Ga0209709, IMG submission 187435) | Marine microbial communities from western Arctic Ocean - ArcticOcean_MG_CB4_136 (SPAdes) (version 2) | ecosystem: Environmental > Aquatic > Marine > Oceanic | place: Arctic Ocean...
GCTTTTTTTAAACTCTGCTCTAACGGTACACCGTCTGAAGTTAAAATCTGTTTTATTTCTGTTTCCATAAAAAAAGGGCGGTTATTAAATAACCGCCCTAGTATATTTTATAATTTTAATTTTTAAAAGTTAAAATTAATTAGAAAGTCCTGCTTTCATAGCTTCATACTTTTCACCAAGCTCTGTACCATTATCAGCCCAGTAAAATGGATCAACTAAAAAGTAATTTTTTGTGTTTTTCTTAAACGATGGCATTTCAGGTAACATATTAGTTTTACCGTCTTTATACCAAGGCTCACCTGCTTTAATAATTGCTAAAGAAGATTTTCTGAAAGGTGAATAAGCAATGTGTTTCGCAGATCCTGCTAAACCGTCAGTACTCATCATCTCTTTAAGAACTTTCATAGCGTCACCACTAGCAACGTTAGGTCCACCTTTAACCATAACCATGTATTGGTAATCAAGACCTTGGCCATCCCACACTTGTGTAAGAGGAGCACCGTCCATTATCGCATTGAAAAATCTTCCATTCCAACCAGTAGCCATTACAACTTCACCTGACATTAATAACTCAGGTGGTTTTGCTCCTGCAGACCAGAATACACATCCACCATTAGGATCTTCGCATAGTGTTTTAATTTTATTGATTGCTCTAGTTACACCTTCTTCAGTTCTTAGAGCATCATAAATTTTAGCACCACCTTTACCTGGTTTAATTCCATCAGCTGCTAAAGCTACTTCTAGAAAAGCAGTTGGAGTGTTGTAAATTCCTCTTTTTCCTGGGAATTTTTTTGTGTTAAAAAAATCTTTTACAGTTTTTGGTTTTTTCTTGCCAATCGTGTCGTGATTGTAAGCATAAACCCATGAATATAAAATATTTCCTACAGCACATTTACTTGGCATTCCACCTGGAAGTTCTGTTAGAGGATTTTTACCACCTGTAAAGAAATCATCACTTGCTTTAACACCATCTGAACCTGCTCCAAAATCTTTATCGAAATCAAATTCAACGAATAGACCTTCGTCACATCCATTAATAGTGTCCATAGCATAAACATCAATGATGTCCCATGTAATTGCACCAGCTTCTACTTGTGCTTTAATCTCAGATAACCCACCAGAGTAGTCTACCCAATTAACCGGTATACCTAATTTCTCAGCGGCTGGATCACCGTAACCTAACTTTTGACTTGCTGTGTAAGCTCCACCCCAAGACACTACAGTAACTGCAAATGCCGAAGAAGTGATGGAAACAACAAAAGAAATAGCTAGTAATAATTTACTTATTTTTTTCATTTATCCTCCGTTTAAACGTTTTTTTTAAAGAGTAAAGTAAAACAACATCGACAAGCTTAGTCAACAGCTGATTATTACTAATTTACCTTTATTTTTGGATAAATTTTGATTTCTTACTTCGGATTTAGGGCTCTACTATCTTTAGAGTTCCAACCTACATTAATTTGTTTTCCCAATTTAATATCTAGGTTTGAGGTACTATTAGGAATTTTTAAAATAAACTGATCATTTCCTAATACATTAATTCTAACTCTCGTATGATCGCCATGATAAATAACTTCTTCAATTTTACCTTGGTGATTATTATCCATTTTTTTTTCTGGATTAATTAAAGCTCTTTCTGGTCTTAAAGAAATAGTGGTCTTGTCTCCTTTAGCTTTAACTGAAATCGGATTCGCTAAAATCTCATTACCATTTGTTAATTTAACTTTGCAAGTATCTCTGGCAATATCACTAACTGTTCCATTAAATATATTATTTTCACCAATGAAACCTGCTACAAATGAATTAACCGGTTCTTCATATAATTGATCTGGTCTTGATAGTTGTTGAACTTTACCATCATTAAATACTGCAATACGATTTGACATTGTTAATGCTTCACTTTGGTCGTGGGTAACATAGACTACTGTTACTCCAATACTTTCATGAATATGTTTAATTTCATATTGCATTTGTTCTCTTAAATTTTTATCTAATGCTCCTAAGGGTTCATCCATTAAAACAACTTGAGGATCAAATACTAGAGCTCTAGCTACCGCTACCCTTTGTTGTTGTCCCCCTGATAGTTGCATTGGCATTCTGCTTTCAAACCCTTGCAGAGAAACCATGGATAATGCTTTATCAATTTTTTTATCAGCTTCATCTTTCGGAATTTTTCTAACCCTAAGTGGAAAAGCTAAATTTTCGTATACCGTCATGTGAGGAAATAGCGCATAGTTTTGAAATACCATTCCAATCCCTCTTTTGTGAGGAGGAATTTTGGAAATAGGATTTGAGTCTAAATATATTTCGCCATTAGTTGGCGTTTCAAACCCAGCTAACATCATAAGGCAGGTTGTTTTCCCTGAGCCAGATGGGCCAAGCATTGTAATAAATTCTCCTTCGGCAATATCTAAGTTTAAGCCTTTAACTACTAAAACTTTACCGTCATAGCTTTTATCAACTTTATCAAATTTTACAAAACTTTCTAAATTAGCCATAATTTTAAAATATTAAACATTTGTTAAAAATTATTTCAAGGTATTTATCCTTTGATATGTAATTCCCTAGATAAATTGCAGAATAATTCTGAACCTTTTTCAGTAACTCTCACTGATTCACTGGCTTCTACGCCCCATTCTCCAAATTGCATAACAGCAATCATATGAAAGGTTACATTTGGTTTTAGAATGGTTTTATCACCTTTTGATATATTTAAAGTTTGTTCTCCCCAATCAGGAGGATAACCAATACCTATAGAGTAACCCGTTCTAGATTCCTTTTTAATTCCATGCTTATCTAGCACACTCCAAAACTTTTGAGCTACATCGTCCGCAGTATTGCCTGGCTTGGTTGCAGAAATACCAGCATCTAATGCTTCATTGGTAGCTTTCATTGTGTCGATTTTCTTTTGATTTTTTTCTCCTAAAAGAACTGTTCTAGCCATAGGACAATGATATCTTTTATGAACACCGGATATCTCAATAATAGTTGCCTCTCCACTAACAAATTTATCTTCGGTAGCTGTTAAATGTGAAGCTGAAGTTCCTTTTCCCGTTGGTAACAAGGTTGCAATACTAGCATAATCTCCACCGAACTCAGGCGTGCCATTAAATAAAGATTTTTGAATATTTGCTACAGCATCACACTGTCTAACCCCTGGATTAATAACATCTAAAGCTGTCTTCATTCCTTTTTCACTTATTAGTGCCGCCGCTTGCATTAATTGAATTTCTCCATCAGATTTAACAATCCTTACCCAATTGACTAAACGCTCCGCATCTTTAAATTTTGCATTTGGTAGTCCTTTTTTTATTGTTTCATAACAAAATGCTGTAAAATAATGGCTATCCATTTCAAGACCAATGCTAGACTTTTCCCACTTTTTATCTTTTATTATTTCTACCAAATATTGATATGGATGAAGTGGCCATGTATGAATATATTTTTCATCGTAGACTATAATATTTTTCTGTTGAACATAAGTTTTTATATATCCACCTCCAGCATCTTGTGCTCTAAGGAAACAAATTGGTTCATCTTCATTAACATGAACTAAAACACATTGAGCATAGTAAAAAGACCAAGCATCGTATCCTGTAAGATAATTCATGTTGGCTGGATCATGCGATACCAATAAATCAATTCCTTGTTTTTGCATTGATTCTTTTACTTTTTTTAATCGTTCTTTATATTCTTTTTTTTCAAAGAGCATTTTTAATTCCTTAAAAGTTTTCCATATCCATCTATCGGAGGTTTATACCCAACAGACCTGATGGTATCCCAAATTAGAGTTTGATTACTAGAAAAAACTGGTTTACTTATTTTTTTTTCTACTTCATCAAGTATTTCTAAAGCAGGTAACGCTGTACATGATATAAAAAGCGCATCAGCCCCACTTGTGTCTAACTTGATTAATGTTTCAAATAAATACTTTGGGTCAATATTTGCAAAGTCTGCATCTAAATCTAAATTGAAAGTACCAAATGAAAGTACATCAATATTTTTTTTAGAAAAATATTCATAAATAGTTTTATTTACAGACTCTGGGTAGGGTGTAAAAACTGCAATTTTTTTTATATTCATTAATTCAAAAGCTTTAATGGCTGATGTAATTGGAGTTGTCACATAACAATCTGGTTTAGCTAATTGAACTTTTTCTTTAACCTTATCCTCTCCAATAGCTATTGTTCCTGATGTGCATCCATAAGCCACTGTATTAATTTTTTCACCTGGTAAAATTTTTTCGGTAACTCCCTTTATTTGATCGCGCATTTTTAAAAGGTTTTCTTTAGTTAGAGGGTTTTCATTGTGAATTCGGTTTACAAATACATCTATTGGTAATTGATTGAATATAGAATTAAAATCTTTTTCTATAGTAAGGTCAGTGGTCAGCGCGAGTAAACCAACTTTAGGATTATATTCTTTTTTAAACTTTGGTTTTATGTACTGTGTTTTTATTTTCATCAATTTATTTTATTATGTTGTGTTCAGGTCCGAAAGGAAATTTTGTAATATCTTCAGCACTATTTTCTTTTATTACGAGTATATCGTGCTCTCGGTAACCTCCTGCACCTGCTTCACCTTCGGGAATTAAAATCATTGGCTCCATAGAAACAACCATGTTTTTTTCCAAAACTGTTTCTACATCTTCTCTAAGCTCAAGTTTTCCCTCTCTTCCGTAGTAATGACTTAAAACTCCAAATGAATGTCCATAACCAAATGTTCGGTACTCAAGATAACCAAGTTCAGCAAATAGTTCATTTAACTCTGATGTAATTTCAGAACACTTTGCCCCTGGTTTTATAAGCTGAATGCCGCGTTTGTGGACTTTTACATTTGCTTCCCATGCTTTTAGAGATGCATCAGCCACCTCACCAACAAAAAGTGTTCTTTCTAAAGCAGTGTAATATCCAGAAATCATAGGAAAAGTATTAAGAGAAAGTATATCGCCATGCTTAAGTTTTCTGGTAGTTACTGGATTGTGGGCTCCGTCAGTATTAATTCCAGACTGAAACCAAACCCATGTATCTCTTAATTCTGAATTAGGATGGTATTTGACTATAGCTTTTTCCATAGCATCCCGAGCAACCATAGCAATATCTATTTCCGTTACACCAACTTTAATTTCTTTTACTAAGGCTTCTCCACCAATATCAGCAATTTTTGCTCCACTTGTTATTAAACTAATTTCTTCGTTTGATTTGATCATTCTTTTTGACATCACAAAAGACGCAATATCAATTAATTCAGGGTTGTCTAGCGCATCTTTTAAATTTTTGTGCCTCTCTAAAGTTAAATGATCATTTTCAATACCTATTCTTTTTACTTTTTTTACAAGAGAAATAATTGCTTTTAAATAATTATCTCTTTCCCAGTCAGTATAAATTAAATTTTCTCCATAACATCTTCTCCAAGGTTGGCTTGCGTCGATATTTGCAGAAACAACTGTACTGCTTTCAGATGTGACTACACACGCGTAAGGTCTGCCAAAAGAACAATATAAAAACCCTGAGTAATAAGCTATGTTATGCATAGAGGTTAAGATTACTGCGTCAAGATTATTTTTAGAAATTATTTCTCTAAGGCCTTTTAATCGAGTTTCGTATTCTTTGTCTGTAAAAGGAAGTTCAGCTTTAGATACGTTTTTTAGTTGAAAAAAATTTGGTCGTTTCATTAAAATCCTTAAATATTTGAATTAATGCCCAAAAAACTAGCATAAAACTTTCTGTAACTCTATTTTAAAATTATTGCATTATACCTCCACCTTACTTAGTATAGTCATATCAAGCGATACATAACTCGTCGTAAATTACGAAAGTGGGATCGGTCGACTTTAAAACTATTTTAAAGGAGCTGATAATGAAATTTGGATATTTTTGTAACACTACCAATTGGACAAAAAAATCTCATACTGAAATTTTAGAGGAAGCCAGGGAGATTTCTAAATACTGCGATACGAATAAATGGAATTCTATATGGTTTACTGAACATCATTTTAATCATGAAGGTATGGAATCTTGCCCAAACCCATTAATGATGTGTACAGATATTGCGGCAAGAACAAAACAAATAAGATTAGGTCAAGCTTGCAATACTATAACTTTTTGGAACCCTATTAGATTGGCGGAAGATATAGCAACTCTAGATCATCTTTCTAAGGGAAGAGTCGAGGTTGGGATTGGTAGGGGTGTATATGGAAGAGAGGCTGTACATCTAAATGTAGAAGCAGATTTGAAAGACCAAGCAAAAAACAAAAGGTTGTTTCAAGAAACTTTATTAATAATGAAAAAAGCTTGGACAGAAAAATTTTTTAACCATAAAGGGGAATTTTATGTTTACCCATCTCCAAATTATGTTTGGCAACACGATATGAGTCCACCTAATAAAGAAACTGTAGATCTAAAAACTAATGAAATAAAAAAAATTAGTGTTATACCCCAACCTTATCAAAAACCTCATCCTCCTATAACACAAGTTGTTGATTCGGTTAGTTCAATTGAATGGGCAGCAAAAAATGGAATTAATTGTATTATGTGGATACCAACTGTAAAAACTCTAAAGAAAAGATTTGAAGTTTACAGAAATGCAAAATCTGAGACAGAAAAAAGAGATGTTCCTATGGGAGAAGGAATTACTTTGGTTAGAGATATGTTTGTTGCTGAAACAATGGAAGAAGCAAAAAAATTAGCGGGGGAACACATGGTAAATTATATGAAATGGGTTTGTCATTGGAGAGGGTTAGGAAATCATATGGATCCTAACGAAGAACTGCCTGCAACTAAAGGTAAAACAGATTTATTAAATTATGAATTTTTGCATAAAAGAAATATGTTATTTGGCACTCCTGAGTATGTAGTAGAAAAAATAAAAGAATTACAAGCAGAATTAAACCTTAAAGATTTGTTGGTGTGGTCTAATTTTCCAGGAGTCAAACATGAGGATGCCATGAGAAGTATAAAACTTTTTAATGAAGAGGTAATTCCTAAAATTAATTCAGACAAACAAAATATTAAACGCGCAAGCTAATATGGATTTAAAACTTAGAAAGTTTTCAAAATTTGTAGATAAAACTTTCATTGAAGGTGGCAAAGTAGCTAAAGAACCTGTCTTACTAGTTTCTGTTGCGGCGGTTATTAAAAACCCTTGGTCAGAAAAAGGTTTTGTGGAAGATTTAAAACCCATAATATTAGATTTGGCACCTAAACTTGGGGATGCTCTTGTTCCAGAATTAATTAAAGAAATAGGATCACCAGAAAAAATTTTAGCTTATGGAAAGGCTGGTGTTGTAGGATTATCAGGTGAAATTGAACATGCGTCTGCTTTTATTCATACTTTAAGATTTGGAAATAAATTTAGAGATGCGGTTGGGGGGACTTCTTATTTAAGTTTTACAAACACACGGGGGGCTGCTGGTTGTAAGATATCTATCCCAATGATGCATAAAACAGATTCAGGTTTAAGACCTTATTATTTAACACATGAATTTACTATTCATGACGCTCCTTGTGATAATGAAATTGTAATAGCTATTGGCGGGGCATCTAGCGGAAGAGCTCATGCTAGAACTGGGGATCGTTATCAAGATATGAAAGAAATGGGAATAAAAAATCCCAAGTAGTATCGAAAATTATGCCTAAAACATCAGATTCTTTTGAAACTTTTTACAAATTTAGTAAGCATAGTAAAAATGATCCAATAATATTTATTCATGGTATCGGTCTAACTCATAAAATTTGGGATGACCAAATCGATTATTTTAAAAACTACAATACAGTAGTTTATGACTTAATTGGTCACGGCAAAACGCCTTTTAATAAAACACAAATAAAAATGGAATATTTGTCTAAGCAATTATTAAAATTAGTAGATGGTCTCAATATAAATAAATTTCATTTAGTTGGCTTTTCAATAGGAGCACTTATTGCTCGAAATTTTGCTGCTTTACATAATGAGAGATTAAGTTCACTTACAATTTTTGGATCAGTATATAAAAGATCAGAAAATGAGAAAAGACAGATAATAAATAGATTTGAATCAATGAAATTAAACAAAAAAATATCTAAAGTAAGGGCTGTGCAAAGATGGTTTACAGAAGAATTTTTAAAAAAAAACCCTGAAGTCTATAAAAAAATCTATTCAATGTTGGAAAATACTAATCAAGAAACTTGGTTAAAAATATATAAACTTTTTGTTGATCACGAAGATGATGATATGAAAATAAAAAAAATTACATCAAGAACTCTTATAATTACCGGTGAAAATGATATTGGCTCAACACCTAAAATGAGTAAAGAAATAAATAAATTAATTCCAGGAAGCGTATGTAAAATAATAAAAAATGGGAGACATCTTTCTAACATAGAATGTGCAGAAAATTTTAATGTAACAGTCAAAAAATTTATTGAAAATAAAAATTATGCCTAAGCTTAAAGAATATAAAATGTTTATTGATGGAGAGTGGGTAGATTCTGAAAGTAAAAAAACATTTGAGACTTTAAATCCTGAAAATAACGAACCTTGGGCAAAGGTTCCTGAGGCGAACGGCAAAGATGTTGATAAGGCGGTCAAGGCTGCACAAAAGGCGTTCGAAGGTGATTGGCCTATGTTATTACCAAGAGAACGAGGTAGGTTTCTAAGAAAAATAGGAAATCAGCTAAGAGAAAATGCTGAGCTTTTAGGAAAAATTGAAACCATAGATACCGGAAAGTTATTTAGAGAAACAAAAAAACAAGCAAACTATATTGCAGAGTATTATGATTACTATGCTGGAATGGCTGATAAAGTTGAAGGTTCTGTTCTACCAATTGATAAACCAAACACTCAAGTCATAACAACTAGAATTCCTATAGGAGTTATTGCTGCCATTATACCGTGGAACTCTCAAATGTTATTAACTGCAACTAAACTTGCTCCGGCATTAGCAATGGGAAATACTATTGTGATTAAGTCTTCAGAGTTGGCACCAGCAGTATTGTTTGAGTTTGCAAAGTTAATAGAAAAAACTGGAATTCCAAAAGGTGTTGTTAATGTAATCACTGGTTTTGGTGATCCATGTGGTAAATCATTAACCACACACGATCTCGTAGAAAAAATTGCTTTTACAGGCGGGCCTGATACTGCTCGACATATAATCAAAAACTCTGCAGAAAATTTATCTGAAGTAAGTTTAGAGCTTGGAGGAAAAAGTCCAGTTGCTGTTTTTGAAGACGCTGACCAAGAAAATGCCGTAAATGGAATAACTGCTGGAATATTTGGAGCAAGTGGGCAGAGTTGTATTGCTGGTTCTAGATTGTATATACAAAAAAATATTTATGACAAGTTTTTAGATAAATTATCAAATCGAGCCAATAAAATTAAAATTGGAGCACCCATGGATCCAGAAACAGAAATGGGTCCATTAAGTAATTTTAAACAATTAGAAATTATAGAAAAAAATATTAAACTTACAGTTGATCAAGGTGGAAAAATTAAATGTGGTGGAGAGAGACATTCTTTCTCAAACAAAGGTTATTATTTTCCTCCAACAATTATTGAGTGTGATAATCACAATCTTCCAACTGCAGAGAATGAACTTTTTGGTCCTGTATTATCAGTAATGAAATTTGATAATGAAGATGAAGTTATTAAAAAAATGAATGATAACCAATACGGTCTGTCTTCAGGAGTCTATACAAAGGATTTGGGAAGAGGACTTAGGGTTTCAAAAGCAATAAGAGCAGGAATTACTTTTGTTAATACTTATAGATTAATTTCTCCATCAGCACCTTTTGGGGGTATAAAAGACAGTGGTTATGGTAAAGAAGCTGGGGTTGAATCAATTAAGAATTATACAAGAGTAAAGACAGTTTGGTTTCACACTTCTGATAAACCAACTGAAGATCCATTTTCAATGCGATGATGCTTAAATTAAGCTTGTAAATAAAAGAAACTTTCCCATTGATAAACAAAGTCTAACAGTAAATACTCTCAATATTAATAATATTATTAAGAGGAAAAAATATGAAAAAACTATTTATAGTTGCAATTATGTCTTTGTCGTTATTATCGACAAGCACGTTTGCAGAAATCAAAATGGGAATTATTTTAGGATTTACTGGTCCTATTGAATCTCTAACTCCAGCAATGGCAGCCTCAGCAGAATTGGCTTTTAAAGAAGCTTCTGATTCAGGTTCTTTGCTTGGT
>Ga0209709_10005289_pt1 | contig 10181 bp, 7 predicted proteins | sample ArcticOcean_MG_C_2_FD_187435 | JGI IMG/M metagenome (GOLD analysis project Ga0209709, IMG submission 187435) | Marine microbial communities from western Arctic Ocean - ArcticOcean_MG_CB4_136 (SPAdes) (version 2) | ecosystem: Environmental > Aquatic > Marine > Oceanic | place: Arctic Ocean...
GTCGACTCCCTTGTGTGTGGATAGGATTTGTGCAATTACAGCAATTGCAATCTCCTCGGGAGTTTCAGCACCAATGTTCAATCCAATTGGGCATTGAATCCCATTTAGGGATTGCTGAGAGATACCTGCATTCAAGCATTCAGACTGAAATGATTGCCACTTGCTTCTACTGCCGATGACTCCAATTCTTGGTTTGCTGTTAGAATCGATTTCACCTTTAGATTCAAGTATAGTTAGCAAACTTATCAATCTCTCTTGATCTTCAGCCCAGTCATGACCAAGAAGCAAAATATCACTAAAGCGAGAGAGAGATTGCTTCGTCTCTGCTTCTTTGTGCTCATTACCAGAAAAAAATGATTTAACTGTACTACAATGTAATTCTTTTGAATTTACGAATTCATCCGAACTAACAAAGTCTGTTCTAGTATCATGAATTGAATAATTCCAATCCAGTGATTCGAAGCCATTGACCAATGCTTTAGCACAATGTCCAGCACCCATCAACAATACATGTGGCATAGCAATAATCACCTCGATAGCGAGAGTGACTTGGCCCCCGCATAACGAATCAAGAGGTGTTACTTGATAGCCCTTCGCACCCTTGTGTAAACCGTAAGTAAGCACCTCTCCACTAGGCTTTGATGATTGCTTTAGCAACTCTCTACTACGTTCTAAAACCTTCATTTCAAGACCTGCACCGCCAACGGTGCCAACCCATTGCTCATGCTCATCAAATCCAGAAAGCGCCAATTTAGCTCCAACTTTACCAGGAACGCTGCCAGATGTGCTGATCACACTGGCTACGACTACTGAATGACCTTGGTCAAGACGTGATAACGTCCATGCCAAAACCGCTGCGGTCATAGCCACTCCTTGCGGGGTTCACACATACACTTTGCGACTGAAATAGTTTAATCATTTTTCAAAAGTGTTTGTTCATTGTCAAATAATAACTGTAAATCATTTTCAGTATCAATATTCAATGAGATCAATTGATAATCTACTTGAACCGAATCAAATGAAACAATATCTCTCAATGGTTCATCTGGATAGGAAGCCAATACATCTTCAATATCTCCATCGACGAGAATTACTGGATGACCGCTTCTGTTATCACTTACTGGCTTACAAGAGTTCTTAGATTCCATTAACTGTTTAACCATAGACACATTCCACCCCGGTCTATCCACTGGCGCAATTAGTACCCTTCTTGGAGTTCTACCATGATCGCCACATAATGACATCAATCCGCATTGGATACTTCCAGTTCTGCCATCTTGTGGTGATTTATTGATTACGATTGTAGCACCTGGCACAGAAGTCAAACAATCAAATGCTAATTCAGATGATGTTACTACCACAATCGGAGAACAACCGGCATGTTGTAAGCGGCTATAGGCCAAACCAAGTAAATTGGTATCCCCAATGTTGACAAGCGCCTTTGCTTGGCCAAGCCGAGAGGATGCCCCCGCTGCCAAAATAATCGCCGGAATCCCCTTGGACATGATGTTGCCACGACAGAGTTATTCTTTGAGTAATCGGCTATTATTCCCGAGAATCTAGTTGATTTCGCTGTGGAACAGCTTCGCGTCTTGAAATACCCTAAGTATTATCGGTCTCCATGAAACAATCTGAAAGTGAAATAACTGGCCCTTATTATAGGTCGATGCAGTTGTTATTCGATACAGTAGAAAGTAACGATTCACTTGAATGGGATGATGAGGAATACGGAAAGGTTGAGCTATTTGTCAAAGGAATGTCGAGACGCTGGTACAAAATAAATGCCGTCCAAATTGGACCACATAATTCAGATCGACCTGTGACATGCCCAAACCATTGGACTAGTTCTTGGGTGATTATGGTCAAGGGCGCTGCGTGGAGATCAGACTTTATCAACAATAGTGACATGGTTGTTGACATATGCATACACACAGCAAAAAGTGGGGATAGATTGCCGATAGGGGATAGTTTAGTCAGCCTATGTTTATCTTTGGCAAATGACAAAATTACTGCAGTAGATATTCCATTACTCGCCCAATTTATTGTTTGCCCGAGAAATCGATTTTCAGATATAGAAATATTCCAAGATGAGGGAATAGTTACTTCGGACATGTTGAATCAAGACGACCCTTTCGGCGAATGGGACGATGGGGAGTGGGAAGCAGAAGAGGAAGAGATACTGCAAAATGGATTCGTAATTATTAATCCTGCTTTTGATGCACTTGCAAACCTATTCACTCATAGCGAAGCATCGGCTGAAAAAGAAAGTATAGATATTGAAAGCGAATTAAAAGAACAAGAGATGAGAGAAAATCATATTGAAAAGATGATTTATGACTGGGATAGAGAAGCCGATAAAGTCCGTGGGTTACGATGAAAATTAGAAATCTTTAGTAATTTCACGTCCAATAATCATTCTCTGAACTTGTGATGAACCTTCATAAATTTGCATAACTTTTGCACCTCTCATAAGACGTGCAACCGGATATTCTTCTGAATATCCATAGCCGCCGAAAATTTGTACTGCATCGGTTGAAATCTGCATTGCAGTATCAGCTGAAAATCTCTTAGCATGTGCAGCAGACTCAGTATTACGAATCTCATTATCTGCTTCAAAAGCGCTTTTCCAAGTCAATAGTCTACTAGCCTCGATTTTAGTTTTCATATCTGCAAGCATGAATTGTATTGCTTGGTGCTTATGCAATGGCTTACCAAATGAATGGCGCTCGTTTGAATATTGCAATGCATGCTCATACGCTGCTCTTGCCAAACCTGTGGCATGGGCGGCGATATTCGGCCTACTCATGTCAAAGGCATTCATTGCATTTATCCAACCACCAGATTCAGAACCACCTATTAAATTCTCAACTGGAACTCGCACATTGTCAAATGTAATCGCTCGTGTATCTGAACATCTCTGCCCCATGTTGGTTTCTTTCTTGCCGAGTGTAAAACCATCAGTTCCTGCTTCAACAATAAATCCAGACATCCCTTTGTAACCGGCATCTGGGTCTGTTTTTACTAGGATGAAGAAGAAGTCTGCATATCCTGCACCTGTGATAAACATCTTTGAGCCATTGATGACATATTCATCTCCATCGCGAATTGCTGTTGTAGTACACGCTGCCAAATCAGAACCTGCCCCTGGTTCTGTCACACCATATGATGCCAAAGCACCATCTTCTGAAACTTTTCTTAACCATTTTTGCTTCTGTTCTTCAGTTCCACCGGTGATGATAGGAGCACAGGCTAAGGAAGTTGCATATGCCGCTGTAGCAAACCCTGGATCTCCCCAAGCAAGTTCTTCATTGACTAAAACTTCCTCGATCAAACCTAATCCAGGACCTCCATAATCTTCCGGAATATGCAAGTTTAGCAGACCCATCTCATGTGCGGCCTGTATGGCCTCTTTGGGGTATTGAGAATTGGCATCCCAATGCTCAGCATTAGGACGAATCTCGTCGACTGCAAACTCATGAGCGAGTTCACGCAACATCTCCTGCATCTCATCAAGTTGGAAGTTGACCATAACACCCCCAACAAGAACCCCCTTATGAGGATTGAAACAAAAATAACATCGATAGAAGGTAATATTGCGGGTTTACAATTACTCGGTGGATGTTTTTATTCAATTAAAAGGAGATATATTCAAAATGGGCTGCTGCTAACATCGCTACGAAAACTGCATAAAATAAGATCAATACTAACCCTTCCCAACGTTTAAATTCATATTGTGTCCACATCATGAAAATTGCAAGCGTGGAACCGATTATAGTTGTTGGAATGATGAAATTAAGAAGCATTGGTTCACCAGAACTAGTGATCACCAATGGGCTGATTACCGCTGCAATTCCAATAGACAATAATGGGTCCGTGATATTGGAGCCAATCAGAGTACCTATAGCCACACCCTCACTTTTTCTGGCAGCCATCAAGGCGATAGTCAACTCAGGTAGTGAAGTCCCCAATCCAGAAACGGTTGAGCCGATTACTGAATGAGGAACATTCATGTCATCTGCCAACTGACTTGCGATTAATACTAGATGGTGGGCTGCAAAAACTGCAAAAGATAGTCCTAATATAATCATTACAACATATGCCGCAGTGCTCCAATTGGAACCTGTAGACTCAACATCAAGCGCTTTACCTGCCATTTCATCTTCTCTAATCTCTTTACGATTTAGCAGTAACCATGACACATATAAGATATAAAGTAGAATTAGAATCAATCCTTCAATACGAACTAAATCATTTCCCGAATAGATAAAAAAACTCATTAATAATAATGAAAAGAGCATTATTAGTCCATCTCGTTTCAACCATGAGGGGCGTATTTTCATACCTCTAAACAAAACTACTACGCCAAGAATCAAGGTTATTTGAACTAAAATAGAGCCGAAAATTCCACCGATTGCAAAGTCGGCAATTTCCGAATTTCCTGGGGAAGAAGAGCTAATTGCGGCGGTTGAAGTCACCAATATCTCTGGTAACGAAGTACCGATAGAAACTATGGTAAGGCCGATAACTACTTCTGGAATCGATGCTCTATGGGCTAATCCTTTAGCACCTTTAATAAAAAAATCTGCAGATGTTACCAATAAGGCTAATGCCAATACTAAAACAAATACTGAAAATGGAAGATTATCCCAACCGGACTGATCTTTCAATAACTTGAAGCCAATTATCGCGGCGAATAAAGAACCTGTAACTGCGAGAGTATTGTAATGGATTAATTCTGGTATACCCATTACCTTCCTTTCCTCTGCCATATCCAGCCGACATTAGCAGTCCTTCTTGAGACTTATGCGAGAATATAATCAATTAATTCGTTTAGGAAAACCAAATAATACTCCGGTTGTGGGGATAAGATATGTGGAAACGCGCGGGAGCCGAACTAAGCGGCACCGCATTGATGGTTGCTGTGGGATGCGGGAGTATTGCTTATGGCGCATCACTACCGATTATTTGTTTGTCATTTGCAGTTGCAGTCACAACTGCAATACTAATTTTCGGACCAATTTCAGGAGCTCATATCAATCCAGCGGTTAGCATTGCTTTTTACAGACATGGAGATTTAGAGAAGAATGCAATTATCCCATACGTTTCTGCACAAGTTATTGGCGGATTGCTCGCTGCCATTGCTATTTATGCTACTGGTGCTGGCACTGGACCAACAACGATTGCAGCCAACCATAATTACCTAAGTGCTTTCTTTATCGAAGTTTTCATCACCTTTGTTTTAATGGCAAATATCTTATGGATCATTGGCAACAGTGATAATAGAATTATTATTTCTTCTTGGATTGGCGGATGGGTAGGAATACTAGCATTTTTGTTTGGACCTGCTACAGGTGCAAGTATGAACCCTGCAAGAACAATCGGACCCAATTTGATTTCTGGAATTTATAGCAGCATGCCACTCTATATTATTTCAACCATCATTGGAGCATGGCTTGCTGCTGAATTGTTTTTGAGAATTAACCCTCAAAAGGATAGGCCTGAATGATTCAAGAACAGGTAGTTCGCAGCACTTCAATAACGTGTTCAAGAGAAGGTATTGTATGATCTTCCAAAGGAGGAGAAAATGGAACTGGAGTGTCCAACGCACCAATGACAACCGGTACAGATTCCATATTGTAGAAACAAGATTCTAAAATTCTAGATTGTATTGTATGGCCAAGTCCACCACTCCATTGACCTTCTTGTAAGATAACAAGTCTACCAGTCCTAGTAACCGATTCAATACATGTTTCGGCATCGAATGGTATTAGAGTTCGTAAATCTATAATCTCAACTTCAATATTTTCTTGAGCCAATTGCTGTGCTGCTTTTAATGCAACATGAAGCATTGAGCCCCAAGTTACCAGAGTGACATCTCTGCCACCACGGATTACTGCGGCTTTACCAATTTTGAAGGGTTGATTATTTTCAATAGATTGTTTTACCGATTCAGTATCGACTATCTGATTAATATTTTGACCCCATCCAGTTAGACCGCCTCTCAAACCATACAACCCAATGTGTTCGAGCATCAATACAGGGTCATTCAATTCAGCTGCCTCCATTAGGAGGTCATATGCATCTTGTGGCGTTGCTGGTGCTAGGACCACCAATCCTGGGTCATTAGCAAACCACGCCTCAATCATGTTAGCATGGAAAGGCCCTGAGCGAGTTTTACCTCCGAGTGGTATCCGAATAGTCATTGGACACTCTGCCCCCCATCTCCAACGAAGCATTGCTGCATTATTGATGAGTGCATTATAGCCAAGAGCTGCAAAACCTCCAAATTGAATTTCAATCATTGGCCTCATTCCTGACAACGCAGCACCCACACCAGTGTGGACGATGACTGCCTCACAAAGTGGCATGTCGATCAATTTATCAGAATGGCCTGCGTTTTTCAAGGCCATATTCATTCCAAAGGCACCGGCAACTTCCATATCTTCTCCGATGAAGACACAGTTCTCTTGATGACGAGTCGCAATATCGGCCATCGCTTGTTGTATAGCACGTGCATATGTCCAACCACCACTTTCAGAATATTGTAGAGTGCATTGTCCAACTTCAAGTGGAGAATCGTGCAACTGTATTTCCTCTGTTCCATTAATTCTTGACAGATGGTCTTGGTGAGTATCTGCATCATTGAGGGAAGTAATTCCTTTGGTCACTGTCTCTGGACTTGGCCACTCCATATCCTCAAGGTCTCCTCGCGCATCCTCGACAAGTTGCTGTTCTTCATGAGAAATTGCCAGCAATACATCTTCCTCCACTCCGAGGTCAACAAGAAGTTGACGATGTGTTGAAATTGGGTCTTTCGCCTCCCAATAATTAAGTAAGTCTTTGTCTACATAGCCCGCTGGAGTTCCTGTTTCACTTCCGAGATAGAGATCGTCGTGGTGATGTGCATGACCACAACCACGCATTGTTTCCACATGAATCATTGTAGGCCCACCGCCCTCTAGAGTGAATTCACGCGCACATGCGGTACTCGCATGCCAAGATGCTGGGTCTGAACCATCGATTGTCCATGATGGGAATCCCATCGCTACTGCTTTATCAGCCCAAACTTCTACTCCTGATTGTTTTGCAGGAGGGGTATCCAAAGCGATTTGGTTATTTTGTAATATGTAGCAAATAGGTAAGCCTCTAGCACCTGCTAGATTCATTGCCTCCCAATATTCACCGGATGATGAAGCACCTTCGCCAATACAAGCAATATGGAATCTTTGCAAATTTTGCCTCCATGCGGCAAATGCTAGTCCAGTCATCGTAACGCTAGCTATAGGCAATGGTGCAGTAGGGGGTAGAACACCTACATGCCATGCACCAACGTGCAAATCTCTTCCACCACCATTTTCCCAGCCACCATTTTGATTAGAACCGGCTTTTCCAAGATTTGCTGCCATTACATCCAGAGGCGTATCCCCCATTGCCAATCCAAGACCAACATCTCTAATCATAGGTGCAACTAAATCTCCATCATAGCCATTACCGGGAGTTGATCCACGTGGCGCATCGATTTGACGGTTCAAGGCGGTGGCAACTGCAACAACTCCTTCTTGCCATGTTGAACGAAAGCCTTTGCCACCGAATCTACTACCATCTGGAGTTTCAATTCCTTCAGTGAAAATGATCTTTAATTGGTCGTCCAAATATCTAGTTCTTTCCATTAATCTTTGCCACTCAAGACGTTGTTCTATAGTTACAGACATGTAATGTGCTAAGCGCCTTAATGTCAAACGCATATCAATAATAAAATGTGTATTTCTTCTGTCTAAAAATTCATCCAGAGTTCTTCGCGGAATAACTTCCACATCACCTTGCCCTTCCATCTTTGACTTTATTTGCGCCTTCATTGCTCTTTCCAATGCAAGTAAAAAGCGATCGCTGAAATTATGCCATGAAGGCCCTTCAAATTGTTTTGGTTCATTTCCAATCATGTGATCCCAAACGGTAGCGACGAGGAATAAATGGCCATCGTGACGCTGCGTTACAAAGCGAAGCACTTCACTTCTAGCAGTATCTGTATGGAGTTGTTGAATGAACTCAAGAGGGTTGCCTGGACGCCAATCAGCGCCGTGAATAACTGGTAAGTCGCCTTGTTCCATATTACAGCCTCATGTTGGCGCAGAAGGAAGTCTCCTTCAAGCCTATGCATCGGTTGCGGCCAACTATTGCAAACATTGATATCCAATAAGTATCAAAAAAAGATATGGACCCTTTCGCAGCTGAAGCCGTTGAATTGATCGCTGCATCTGCCGCGGATGCTGTTAATTTGAAAAAGGTGGAGAAAAAATGGTGGTGGAAACCACTAACAAAATTCTTGTTTATCTCCCCGTTCATTGCATTAGGGATTTATTATTTTAGTTGATTAAACAACTATTACTCTGACTCAAGACGAGTACTCATTTCAGAATTATAGCATTCAGTGAGTAAATCTTGGTTTTTGTATGTCATCACAAAACCAATGAATGCTGGAACGCATAGAAGGCCTAGTGAAAGCGGCCATGAATGAGATAAGTCATACACCGGTCCAACTATTAATGGCCCAACAATTGTTCCTGCAGCCCAAGCAGTACCAAATGCTCCAAAGGCTAATCCAGGGTTACCTGATCCATATGCTTGATTGGCAGCGGCATCTATCATAGTCAACATTGGTATTTGAGTTGCTGCAATAGCGAATTGGTATATTCCAAGCATTAGAATCATCGCGAAAACCGCTTCTTTCCCTGATAGTTTGAATCCCAAGATTCCAACCAAGGCCAAAGAAATAGTAACTACTATCCAACCCATCAGCATATATCTAGTAGGACCATTCTTGTCGACTAATTTACCCCAAAATAATGAACCGATACCTTGAGTGAATACCATTACCAATAATACACCTCCAATCGCTGCTGGTCCTAAACCCAATTTGTCATCAAGGAATAACGGACCTCCGGCTTCCAATGCACCGGTTGCTAACGTGGTTATTGCAATTAAGATTCCAACTCTGAGTAAAATCGGGTTAGTGATGAATACCTTCAATGAAACATTACCTTGTGTAGGTTCTTGCGCATCCCCAATTATTGAGGCGGAATACCAGACTACAGGAACCGCAACAAGGGTTGCAAGTGACAATACAACGAAGGCTGCCGAGCCAAAGTATTGGAATAAAACTCCTCCGAGAACTGGACCCAATAGACCCCCAACCGCTGCCATTGCGATTAGTTTTCCAGCCTGTTCTCCGAATTTATTAGGCCACAATTGTGATGCTGATGCCAGACACGCCGTCATTATTGCCGCACCTGATGCACCATGGACTAATCTTGCTCCTGCGAGAATTAGGAATGGATGTGGTAGTAATTCTTCTGTGGCTACAAGATACATCAGTGCAGAAGCCGACAATAGAACTAACGAGATTAGAATGATCTTACCACAACCAATTTTATCGGTCAAGCGACCTGTTAGTGGACCCAATAGAAACATCGGAATTGCCCAAATTGAAATCAATAATGTTGCTTGAGTTGCACTGAAACCAAATTGATCTTGCCACGCTGGTAATATCGGCACGATGAATGCGTATCCGAGATAATTGACGAATAGAGCCATGATTAAGGCTGGAAAAGCAAATGCCATCTTTCTTTCTTGGACATTCATTCTTCCTCCTCCAATTCGGGCAAGGAATCAAGCACTTCTCTAGTTAATTTTGCAGCATCTTCGATTTGCGTCATTAATGTCAAATCTGAAACTGCACCTGGCCGGCCAAGGCTCCACATCAGATCATGTACAATCTCGGTTGTTAATTTTGTCATTTTCAGAACCTGAGGGTCGATTTTAACCTTAAACTCATCTTCATGGATAGCAATAAAATCTGGCTCTTCTTCGAGGATTGAATCCATTATTTCGATTATTTCACCTTCAATATTATCTGCTTGGTTTTGGAGAATATCTTCCATTGAAGAACTCGGTTTGAGTTTGGTGGATGGTTTTGCTCCACCGCCTAGTGTGTTTTTTCCTTTACTCATTTGTTTGAATGAAGGAATTGAAGATTTACCCGTTTGTGATTCGCCTGCATCACTTCCATCACCATCTTTTAATTCTTGGTGAGATGAGATTTCGCTCGCATCCCCTACCAATCTGTTCAAGGCGATTCGCAGCATAGAAGACATCATTGTCAAATCTATTTCTTCATCAACTTC
>Ga0209709_10005292_pt1 | contig 10179 bp, 5 predicted proteins | sample ArcticOcean_MG_C_2_FD_187435 | JGI IMG/M metagenome (GOLD analysis project Ga0209709, IMG submission 187435) | Marine microbial communities from western Arctic Ocean - ArcticOcean_MG_CB4_136 (SPAdes) (version 2) | ecosystem: Environmental > Aquatic > Marine > Oceanic | place: Arctic Ocean...
TGCTCCTAACCCACTTTTAGTAAATATGGTTATGGCGGGGAAATTAGGAATTAAATCAGGAGAAGGATTCTATGATTATTCTGAAGGACCACGAAATAAAAAAGTAGCAGCACAATTCGCAAAATAGATTTTGTTCATCTTATAAAATAATGAAACGGGCTTAAGGCCCGTTTTTTTTACTCAAACTTTCCTTCAAGCTTAGCTTGAATAAGAATATGTTCAATAAGCATATCCTGCCTATTATTTACAGGATCATATTCTGTTTTTAAGTTGTTATCCCATAGCTTAGCCATAGTTTGCCAAAAGAATGCATTGAACCTACCTCTGTAGGATTTTACTATTTCATAAGAGGTAGTATTGGTTTCTCGGTAAATTAACTTTACTAAAATTTTACCTTCTTTCATTGTTAGGCTTTTCAACCTATCAGCATACTCCTCTTTCACCCATTTTGCTATTTCTTTAGTATAGCGCTTTTTATGTCTTCTATTAGGTATTGAATCAAGGCCATTTTGTATGCTTTGCAATTTTGTTTTTGCAGCCAAAGCATAAGGATATACTTTTAACACTCTTCTTTTTAGGATATAATACTTTTTTCGTTCGTCTTTATCTTTAAAAGCTAATACCTCAACTTCAGGAATATCGGCTATAAAAAAAGTATCTCCATCAATAATTGAAAAATTTGCAATAAGTACTTTATCTTGAGCTGAACTATTAAAACAGAAAGCAAACAATAATACTATTGCAAAAGAAAATCGCACTAGTCAATAATTAGTTGTTGTACACTTGAACTATTTTTACTAAGGATTTGAACGAGATATACTCCCTTAGCAAAACTACTAACATCAATATTAGCTTTTCTTCCCTGATTGCTTTTATTAAAAACTAAACTTCCTTTTACATCTGAAATGGTAAGCTTTTCAATAACTGCATCAGCAGTTATACTAACCGAACTATTTGCAGGATTAGGAAAAATAGAAAACTGCTTTTTAATAACATTATCCACTGCTGATGGCACCATAAATACAGCTGTTGCTTCAGCAAAATCAGAGAGGCAATTTTCCTGCAATTGTAAATTATAAAAGAAATAATGATAAGTAGCACTATTAGGAGAATTGTGCCCTGTTATACTCGCTATATTCCCAATAGAATATGGGTAAGCTGAACCTGTACTATTTCTATACAAATCAGAATTACCACTACTCATTCCTAGCTCTAAATCATTCATAACAGGAACGTCAAAATCAAGATACAAAGTATTTAATCCCGACTGAACAGTAATTATTGTATCCTCCAAAACTTGACTATTATTATCTCTTAACTCAAAAGTAATTGCTTGTGCTGTACCTGCATATACATCAGTAGAAATTAAGGTTGAAGGCGTGTAGCAATCCAAAAATAAATGCCTATCGTTATTATAGTATCCACCGCCACCAATTGTATTGTCCAAAGGACCACCAAATACAGGAATACCACCTACCTCCCTAACATAATAAGTTGTATTCGTATTCAACAAAGGAGTGACAAAAGGAGAGCCAGAATAAACAGAAGCACTTCCAAGAGTATCAGTATACCAATTTACTAAATTAGTAGCTGCAGTAAGCGAGAAAGTAGCAGGGTTAATATAAGAAGTATCATTGTAAGCAATAGGTGCTGGCATAAAACTAACGCTAACCACTGAAGCTTGAAAAACAGAATCTTGTCCTAGCCCATTTGAAACAAAAAGACTAACATCATAAGTACCTGCTTGCAGATAGGCATGACTTGGATTCTGTAGGTTGGAAGTTGTTCCATCTCCAAAGTACCATAACCAATAATTAGGTTGATTAAAACTTGCATCAATAAAACTAATACTACCCGTACAACTTGAAGAACCACTAGTATTAAAACCAGCTAAAGGAGGAGCAACACAACCACTATTAATTGATTGAGCATTTACAGCAACTGTTCTTCTTCCTTTATTTCCATTTACCTTAGCACATACCGAAAACCAAGAATCCGTAATTGCAGGGTTGGGGTTCAGAATTAAAGCCATAGTTGCAGGGGAAGTTGTCATTGAATCCATATAGATATTTCCTAACATACTTACTTCATAGTCAGTTGCACCATTTACTGCATTCCATAATACATAAATTGAATCAGGACATATCCAATTAACGGTTATATTCTGTGGCACGCCAATAATAGTAAAATTAGCATCACTTTCGTCAGTAAAACCGTTACGACTAACCCTTACTTTTGCTTGATTAGTAACTGAGTTGGGCACTGTCCAACTATAGTAACGAGAATTAACTCCTGTACTATTTATTATTGTATTCCAATTTGTTCCGTCAGTAGTATATTCTAAAGCAAAAGGTGTATTCCCTTCAGGCGCATCCCATCTAATTAACTCGGTTTCTCCAGGAACAAAACCCTCTCCGCCAATTGGGTAGGTCAGCTCAACATCCTCAGTAATATATTGGTAAACAACCCAATATTCTTGAGGACCAAAAGGAATAGCGAAACCATCAACCGATAAAATATAATTTCCTGCAACAGGATTGTCTAAGGTGATTTGCTCCATGTTGTTAAGATGATCATTCCCATATGTAGCAGTTGAATTTAATGCTGTACTATTTGCAGTAGGATCAAGCAGCCAAGGTTGACCAATTAAATTTCCTAAGTTATTATACAATCCTATGTCAATATCATTCACTAGTGCAGGTGCAGCATTTACACTTCCCTCCTTGTCGTGCCAATACACCATAACATTAATTTGTTTTATGCCATTAGGAATAGTAATAATATGACTATTGTTTCCTCCTTGTGATACAGAAGAGCTTAAATACTGATTATTTTCTAAAATCTTTATTGCTTGGTAGGCATTTACCTCTCCCCAACCGTGTTTAAAATCAGGACCAGGATTTCCTAAATCATCAGCAGAATTTAATAGAACCCCTTTTATAAGTGCTGAACTAGGGTTTAACCCTGAATTTAATTCCTTATATCCTTGATACAATTGTCCTAATACACCAGCAATACCTGGGCAAGCCATAGAAGTTCCTGTAAAAGAATCATAATTGTTAGTAGGTACTGTTGAATTTACGGATGTTCCTTTGGCTCCAATGTCAGGCTTTATTCTACCATCTGCAGCTGGCCCTCTACTGGATGAACTGGCTAAACTTCCAGTTGAAGTAAGGTTAGCTATTGCAAGTACATTTTTTCCTTGCTTATGTCCTCCTGTAACATTTCCCCAACCACTACCAGCACCATATCCACAGTCGGAACTACCACTATTTCCTGCTGAAAAAACATGAATTAATGAAGGATATAATCTCACTTGCTCATCCAAATCTTTGGATAAAGAAGTATACCCTGCATTACAGCCATTACCATAAGATTTTGAAGTAATAATCACATCATCATTTTGATATAAAGTAGGGACATCATAATAGTTATTATTGGAAGAAGAATAAACATATAAAACAGCTGCATTTGCCATTCCTGCTGCAATAGGATCTAAATTTCCTGATCCCATAATCGTTCCTGCAACATGATCGCCATGATCATCAGAACTACTAGTACTACATCCTCCACAATTGGATTGATCAACTCTACCCTGATAATCAATATGAGGACCTATAATTCCATCATCCTGCATCATAATATTTATTCCTTCCCCATTATAATGTCTACCACTAGCATACTTAGTATTTATAGTGTTTGACCTGTGCAGAGTTCTTCCCGTTTTATTTTCTTTTTCTGATGGCGGATCAATCGGTTCAATGTACCAAACTTCATTTGTACTTGCTAAATAATCCAAGTCAGATGGGTGTATCGTAAGCGTAATACTCATTCCAAAAATATTTACAGCATCTATTTGGTAATTAGACAACCTAAAAAACTCCTGTACTGCAGATATATTAGCATTTTTGTACAACAATACTTTAACTGATAATTTTCCATTGTTCAATGCCCATTCAGGGGAAGTATTATTTTGAATTTTAGGATCAATTTTATGCTCCCCTTTAATTAATGAAACTGATGTTACTCCATGCTTAGCCAACACTACTGTATTCGTATTTTTTGGGATACTCACTACAAAAGTATTTTTTGGTATATATTCCAAAAACTGAATACCATAACGCTCAATATTACTTTTGATTTTATCGCTTGGGATAGCAGAAAATGACATAAAGCAATAATTAATATCACTAACTGTATTTACTTGTAAATCAGAATTTAAAAATACAGTTCCCGACTTTATTTGTAATTTATTTTCTTGAGCAGTTAATTGTAAACTAAATGCTGCAATTAAAAAAAATAAAAAGTGTTTTCTCATTGTTGTATTGTTTACTACAAAAATACAATTGCAAAAGGGTTTTTCACAATAATAAGAATTAATTTTAAAAAGGTCTTACTCGTTCAATGGCAATCCGTATTTTTGAGCCTTGATAAATACCTTACAAATACAAGTACTTCCTGAAGTAGCAGCTACTTCCGATTTACTGAAAAGTACAATAGCCCAAGAATTAAATATTTCTGAAAAAGACATCCAGCATATTGAGATTTTAAAACGATCGATTGACGCAAGGCAAAGAGTAACTAAAATTAACCTTAGGGTTGATGTTTACATTAAAGAGAAATTTATTAAAAAAGAAGAGGATATTCCTGAATACAAGGATGTAACAGGAAAGGATGAAGTCATTATTATTGGTGCAGGACCAGCAGGGCTATTTGCTGCTTTAAAGCTTATTGAAAAAGGCTTAAAACCTATTATACTCGAAAGAGGAAAGGATGTCCGTGCAAGAAGAAGGGATTTGGCAAACCTTACCAAAAACCATATTGTGAATGAAGATTCCAACTATTGTTTTGGAGAAGGGGGTGCGGGTACTTTTTCAGATGGAAAACTATATACCAGAAGTAAGAAAAGAGGAGATGTAAACAAGATATTGGATGTATTGGTTCAGCATGGAGCAACTGAAGAAATAAGAGTAAATGCTCACCCACATATTGGAACCAATAAACTCCCAAAAATCATACAAGCTATTCGTGAAACCATTATTCTATATGGTGGTGAGGTAATATTTGACAGCCGAGTAACGGATATCCTTATTAAAAACAATGCGGTAAAAGGAGTTGAATTGCAAAATGGAACACGCATTGAAGCCAATAAAATCATTTTAGCAACAGGACATTCTGCTCGTGATATATTTGAATTACTACATAAAAAGGAAATCGCTATTGAAGCCAAAGCTTTTGCTCTTGGCGTTAGAGTAGAACACACTCAAGAGTTGATTGATAAAATACAATACAAATGCGAAAGCAGAGGAGAGTTTTTACCTCCCGCACCCTACTCTATTGTTAAGCAAATAAAAGGAAGAGGAGTTTATTCTTTCTGTATGTGTCCTGGTGGAATTATTGCCCCTTGTGCCACAAGCCCTGGGGAAGTAGTAACCAATGGTTGGTCGCCTTCCAAAAGGGATTACCCAACTTCTAATTCAGGAATAGTAATGGAACTGAAACTAGAAGATTTTGCTAAATATGAAAAATTTGGTCCTTTAGCAGGGATGCAGTTCCAAAAGGAAATAGAACAAAATGCATGGAAACTAGCAGGCGAAACCCAAAAAGTACCTGCACAAAGACTTGTTGATTATACCAATAACATTTTATCGACTGACATCCCAAAAACCTCTTATATTCCAGGAACAACCTCAGCAGTAATTAACACTATATTACCTGATTTTGTTGGAGAAAATATACAAGAAGGATTACGACAAATGGGCGAACAAATGAAGGGCTACTTTACCAATGAAGCTGTGGTGCACGCTCCTGAAAGCAGAAGCTCCTCTCCTGTTCGTATTACTAGAGATAGAGAAACAATGGAACACCCACAAATAAAAGGTTTATACCCTTGTGGTGAAGGTGCTGGTTATGCAGGAGGAATTATCTCAGCAGCCATTGATGGAGCAAAGTGTGCCGAAAAGTGTTAAGTCCGATATTGTTTATATCATAGTTGAATACTATTTTTTTTATATATATTTCTAATACTTTTTATATAAATTTGCATAATGAAAAAAGGACGACCATCTAGGGCTCCAAAAAAATTAAAAGACGGGTATTATATATCTATTACCCTTAAGAATACAAAAAAGCCTATTAGGATAATGCGTGAAACGATTGAAGAAATGAAACACGCTAAGGAGAAATTTAAGAATAGTGATTTTCAATATCTAGGTCAGGTGGAAAACCATGTTTGGATAGATGGCGCACTTAAAGGTAAGCAAACAACTTAACATAGCTATTACCTGAGCTCTGCTCCTGCTTGTTCTTTTAATGAATCCATTAATTTTTTCATTACCTTATCCACATAATTATCAGTTAAGGTTTTAGTGTCATCAGCCATAGTAAAGGATAAAGTATAGGATTTTTTACCCTTTGGTAGTTTATCACCTTCATAGATATCAAATAAATTTACTGATTTTAGAATTTTATTATCAGTTTGCTTAGCAATTTCACTTAACTCATCAAAAGTAACTGATTTATCAACTAATAAAGATAAATCTCTCCTTACAGATGGAAACTTGGAAACTTCTTGGTATTTAATTTTAGTATATCCTGCAAGTTCTAGAATTAAATCCCAATCAAAATCAGCAGCATAAACAGTAGATTTTACACCAAATGATTTACATAATTTAGTATCCAATTTTCCAAAGCAAACCAATCTTTTCTTTTTGAACTTATACATCAAACCTTCAGAAAAACCGTGTGTATTTATTGCTTCTGATTTTATTTTTTTCACTCCTAACCTGCTTAGTATATGCTCCACTTTTTCTTTTATGAAATAGAAGTCAGCTTTATCATCACTTGTATTCCAATTCTCAGCTTGCATTCTTCCACTTGCTAAAATCTGCAAATGCTGATTTTCAACATTCCCTTCTTCAGTCTTATGATATGTTTTACCAAATTCATAAAATTTAATATCAGCATTTCTTCTATTCTGATTGTAAGCAATATTCTCCAATCCACTAAACAAAAGAGACTGACGCATTACGTTCAAATCTTGCGATAAAGGATTTAATATTTCAATATTTTGATTCAGATCCAACTCAGAAATTAAAGCAGTATACTTTCCTTTTGTTAAGGAGTTATTCATTGCCTCATTAAAACCTGTACTCGACAGTAAATCTGAAATTATATTCCTAACTTGTTCAGGATTTACACCCTCAGCATAGGAAATAGTAGTATTTAATTTACTAGTAATAGCAACTGTGTTAAACCCATAAATTCTTAAAATTTCTTCAATCACATCCACCTCTCTTTGCACATCAGCACGGAAAGGAGGAACCAATAAACTTAAACCATTAAGGCTCTCGTTTGAAATCTCAATTTCTAAATCTATAAGAATAGCTTTCACTACTTCCCTATCAATTACTTCTCCTATTAAACTATCCATTTTTGCATAAGTCAATTCAACAGCAAAGTGAGCAATAGGATTTGAGTAAATATCAACTACTTCTGAAGATATTTTCCCTCCACAAATCTCTTGAATTAATAAAGCTGCTCGTTTTAATGCATAAACCGTACTATTTGGATCGCACCCTCTTTCAAAACGGAAAGAAGCATCCGTACTTAAATTATGTCGTTTGGCAGTTTTACGCACGCTTACTGGGTTAAAATAAGCCGATTCTAAAAATATGTTAGTCGTTTTTTCAGACACTACTGAATCCAAACCTCCAAAAACACCAGCAATACACAATGGTTTTTTAGCATCTGAAATCATTAAATCAGCAGCAGAAAGTTCCCTTACTTGCTCATCCAGAGTAGTGAACTTTGTTTTCTCGTTAACATTAGCAACTACTATCTTATTTCCTTTAATTTTATCAGTATCAAAAGCATGTAAAGGTTGCCCCATTTCATGCAATACATAATTGGTGATGTCCACTACATTATTCGTAGGTGTTATCCCAATTGCTTTTAATTTATTCTGCAACCATTCAGGAGAATCAGCAACTTTAATTCCGCTAATGCTTACACCAGAATATCTTGGGCATAAATCAGTATCAGCCACTTCAACTATAATTGTTTTATTTGTATTGTTAACCTTAAAATCCTTAGTTGAAGGTTTGCACATTTGCAACTTATTTCCTTTATGATTAAGTACCGTCAGCAAATCGCGAGCGACACCAATATGCCCCATAGCATCCGAACGATTAGGCGTTAAGCCAATCTCAAATACAATATCCGACTCCAACTTAAAATATTCGGCAGCAGGAATACCTACTTTTGCAGTAGTATCCAACACCATTATCCCATCATGCCCTTTTCCTAAACCTAACTCATCTTCTGCACAAATCATACCCAAAGATACCTCTCCTCTTATTTTTCCTTTCTTTATCTTAAAACTCTCTTCACCATCATAAAGCACTGTTCCTACGGTAGCAACTGGTACTTTTTGTCCTACTGCTACATTGGGAGCTCCACAAACAATTTGTATTGGCTCATCTTCCCCAATATTTATTGTTGTAAGAGATAATCTATCCGCATTTGGGTGTTGCTCTTTTGAAATCACTTCTCCAATTACCACTCCTTTCAATCCTCCTTTAACACTTTCCACTTCCTTTATTCCCTCTACTTCTAATCCTGTATCGGTTAATAATTGAGATACTTCCTTAGTAGGAAGATTAAGATCTAAATAATTTTTAAGCCAGTTGTATGATATGTTCATGGTGTAAATTAAATTTTAGCAAAAATAGTAATTGTATTAATATGTAGAGTTTACTTTCTCACTCTTTTTAAATCGAGTAAATTCATAGCATTACTTTCAAATCCAGTAATGTTTTTATTCGTAAAACGCAATACCCTATCATAGTACAAGGGAACCACAACTGCACTCTCAATAATAATTTTATCCATCTGCTGATAATAAGCATATCGGCTTTCAGTATTTGTTTCTGAAAGTGCTTTTTCATATAAAGCATCAAACTCCGCATTCTTAAAATGCGTATAATTTGGTCCGTTTGGACAAAAATTCTTACTGTAAAAAAGGGATAAATAATTTTCTGAATCAGGATAATCAGCAATCCAACTTCCTCTGAAAAAATTAAGTTTTGAGGTTGCCACCATTTGCCTGTGTGTGGATGGAGGATTAACTTCTACTCGTACATTTAAACCAATATCTTGCAATTGATTTTGAATATACTCACATAAATCCAAATAAGAAGAAGTAGTCGAAAGTATAATTTCTTTACTTGCATCAAAACTGCCTTCAATTTCAGCAGCTAAAACTAATTGTTTTGCTTTTTCAGGATCATAGCTATACCCTTTCAAACTTCCAGAAAAGGAAGGTAATCCCATGGGCACAAAACCATTTACTGCTGGCGTACCAATATTATTCCTGAGGTATTTTAGCATTTTAACTCTATCAAAACCATAATTAATGGCTTGTCTGATTTCCAATGGCAAAGGGTTATCCATTAAAAAACCAAGGTATTCAGTATTCAAATACGGCTGTGACTGTAAAACTACTTTTTCCTGATACTTTTCTTGCAACTCTCCAGTATTGGTTAGAATTTCATCTTTATAACTGGCATCAATTCCTGATATAAAATCCAATTTTCCTTTTATAAATTGTAAAAAAGCGGATTGCTTATCCTTTATAAAAGTAATGGCTACTGCATCCAAATAAGGTAACTGTTCCACCGCTTCATTCTCAAAATAGTTAGGATTTTTCCTAAGTACTAACTTCACTCCATCTTCCCAAAGTTGGAATTGAAAAGGTCCAGTACCAATTGGCTGTCTGTTAAAATCTCTTGCTTCTATAATTTCTTTAGGGACAACTGAACAATATTGCATGCTCAACAAAGATAAAAATGCAGGAAAAGGAGTATTTAGTTTAATACTGAAAACCGAATCGTTTACTGCTTTAAAGGTCTTTACATTTGCTAAAACCCAAGCTCCAGGTGTTGCCATATCTTTATCTAGTAATCTATTGAATGAATATTCAAAATCCTGTGCAACTACCTTTCTTCCATTTCCGCTTTTAAATAATTTATCATCATGAAAAACCACATCATTTCTTAACGAGAACGTATAAGCTAAAGCATCATCAGATATTTGCCAACTTTTAGCAATTGAAGGTTTAACATTCAACTTACTATCCAATTGCACTAAACCGTTAAATAATTGGTTTGTTGCCCAAAT
>Ga0209709_10005297_pt1 | contig 10170 bp, 9 predicted proteins | sample ArcticOcean_MG_C_2_FD_187435 | JGI IMG/M metagenome (GOLD analysis project Ga0209709, IMG submission 187435) | Marine microbial communities from western Arctic Ocean - ArcticOcean_MG_CB4_136 (SPAdes) (version 2) | ecosystem: Environmental > Aquatic > Marine > Oceanic | place: Arctic Ocean...
CAATCATGCTGGGGAAAACTGCAAAAATTACTCATGATTTTGAGGTCCTTGAATAATATTTTATTAAACCGTTATTACTAAAATACTCATTTAAAATAATTCCAGTATAATATTCCTTCTTCGGAGAGATGGCCGAGTGGCTGAAGGCGCTCCCCTGCTAAGGGAGTATAGGCTTTAACTCCTATCGAGGGTTCGAATCCCTCTCTCTCCGCCATTTTAATTGACACATCCTTTGTTACTAATACATTTTAAAGGAACAGTCAAAGCCATGGGTACAAACTGGGGTACAAGTAGTAATTTATAAGAATAATTATTAACTTTAACAGGCAATTAACCCTCCCTTCAATTAAATCTTCAATAATCTACTCTTTTCCTTGCGCTTTTCGACAGCAATTATCGCAACTACGGCTATGCTGTTCGTTGCATTAAGGATTAGTAAGCTAAAGAACTGGTAACTTAACCACTAGCCTCTCTCATATTTATCCAGACTCTACTTCCTTAGGGGGGAGCCCCTACTGAACTAGGCTAAGTATTAATAATCCCTCCCTCACACATTAAACGAAATTTGGACTTAGTAGTTTTGTACTTTAGTTAGTTGCTATGGTTTAATATTACAGAGCCAACTTTAGTATCTACAGAAACAATCCCTTGAATAGCGTCCATTACTTTATTTTTTGCAGCAGTTGCTCTTTCCATTGCTTCATTATTCTCATATAAAGTTACAGATATGTTGACGTTGCCTTCAGACTTAACTGCTATCAATTGCTCTGCTTCTGGAAAGTCACTTGGTGCATTTGGAACGTAGGCTGCAGCAGCAATATCTGCCGCTTCATTTGATTCAAAGGTTACTGTTGTAATTCTTGCTACTGACATTAGCACTCCTAGCATTGTTTTTAAAGAAAATTAATTATAGTGAAAAAAAGAACTGCCTCACACATCAAACGGAATTTGGACTTTAGTTCAAGTTGACTTATAATCGATGTATGAAAAAGTATTTCAACTATTTTGTTATTTTTCTCTCGCTAAACTTTCTGTTTTGCACCAAAGTATTGTCTGCTGACTGTCAAGAAGTCTCAGGTTCTACCGTAACCTTTTCAACAGACTGTTCAGTATTAGTTATTGAAGGTGATGGTTCTATTGTAACTATTAATTCAGGTGTCACTATTGATAGAGCAGCAAATCATGTGGTAGACACTACAAGTTCTACTAACACCACCATTACTAACAATGGAACAATTGAAGCAACTGACTCCCTTTGGGGTATAGGTAACACTTACCCAGGACATATCGCTAATCTAATTAATAATGGCACTATTACTGCAGATGGCAGTGGAATACGAAATGGCGGAAGAATTACCATCCTGACAAATACAGATACAATCTCTGCTGTTAATGGCGAAAATGGAATCGTAAATAAAAAAACCGGAATAATTGAAACACTAACCAATTCAGGTACGATTTCTTCTTCTGGAAGATATGCCTTACAAAATGTTGGAATTATAGAAATATTAGAAAACTCTGGAACAATCTCAGCATCTAATTATGCTATAAACAATAAAGGTGGAGAAATTGTAACCTTCACAAATACTGGCACTCTAACACCAACAGGAGGTGGTCATGAGATCAGCAATCAAGGCACAATTACGACATTCAATAACTCTCAAGGTAAGTTATGTCCTGATCCGTGTGCCCTTGGAGATAATGTAGTAGACTGGATGAAAGTACTACCTACGAATTACAATGTCATCGTTAATAGCACATCAGATTACGGTCAAATAGACTTTGATACTTTTTCAGGTACAACCAATTTTAGAGTCGATTTAAGTTCGACTTTAGTTGCGGATACAACCTATAGTTCGGTATTGAGCGGCTTGAGTAGTAGTGATATAACGATAACTTTAGAAAAGGGGCATAATTCACCCAGTACAAAAATTGGCTTGACAAGATATTATTGGACACTAGAGAACAGCTCTGGAAGTCTGTGGGATTTAAAGATTGGTGATGCTATCAATATTACTACAGATACCGTCACCTCAGTGACTAGTAGTGTTAAGCCGAATGTCATTCTCGGGATTAATAATCTGACCTCAGTGACCGAAGTAAATTTTGCCAATATGAACACCTATGACTGTGACTTGTTTGACAAAAACAATATTTGTCTCTCTCTAGGTGGTAGACATACCGCTATCAACACTCCTAAAACAGAAAGCAACAGCGCGGTGATGGTTGGTGGCTATAAGTTATCAGATACACTCAGAGTGGCAGGGTTTTATCATCGCAACTTCAGTCATAAGACACCGGCGAGCTTTACACTCTCAGACAAGACGCCAATGACTGGGTTAGTAGTTGTCTGGAATCAGAATCCAAACAAGTTAGGTTATCAATTAAAGTTAGCTAACGCTTACCAACAAAAAAATGCCACTCTCACCCGCGAGGTAGTGGGCTCATCAGAAGAAGGCAAGGGACAGACAGTAATCGAAGCAGAGAGCTATGTGGCTGAACTCCAGTATGGCTATCAATTCAGTGATGACACTGTGCTGCGTCCTTACTTCGCTGCTCGTTCAGCAGTCATCAAGCAAGATGCTTATACAGAAACAGGTCTCAGTTCACCTTTGAGCTTTAATGAAATTAAAGACAAGTCAACGACGGTTTTATTAGGACTTAAGTTTGGTACCCGCCTCAGTCATAATCTAACTTTAAAGGGCAGTCTGGGAGTCGAGCACGACATCGAACACTCGGTTGATAAGTTAGCACCAACCGGTATATCAGGACTGAGTACGGTAAGTCTAACGGATAGCTTTAATAAAACTAGACCAGTTGTTTCATTGGGCTTTGATTATGCATTAAAACCCAACCATAGACTCTCAGGCATTCTCCAATATCAAGAGCTTCCCTATGAGTCGAAGACAGAGAGTAATGCCTATCTATATTATACGATTGGCTTTTAAAACCCTCCCTCACACATCAAACGAAATTTGGACTTTAGTTCAAGTTGATATACAATCATAGTATGAAATTAACTGCTTACCCACACTTAGTTAAAGAGTGGCATCCAACTAAGAATGGAGAATTAATATGAAAATTGGTGTTTTAGTGCCGTTTACAAATACAACTCTTGAAAAAGAACTGATAAGAATGTGTCCAAGTAATGCCTCACTTCACTTTACCAGAATGGGCGGTTACAGCCTTGAAGATATTCCGGGTGATGATCAAATGTTTGCTATGGGAGAAGCTGATATATCCGAACCTCTTCGCCTTATTACTGCCATATCTCCCAATGTCATATTATATGGTTGCACATCCGCAACGCTATCTCATGGATTAAATTTTGACTCAAGTTTAAAATCAACCATCACATCAGCTTCAGGGGTAAAAACGATTACTGCTGCTGGAGCTCTTGTTTCTGCACTTAACACGCTAGGAGTAAGAAAAGTCGGATTTGTATCTCCCTATGTAGCCGAGCTTAATGACTTAGCATGTAAATTCCTATCAGAAGCGTGCTTTGAAGTTGTTTCTCGTGCAGAGCCATCCAGGCCCCTTAAGGCAGTTGAACAAGGCGCACTAGGAGAGGATAAAGTATACGAACTAGCAATTAAAGCCAACTCAGCCGAAGCGGAAGCTATTGTAATATCTTGTACTGATATACAAACTTTAGACATAATTAAGAAATTGGAAAAAGAAATTGGAAAGCCTGTAATCTCGTCAAACCAGTCAATGATGTTTTCCCTAGCCCAAATGTTTTCAATACCCAAAAGCTGCAATTGGTCAGGCAGTTTATTTAATAAGCTATAAGTCTTTTGTAGCAGCCCTTTATAAGATAATAATTCTAGGCTTCAGATACCCAGCATGTTTTTGCAACTCGAGCAAAGTTATTGCCCAGAACGCAGTTTATCTCGAATTCGCTCAAGCCATAAGCCTGCATACCGAAGACTAAATCAGGAATACATGAGGGGCCAGCATGACAGATATTCTGTGTGTCATATTGTTGACCACTAGGCCAAAAATCTGGCCGAGCACTCAATATTAAGCTAAGGTCAACAGATGCATCTGGCATATAATCGAATCCAATTCCCACATGAGTAGGTCCTGCTATATCGATTAAGTAAATTAGATGAGTCAATAAGGTTTTGGTACTGATATCATTATTTCCCAAGAAAATCCCAAGGCCATTTAACCCAATAACACCATCTTTAGCTGCGCAAGCTTGAATCTGTTCATCAACAATATTACGCTGATGAGGCCAAATCGAAAACGGGTTAGAGTGTGAAAATACGACAGGCGTTTCCGAACACTCAATCAAATCCATACTTGTTTTATAGCTGGTATGGCTTGCATCAACAATCATACCTACTCGGTTCATTTCTTTAAGAACTTCAAACCCAAATGGGGTGAGTCCGGTATTGTCATCGTGGCATCCACCTGCAGCTGCATTGTTCAAATTGTAAGCAAACAACATCTGGCGTACACCCAGAGTGTGATAGATTTCTACCATGTTAACATCATCGCCTAAAGCATTCATACCCTCAATGTCAAAGCTAATAGCCATTTTTTGGGTTTGTTGAGCTGCTTTGATATCATCGAAAGTATTGGCTAAAACGAAACGATTACCGTGATCTAGAATCCAACGCCTATAAGATGTAAGTGTAGCAAAAGTTTGATCTTTAGACATAATATCAAAACCCACGTTGATGCTTAGATAATTGACACCGTGAAGATGCCAGTAGTCTAGGGCATTAAGATCCATTTCAGGAGAAGGGAATAATCCTGCATGGGCATCCCATACCAACCTTCTATCATTAATATTATTCATTCTGATAGTATGCCAGCGTTAAGCCAGCCATTTAGTATTAGAGTAGCAACACCACCAACCTGTGATCGTGAAATTTGATCGTCAGAAGTTGTTAATATAGTTCTAATTTTGCTTGGACGATTGAGCTCTATACCTTGCTCTGACTTTACAGTCACTTTGTTCGTCATATCGGAAGGCGAAACAATACCATTGTGCAACAAATAGTGCGCAAGTGCTGCATTGGTCGTTCCTGCAGCAGCTGACTCGTTAACGCCTACAGCTGGACAAAAATCGCGTACATGGATATCTTGAGACGACTCTTCAACCTGGGTGGTGAAAGTTGCAACCGTCTCAAGACCATTTGAAACGCAGAACTTGGCAAGTGCAATAAAGTCTGGTTCCAAGGATTTCATTGCCTTTAAATCCCTCATAGGAAGGCAAAGATGGATAAAGTCTGCGGTCGAAATTTTGGGCTCTAGATTAACTGAATAATCTTTGTTATCAATACTCAGAATTTGAGCTAACTCTGTAAAATTAAGATTGGCAGCAGTAAATTTAGAAGATTTAACATCCAACATTACCTCTATTCTAGCTTTAGAATTGCGGCGATACTCCACTCTTGCCTTTGTATTTGGCAGGATCAGTATAGCTTCGTGCCAATCATAGTTTTCACAGGGTAATAGGCCAGATTCAACAAGATTAGTGATAAGGCATACAGTGCCATGTCCACACATAGGCAGCTCCATGACGGTAGAAAAAAATTGAGCAGTGATTTGATTACCGTCAACTGTATTTACAAACGATGTGGCTGGGTAGCCAATTTCGCTTGCAATTCGTGAACGGTTTTTGTGAGAGATCGAAGATGCATTTAGGACGACTGCTGCCTGACTTCCTGAGAAAGGGATGTCGGTAAATGCGTCATATACAGCAAAAGGAAGCTGAGTTGCATGAGCGTCAGAAATAAATTGTAAATCAGGAGTCTGGCCACATTCTTTGAGGTTTATATGATCTTGTGATTTCATAGTTGTTATTAAATTATTCTACTTACAAATACCAAAAAGGTTTCCTTAAGATCACACTTTATAATATCGGATTATTTTTATCCGAAACTTTTGGGACCAATGCCCTAATAATAGTTCCCATATCAATTTGACCAACAGCTACATCGTTGTCTAAAACTCTGTAAGTGTGCTTAGTGTCACCTTCTGAAAGCGTAATTAAAGATTCAAGATTATCATTTACATATACATCTCCAGCATAGACTTCACCCTCATTCAGGGCTGTCATTACTGAACGTACGCGTAAAACACGGGCACGGTTAATGTCACTAATAAAAGCTTCAATATAGGAGTCAGAAGGGTTCATCAAAATACTCTGAGGTTCACCTTGCTGAACAACTGCGCCGTTATTAAGAATTACCAAATGATCAGAAAGCTTAAGAGCCTCATCCAAATCATGAGTAATAAACACAATAGTCTTGTGCAGTTCTTTTTGAAGTTCCAGTAATAAGTCTTGCATGTCAGTTCTAATCAATGGGTCCAGTGCTGAAAATGCCTCATCCATCAGCATGATATCGCAGTTGGACGCAAGAGCGCGGGCGAGACCAACTCGTTGTTGCATTCCGCCAGAAAGCTGATGTGGGTAGTAGCCTCCATATCCTGACAATCCAACGCGTTCCAACCACTTTTCAGCCTCTTGATCTCTTTCGGTCTCTACCATGCCTCGGACTTGAAGTGGTAGAGCTATATTCTGAAGAACTGTACGATGCGGGAATAAAGCAAAATTCTGAAATACCATTGACATTTTGTTTTGCCGAAATAAATTAAGATCGTCCTTTGACATCTTCATTATGTCTTTCCCATCGATAACTATTTCACCAGAAGTAGGCTCAATTAAGCGATTTAAATGTCGTATAAGAGTAGATTTTCCAGAACCAGACAATCCCATAACAACAGTAATTTCACTGGCTTGTATATCCACATTAATATCTTGCAATCCAAGCACATGACCATGGTTAGCTAATAAATCTGCTTTGTTCATGCCGTTACGAACGTGGAGAAGCATATCTTGCGGTTTATCACCGAAGATTTTACTTAGATTGCTTATCTTAACCTTAGGGATAGGATTAACGTTATTAGATTTCATTACTGACCTACTTATCTTGATGCTGTGATTTGTTTATTCGAGTCAAGGCTCCCTTGGAAGTTCTGTCAAGGACGACTGCCAATAATACAATTCCCAGACCCGCTATTAAGCCTACACCGAGTTCAAGATTTCGTATGCCACGAAGAACAAGTACACCCAGTCCAGGTGCTGAGACAAGTGAGGCAATGACAACCATTGATAAGCTCATCATGATAGTTTGATTTATGCCTGCCATAATATTTGGTAACGCGAGTGGGATTTCAACACCAAGTAATTTCTGTCGGTTGCTCATACCAAATGCGTTAGCGGCCTCAATAACATCTTTATCAACTAATCTAATACCTAAATTTGTTAAGCGAATTACAGGTACGATGGCATAAAGAATAATAGCGATACCATATAGTTTGGATTCAGTGATAGAAAATAAAAAAATTAGAGGAATCAAATAGACAAAGCTTGGAAGTGTTTGAAGTAAGTCTAAAATAGGAATTGTTACCCTTTCAAATGCATTAGATTTAGACATGAGAATAGCAATGGGTACACCGAACAAAACACAGATCGTCGAACATACAAAAACAATTGAAAGAGTTTGGATAGCAACATTTAGGTGATCAATAAAGCCAAAGCCTAGAAAAGTAAACGCGACAAGTATAGTTACACTCAAAGATCTTGAAACATACCAGGCACTAAGAATAAGCATCGGAATAAGAATAAACCATGGAATTGATGTAAAGACATATAACGCACCGTCCAAAAACCAGGACAATGGTTGGGTGATTGGATCCAGAACAACTTTAAGAGAATCTTTGATATTTAAAAATCCATCCTCCACACCTGCTGTCATTTCTCTGGTACGAGGCATTGCTGAACAGGCCTTATTAAGATTGTCGAGTGATGGAAAAGGAAAGACCTCTGCTGAAGCCGTTACTGATTCACCACGAGTCTTTGCAAGCAATTCAGACATTGACATTGGGACATCCGATGTCTTTTCATTACACCAATCCCGCAGACCAAAAATATTAAATATATCATCATAAAAAGCCATTTAGCTCGCCCTAAATATAAACGAAATAAAAATCGATAGAAAGACCCAGTCAATTTGCATTGACTGGGCCTTATTGTAACTTATTGTAACTTATTGTAAAAGAGCAGAAAGCTTGCTGCGTGCATCATCATTCAACCAGCTTGCCCATACTTCCTTGTTTGAGTTAAGGAAATACACTGCAGCTTCTTCACCTGAGGCGTTATTATCCTCTTTCCAAGCAAGCACTTCACCCATTTGTCTATTGGTGAAAGAGAGATTTTTCATCAACTCTGTTACCTCTGGATTGTTAGCGGCAAACTTCGATGTGACAGCTGTTATCACGCGGCTACTTGGATAAGGCGAAACCTTAGGTGCTGCACAATCGCTCTTGGTATTGCAAGTATGTGCATCGGCATCGAACTCACCAAGATCCACCATCTGCATCGGGTATTTTCCAAGAATCGAAGTAGGTGCCCAGTAATATCCCAACCAAGGGTCATTATTAGCGAAGGCTGCAGCGATAGATGTTGCCATAGTTTCACCCGAGCCGTGCTCAAAAACTTCAAAACCTGCTTCAACAAATCCTGATGCTGTCATCAAGTTACTATTGATGGTTTTGCAGTACCACCCTTCAGGACACTGGTGGAAAAGACCATCGAGAAGATCTGGGTTTGCCAAGACACCTTCCAATGTGGCTAATTCTGGATGAGCATCAACTGTGTATTGTGGTATCCACCAGCCTTCAACGCCACCATCAGACAGAACTGCAGTTAAAGCTGTGACTTTTCCAGCAGCTTCAAGCTCATTAAAGGAGGGTGTACCACTAACCCAAAGTTCAGTTAATATGTCAGGCTCGCCAGTTTCTGCGACAGATGCTAGAGCTGGAACCGATGCTGATGGTACCTTTGTAACATCGCATCCATACCCTTCTTCCATTAAAAATTTTGCCACTTCAGTTACAACTGAAGCAGAAGCCCAATTCATTTCAGTGATTGTTACTTTTCCACAAGCAGCATACGAACTCGTGCTTAGGAAGAATATTCCAGCAATGGCCATATGTTTGATAGTTGTATTCATAATTATTATCTCCTTTAATATATTATTAGTTTGAAAATAGACATTAGAGTTTAATAAATTTATCTACTATTACGACAATATAAGCTCGTCTTTAGAACCGTATATAGGCTCTAAACATCTATTTATAAGTCAGTCTATTTAAGATTATGATAGAATGCAAGATTAATAATTCATACAGACTGTTTAAAAATATTAAACCGATACAATGAAATTTAGCTCCTATGACTCTCTAGTAATTTTTGACACTGTTGCATATTATGAAAGTATTAGTATTGCCGCAAAGAAGCTATATAAGTCAAAGGGCGCAATAAGCTACCAGATTAAAAAACTTGAAAAAAACTTGGGGTTTTTGCTTTTTGAGAGGACTAACTCTAAACTTATTTTGACTGACGCTGGACGACGGCTTTGGAGTATTTCCCGATCATCCTTCAGTCACATTGATCGTGAGATTGATTTGTTGCGAGGAAAACAGTCAGAAACATTAACGATTGGTATCCTAACATACTTTTTATCACGATGGCTGTCACCAAGGCTCTCAAATTTTTTTAAAGAATGTCCAGGTATCAGCTTAAAAATTGAACCAATCAATACTATTAGTGAATTAAGTAAAGTTAATGCTGACTTAGCTATACTTTGGGGGGAAGCATGGAGTGATCTTGACCATGAGATGCTTTTAAGCATGCCCTGTACTCTCATTGGCAACCACGAAATTGCGAAGCAGTTTAATCAGTTGAGTTTGAGTGAAGCAATGCAAACCTTCCCTTTGCTGAATGACAGTTCTGGAGATCACGGTATGCGTGCATGGCACAGAGCGGCTGGTTTAGAGTATAGACCATGCTATACAAGTTTGAATATACCCGACTCAAACGCCAATGTTCAGGCTGTTATCGATGGTCAGGGAATAGCTCTTTGGGATAAGTTAGTTAGTCCGGAAGTCGACGCAGGCAAACTCGTTTATTTATCTAATATAAAGATAGAAGGCTTTGGATATAATCTAGTATACCCAAATAATAAAACTATGTCTAAAGCCGCAAAACAATTTCGAAACTGGGTAATTAAAGAGTCAAAATAATATAATCTCGTTTAATTCAATGTGAAACGAAATTTGGACTTTAGCTCAAGTTGATATACAATC
>Ga0209709_10005299_pt1 | contig 10169 bp, 6 predicted proteins | sample ArcticOcean_MG_C_2_FD_187435 | JGI IMG/M metagenome (GOLD analysis project Ga0209709, IMG submission 187435) | Marine microbial communities from western Arctic Ocean - ArcticOcean_MG_CB4_136 (SPAdes) (version 2) | ecosystem: Environmental > Aquatic > Marine > Oceanic | place: Arctic Ocean...
CGATTTATTAGGGCAATCTTTAGTTATTAGGGCAATCTTTAGTTATTAGGGCAATCTTGGTTCTGGTGAATCGCTACAGCCGATTGAAAATGGTGCACCCGGAGGGATTCGAACCCCCGACCAAGTGGTTCGAAGCCACCTGCCAATAGCCGATTAACTATATATAAATCAATGACTTGCTAAAATAATCACCCACTATCATACGTTAATGAATAGCATTTTTAGGCCGCAGTATGGGCGTTTCGTTTTAAATGGTGGGTGAATTTGAACGCTGAAATGGTATTACAATCTCTGGCTTTCTACGATAAACGCGGTTGGTTGTTGCGGTGCTGTGATGCTGTAAAAGTTTGGCAGCGTGTTCTGCTGACTCAACATCGGATGCAGTCTTTGCTCTTGGATCGCGTTCTTGGAATCGCTTGTTAGATTTGTTTCTATACATTTAATAAATTAGTATAATTTTAAGAGCGAATATATTAATGATTGAGACCTACTCATATGAACCGATTCCTAGACATCAAGATAGTTTTTGTTACTTTGACGCTGCTTTTATTGCCCGTTGCAGTGTCCACCGCTAGTGATAATTATTCCGCCAGTAAAACGCCTGAGTCTCCCGATTTTTTTGAATCTTTAGATATTGATGGTAATCGTGAAATTGATGCTCTGACGGACGGGTTATTGGTGCTTAGACATATGTTTGGTTTAACTGGAAACTCGCTAATATCTGGTGTTATTGGGGCTAATGCCGAGCATTCATCTGCAGAAGAGATTCAAACGAGAATATCAAATTTAGGATTTTCAGTTGATATTGATAATAATGGAGATGTCGATGCTTTAACGGATGGACTAATAATTCTTCGATATTTATTTGGTCTTCGTGGAGATGTTCTTGTAGCTGGAGTTGTTTCTTCAACTGGCCAGCGAGTAGATGTCGTAGATCTCGAGTCTCATTTACTGGGATTAGCAACTTTGTATACGGCGCCCCTGATTACGTCCTCATCCAATTTTAAAATTCCAGAAAATCAGAAGCCAATAGGTACTATTAAAGCCTCAGGAATGCGATATAAAAATCTTAATTTTTCGCTAAGCGGTTTAGATTCTGGTGATTTGTCGATTTCTGATGTTGGTTTGTTATCGTTTAATTCGACAGCGGACTATGAAGTCAAAGCGTTTTATAGCCTAAAATTAAAGGTTTCGGATGGTATTACAGAGGTTGAGCAAGATATTACAGTGACTGTAGTTGATGTTGAGGAAGAAGACTTCTCTCCTGATTATTATTCTATTCCTGAGATAGATCCGGAGTATCTTACTGGACGATATTCAGTGAGTAGTTGTAAGTATGATGACGGTGAAGGTTTTAAGTTACTGAGTGAAGCTGATCTCACTGATAGCCAAAAAGCTGCTGTTTATTATCAAAATCAAACTTTAATCATCGATGATGTGCAATATAAGATTGAATGTAAAAGTGATTGGGAGATTAATTTTGGAGTCAATGCTTCGGTTTGGGCAGGTCAGGAGAGAAAAGATCTTGGTATTTACGGTGTTTCATTCTTTTCAAGAATATTTCGTGACAGCACTATTAGAACCCCAGGACAGGTCGGTGTTTGGGGTCAATGGATGCAGCCAAATAATTCACATCCATATTCGGCCTTAAGCACAATTGAAGGTGGCCTTTTTTCAGATGACACCATGGGTCGATCATACTACCCCAAGTATATGGCTAGTGCTGCAACACATTTTTACAACCCTAAAAGTTCTTCAAATGGTTGGGGCTTTTTTAATCGTAGAGTTAGCTGTGACTACAATGGGGGCGTCCAGATAGCTAATACGTTATTGATGCCACCTAATTTAATATCATTTGATGAAAATCAAGATCCACATAGTAGTGCCGGAGGCTTATTTTTTGGGCATGCCTGGATTGCTCTGCCATTTATCGGAGGTAAAGACCGAGTTGACTGGACTAATCAAGGTGGAATCGGAGATACCTCAGTTGACAAGGGAAAGCTCAGCTGGACATTTTTCGCTGAAGCCAAAAACTTTTCAGGGCCTGTTTTTTCATATGTTCCAGAATTTTGGACAAGACGATTAGATAGATGGAACGCACTAGAGGTATTATTGGATTCTGATTGGGATGAGAGTCTTTCAATGACAAAACCTCTAAAAGATTTTTATGCAGGTCGAATTAGTCGTGATGACTTAATGATGGTGGTTACGTCAGAAGACTGGTATGCAGATGGGACAGATAATTATGTTTATGGGCGAGAGGATGCTTACTATTGGTCTCGAGCTGAGGATACTTTTGCTTACACACCTTCTGGAAGAATTGCAGTGGGATCAGAGCGAGATAAGTCATTAGTTTTTAAAGAAACGGATGAAGATGGTGTTGTTTTCATAAAGGTATTGATACCAAAAATTCCAGCTAGCCAAGATCTTGAGCCGATCATGTTGAGTTCAAGGAGTTATGGGGTAGAAGTATATAACTACTTTGTCGATTTTTTTAAGGGTGAAGATTCCATAACAGATATTGGTACTAACCTTAATCATCTCTCTCATCCGATAGAAATGGAAATTTTAGAGAGCCCTGTGTTCGATTTTTCTGAGTTTGAGACCAATGACAACGAATTTTGGCAGGACGTCCCTAATAATGAAGATAAACTAACATTTGATGTCGGAGTTGATATAAAAGTTGAATCAGTTAATAGAGGAATTAATGCTTACTATGATTGGCGAGATCGAGAGCATCAAGGTTACAGTGAGTACTACAGAGTAATAATGGCTCCAGATCCTATTGATTATCAGTTTATTGCTGTTACAGCAGAAGAAGTGCCAGAAAAACTTAAAGGTTTAACTCACGAAAACATTGAAAATCCATCTTCATATATGCCACATAAGAAAACCGATAAAGATTTATTAAAGGAGGAAGAGATAAAAGATAATATTCGCGAAATCTTTGGTTTAGAAAGTACTCCTTATGACTTTTCTTGTTGGGATTGTTCTGAGGATGAAGGTTGTGATCCAACGGTTTATGTGGCTCGGTTGGATGATGGAAGTAAAGTACGATATCGATGGTACAGGTTTAAAGATCAACCGACATTTAAAAAACTTGTAGTGGATTATCCTGAAATTTATACAGATGAATATCTGAATAAGCTACAAGCTAGGGTTGAAAATATGCATGATCATTGGATCGATAAAGAAACTGATTTTTTAAGCAAACCCGAGACCGCTAATGGGGGCAAAGTTAATTTAGTAGAGATTGACCATGGTCAGCTAGTTAGTCCGCCTGCTGCCAAACCAAAGGGCTGGGTTCCGATAGTATTATCAGTAGAGTTGCCTTACGGACAATGGAAAACTGACATGCACAATCTACAAGGTCCTAATGGCCGCTTGATTACCGACTTTTAATGATTTAGATATTTAAAAATGGTGCACCCGGAGGGATTCGAACCCCCGACCAAGTGGTTCGAAGCCACCTACTCTATCCAGCTGAGCTACGGGTGCGTAACAGCAGGGCGCCAGTTTAACGTATCTGTAAGTAATATCTAGCTTAAAACCGCCTATCGCTCTAAATATTGAAGTTTGTTTTTAACGCCATCCCATTCTTCGGCATCTTGTGGATGTTCACCTTGTTCGGTAATGTTCGGCCAGACTTCTGCGAGCTCTGCATTTAACTCAAGAAAGAGCTCTTGACCCTCTGGTATTTCGTCTTCAGCAAAGATAGCTTCGGCTGGACATTCAGGTTCACAAAGCGCGCAGTCAATGCATTCATCAGGATGAATGACTATAAAATTTGGACCCACGTAAAAGCAATCCACAGGGCAAACTTCTACACAATCCGTGTATTTGCACTTGATGCAGTTTTCTCCGACAACAAAAGTCATTTCGAGCTTCTCATGCAAGTAATTCGGTTAATTAAGCGGCGGCATTATAGCATCAAGGTTTGCAATATTGACGCATGTTTTCACTCTATTTAAGTTCTGCGCTATCGTAATTTTTTTAGCTCATAAATAAGGTCTAGCGCTTGCTTCGGCGATAGTTCGTCAGGACATAAACTGTCAATACGTTTTTCGACGGCACTGCTTACTGGTGCCAAGTAAAGTTCGGTTTGATCAGGCTTTGCTGAGCTGGCAGATGCCTTATTCGAGACCAATTTTGCAGGGCTTTGTTCTTCTAAAATCGCTAGCTCGCGGCGAGCAAGATCTATAACGGCATCAGGTATTCCCGCCAACTTAGCTACTTGTATGCCATAACTTTGACTGGCTGGACCATCCTGTACGCTGTGCAGAAAAACAATACTATCATTGTACTCTGTAGCATCCAGATGAATGTTGACCGCACCGCTGACCTTTTCAGGTAAGGAGGTCAACTCAAAATAGTGTGTCGCAAATAAAGTGAAAGCTTTAACTTTTTCGGCGAGGTGAAAAGCACAGGCCCAAGCCAGGGACAAGCCATCAAACGTACTCGTGCCACGCCCGACTTCGTCCATTAATACTAGGCTTCGATCGCTAGCATTATGTAAAATGTTGGCAGTCTCGGTCATTTCCACCATAAATGTTGAGCGCCCGCCTGCGAGGTCATCTGATGATCCGATACGGGTGTAAATTCGGTCCGCAAGACCAATTTTGGCTGATATGGCGGGCACGAAGCTACCAATTTGTGCGAGCAGTACTATCAGCGCTGCTTGGCGCATGTAGGTTGATTTACCCCCCATATTAGGGCCGGTGATGACGAGCATCTTACGCTCGTCGTTCATCTCTAAATCATTGGCGACAAAGGGGTCGCTAGACACTTGTTCTACCACGGGATGTCTACCGCCCTTGATATCAATACCTGGTTTGGTCTGTAATTTAGGCTGACAAAAGTTTAGGTTGAGTGCTCGCTCTGCCAGTGTTGCAAGGACATCTAATTCGGCGACGGCGCCCGCGCATTTTTGAAGTTCTGCTAGGTCTTGATTTAAGTCTTCTAGTAGAGCTTCGTAGAGATATTTCTCCCTCGCAAGGCTGCGACTTTTGGCGCTAAGGGCCTTATCCTCAAACTCTTTTAACTCGGGGGTAATGAAACGCTCGGCATTCTTTAATGTCTGCCTACGGATATACTCAACAGGCGCTTTATCACTTTGACCACGAGAGATTTCAATGTAATAGCCATGCACTCGGTTGTAACCGACTTTTAAGGTAGCGATACCGGTTTTGGCCTTTTCCCTCTCTTCCATTGCCAGCAAGAACTCACCAGCGTTGGTGTTAAGCGCTCGCAAATCATCCAGTTCTTGGTCGTAGCCATCGGCAATAACACCACCGTCACGGATAACCATAGGCGGATTGTCTTGAATGGCGGCATTCAGTAAGTCAGCCAACCTTGGCATTGGTTTGGCGGCTTCCCTCAGGGTTGTCATGTGCCCTACATGACAAGCTGCTAGAGCAGATGCAATTTGTGGTAGGGCGGACAGAGAGTCGCATAGTCGAGTTAGATCTCGTGGCCGTGCAGAACGTAACGCAACTCTCGTAAGGATGCGCTCCATATCACCAACCTGCTTTAACTGGGCATGCAATGTCTCATGCAAGTAATCACCCTGCAGCTCAGCAATACTATCTTGACGGGACTGAAGCGTCGCAAGGTGTTGCAGAGGACGATTTAGCCAGCGTCTTAGTAGCCGACTAGCCATCGTTGTCGCCGTATTGTCAAGAACATCCAGTAATGTGTTTTCAATGCCGCCTGATAAATTCGTGTCCAGTTCAAGATTGCGCCGAGTAGCCGCGTCTAACATGACTGACTCATCTCTATTTTCAGCGGTTAGACTGCGAATGTGCGGCAGTGCTCCACGCTGAGTGTCACGGGCATACTGCAATAAGCAACCAGCGGCACCTATGCCAATGGGCAGGTGATTACAGCCAAAACCAGCTAGATCTTTTGTGCCAAAGTGCTTGTTAAGAGTTCGGTGGGCATTGTCTAATTCAAATTCCCAGGGCCCTCGTCGTCGCATGCCCGGGCGATTATTGAGAAAATCCAGGCCGGTAAGTTCTTCTGAAATCAAAATTTCGACAGGATTTAATCGTTGCAGTTCGCTGTGCAATTCTTCTTCGCTTGCTACCTGCATGAGTTGAAATTGGCCGCTGCTCATGTCTAGAGTGGCGACACCAAACTGATTGTTCTGCCAATGTATAGAAGCTAAAAGGCTATCACTGCGATCGTCGAGCAACGCTTCATCAGTCAGTGTCCCAGGGGTCAATACTCGCATTACTTTGCGTTCAACAGGACCTTTGCTAGTCTGCGGGTCACCAACTTGTTCGCAGATAGCGACGGAAATACCTTGCTTTACCAGCTTTGCTAAATAGCCCTCTGCGGCGTGATAGGGCACACCGCACATAGGAATTGGATTACCGTTGGCTTTGCCTCGAGCGGTGAGAGTGATGTCTAGCAGCTGACTAGCTCGCTTTGCGTCCTCGAAAAACAACTCATAAAAGTCACCCATACGATAAAAGATCATGTCATTTGGGTGCTCAGCCTTGATGCGCAAATATTGCTGCATCATTGGGGTATGCTCAGTGTTGGGTTGGATAGTCATAAAAAGTCTAGAGTTGGCCCATTTAGTTAATCAAATTCTTTCTCTAATTATGCCATAGTTGATACGGAATTCAGCGATTTCACATTGATGATACTAATTTACTGCGAGCTCTGTGAGGCTCCGTTTCGCGATCCTACACAGATTAGTTAGCGCTTCTAGCGACCCTTAGAACACGCGTTTAATTTCTAGCGCAATACCTCGTCCTTCGCCGACGAAGTAACGATAACTGCCAAAGGCATAATCCGCTCTGTCAGCGATGCGACGATCTGTCAGGTTAGTCAATTGCGCGGCAAACTCCCAAGAACCATAGGTTTGCTGGCCACGTAAGTTAAGCACAGCATGGCCGGCATAGGCATGAGTATTTTGAGGATCCAGGAAGTACTTTCCAAGATAGGTCCACTCTAGCTCCGCACTCCTGTTTTGGGAGGGTTGATACAATAGCTGAGCACTTCCCTCCCAGCGAGGCGCCGTGTCAATATCATTGCCGTCAATATTGATCCCGCTATACAGGCGAAGATAGCTGTATTGGTGTTTGGTCCAGGCCGCTACTGAGGTGATCTGCCAGTCTGTATTTATTTGGTAGCGCATCAGCCATTCAATGCCGCGATGTCTCGTTTTGGCATCGTTAACAACATAGCTGTTCGAATCTTTAACAATTACCTGATCTTTCTCCATTAGATAAACTGATAATTCCGCAAACCACTGTGGAGACTGATAACGCAAACCCGCTTCTAGGCTGTCTAGCTGCTCTGGCCTGATCTTTGAAATCTCTTGTTCTTTTTGTAGTCGATAAAGTTCATTAATCTGCGGTGCACGATAGGCGCTGGCCACGCGCACAAATGCACCAACTCTATCGTTAAGGTCATAGTGCGCGCCTAGCTGATAGTTTAGGTCATCAGTACGGTCAGATCGATCCATCGGTCTGTAGTAGCGACAGCTGCCGCTAGTCGAATTACAGAGGGTGCCATCGTCACGGGTACTGCCATCGATCATATTATTTTGATAGTCATAGTGCAGTGACTCATATCGTAAGCCAGCTTCGAGAGTTAATTTGTCAGAGGCTTGCCATTCAGTATTGGCAAATAATGCAAACTGACGACTGCTCACTTGAAAATCATAGTGCTGACCTTGGAAACGCACATTATCGGATGTTCCTAAGGGGTTGGCTTGAAATTCCTCTACCCACATGTCAGCCCATTCGATATCTGCACCGATCCAAACTTTGCTTTTAGCGTTGCGATCAAATTGATAGCTTGTTTGCAGTCCAGCGCTAGTTTGACCATTTTGCTCTTGTGCCTGTCCGGGTAGGTAATGCTGTAAAAAAGTCATGGAACTGCGTCGCAAGTATGGTGTTACTTGCCATTTTCCGTCGAACCCAGCCAATAGCGCCGCGCCACTAATCCGAGATGATAGTCGGACTGCTGATGCGTCACGGTAGGCTTCAGGATTAGGGTTGGTTTTCCAAACGGCACTGTCTTTGTAGGATTCATAACCTTTGATATAACCTGCTGTCTCTTGATTGAGATTTACAGCTGTAAGATGTGTTCGTGCTTCAATATCGGTATTGGACCAGCCATGTTTGATGGAGATCTTTTGCTGATCAAAACCTGATTCGTCTTTAAAGCCGCCATCCGAGACGCCATTAGCGGCTATTTGCCAAGACTGTGAGCCTTGGGTGGTTTCCCAGCCAGCTTTAACCCTGCGATAGTCATGGCTTCCTAGTTGGAGACTTAGGTGGTTGTCATTAATTACTGGTGACACTAGGTTGATAACCCCATGCAGGGCGTTTGATCCGTAAAAAACAGTACCAGGACCACGCCAAACTTCCAGGCCTGAGGCTTGCTCCGTGTTAATTTCAAAAAGTTGATTAACATTGCACATACCCGTAGGACGAATGGGTAGACCGTCTTCTGTCGTGAGAATTTCGGCGCAACTACCAGGACCTGTAAAGACGGGTGACCGCACAGAAGCAAGCAGCTCCTGACCATTGCCGCGACTTAACCAGACTCCAGGAAGCCGAGAGGCAGCTTGACTAATATGGGCATGAGCAATTCTGTCGAGTTCTTCGCTGTTAATCTGACCCACTGAGCCAATGAGTTGGTCAAGGTTTTGCTGGTCTCGACGACCGGTGACAACGATGCTTTCAATCTCTAAGGATATAACCTTTTCATCAGCTAGCCCATTAAGAGGGCCGAAAATGAGCGTGGCCAATAAGGCCCTTAGTAGAGTCAATTTTGAGAGGCTATCCGTAGTCATTGGTTGCTTAATCCTTGAACTCTTTAAAATTAGCGGCTTAGTGTAGCTAAGTTGATTCTAATGTAAATAATTAATACAGATGGTTGTCGGCGAGGGGTACTTCTAAAGCATTTGATGATGTTTTTTCGGGCCCGCCAATCATTTCGTCATAGGCGCTGGTATGTCTGAGCACGGTTACTTCCGCCGGTACACCTTTGAGCAACTTTTGCAGTTGCACTAAATTGCCAGAGCGCAAAAAGCTCTTATTGTCGTCTGTGATGTAATGTTCCTTTCCTTCGATAATAGCTGATGCTTGATAGAGGCTGAGGTCCACAGAGTGATAGATTAGTTTTTCTACTGAGAAGTATTTTTGTAACTTGGATAAAGCGATCGTCAAAATTAGGATTCCTTACTTTCTATTGATCTAGCGGTGGTTGTACGTGAAGCTTGATTCTTAAGATCAACATCGCAGCTTGATATGCCCTATGGTTTTTATGTTTTTATACATTGCGCAGTAGCTAAAACGAACTAACTCTGACCCAAGATGCCAGTGCAATTCGTTGTGGTTAAGTCGCTGTAAAAAAAAGGTTTAATTTGAGTGGTTTTGTGATATTTTTCTATTTTCGGCGTCATTTTGCAGAAGGATAATCGTGATGCGCTTAGAGAACTCTACACACATAGCTCCTATGCTTAATGAAACCCCCAGAATTGAACTGGGGGCATCAGATGCAACGTCAGTCAAAGTGGTAATGAATGACTTCAGGGCGCTAGATCTTCCTTATCTGTGGCTGCGAGACAATTGTTTATGTGATGAGTGTCGTGTGCCTGAAACGCAAGAAAAACGCTTTATGCTCAGCGATGTACCCGCTGATTTATCACCGTTGAGTGTCGCGCTAGAAGATAGCGAGCTTGTTATTACTTGGCCTGACCAACATTGCACTCGTTTTGTACTTGATGACATTGTCGCTTTAAGTTCCCCAAGGCATGATCCACCTATGGCTTGGGCTCCAGATTTTACGCCGAGGTATTTTGATTGGAGTTTGTTTCTGCATGATGATAATGCGGCTGCAGAGGCAATAAGTGCTTTCTTGATTGATGGCGCCATTGTGATTAATAGTGCTCCCCAGGATTCAGAAACCCTTGAATTGCTTTTTCCTCGACTAGGGCCAATACGTGAGTTGTTGTTTGATCGAATACATAATGTGCTTGTAGACACTCATGTCTATAATGTCGCTCATACGCCTTTTGCTCTCCCGGTTCACAATGATTTTGCAAGTTATAGCTTTCCGCCTACAGTGCAGGCTCTGCATATGTTGGAGAATGATGTTGAAGGCGGCAAGTCTATTATTGTCGACAGTTGGGGCGTGGCTGAAGA
>Ga0209709_10005300_pt1 | contig 10169 bp, 6 predicted proteins | sample ArcticOcean_MG_C_2_FD_187435 | JGI IMG/M metagenome (GOLD analysis project Ga0209709, IMG submission 187435) | Marine microbial communities from western Arctic Ocean - ArcticOcean_MG_CB4_136 (SPAdes) (version 2) | ecosystem: Environmental > Aquatic > Marine > Oceanic | place: Arctic Ocean...
TCACCTTCTAAAAAAGCTTCAAGCTTGTGAAGTGTTAGATTAATACGATGATCTGTTACCCTTCCTTGTGGAAAATTATATGTTCTAATTCTTTCAGAGCGATCTCCAGTTCCTATTTTACTTTTCCTATCCTGTGATCTTTCACCCTCTATTCTTGATCTTTCCAATTCATAAAGTCGCGACCTTAAAATCAGCATTCCCTTTGCTTTATTTTTATGTTGTGATTTTTGATCTTGCTGAGATACAGATAATCCAGTTGGAATATGGGTAATCCTTACAGCACTATCAGTTGTATTTACAGATTGTCCTCCTGGGCCACCAGCTCTAAAAACATCAATTCTCAGATCTGAATCGTTTATTTTTATATCAACCTCCTCTGCTTCTGGCAGAACAGCTACTGTTGCAGCTGATGTGTGAATTCTACCCTGCGTTTCTGTATCTGGAACTCTCTGAACACGATGAACTCCACTTTCATATTTTAAGGTTGAATAAATATTTTTTCCTCTAATTGAAGCAATTACCTCTTTAAGTCCCCCTGCCTCACTCTGGGACATACTTATTAATTCTAATTCCCATTTTTTTTGATGACTAACTTTTTCGTACATCTTAAAAAGGTCTGAAGCGAATAAGCTTGCTTCTAAACCTCCTGTACCAGCTCTAATTTCTATAATTGCATTTTTTTTATCCGCATCATCTTTTGGTAATAGGAATATTTTTAATTTATTTTCTATTGTATCGTTTTCTATTTTAAGACTTTTTAATTCAGTCTCAGCCATTGTCTTAAATTCATCATCGCTATCTGAATCCTCTAAAATTTTTTCTAAGTCTTTTTTTTCTCCATCATATGAAAAATATTTTTTAGCGTCCTCAATTACATCATTTAAATCTGAATATTCTTTTGATTTTTCAGCAAAAAGCTTCTTGTCTACGTCGCCCGCTGACAATTCCTTCTCTAATAAAGAGTGTTTAGATATTAATTCTTCAATAGTTTTTAGAGGTATCATTATAATTTTTTATCAATTTCAGCAGCTTTTTTTTCTACTTCGCTTACAACTTTTGATATTATATCTTCTGATAAAACTTTTTCACTTTGAATACCAGATAAATAAAGCATATTATTTCCTTTTCCTCCACCAGTAATACCTATATCAGTCATTGCAGCTTCTCCTGGTCCATTCACTACACAGCCAATAATTGATAGAGTTATTGGAGTCTTTATGTGCGAAAGTTTTTCCTCTAATGTCTTAACTGTATCTATCACTTGAAAAGCTTGCCTCGCACACGATGGACAAGATATAATTTTTACACCTCTATTTCTTAAATTAAGTGATTTTAGTATCTCATTGCCTATCTTAATTTCTTTAACAGGATCATCCGACAAAGAAATTCTTATTGTATCGCCAATTCCATCCATTAAAAGCGATCCTAGACCTATCGAAGATTTAATACTCCCTGAAATAAAACTACCTGCTTCTGTAATACCTAGGTGCAAAGGATAATCTGTCACCTTTGAAAGTTGACGGTATGCAGCCATAGATAAAAAAACATCTGAAGACTTAACGCTAATTTTAAAATTAAAAAAGTCTTGGTCTTCAAGAATTTTGATATTTCTTTGTGCACTTTCAACTAAAGCTTCTGGGCATGGTTCTTTATATTTTTCTAAAATATCTTTTTCAAGTGAACCTGCATTTACACCTATTCTTATTGAGCAGTCATTATTTTTAGCAGCACTCAATACATCGTGTATTTTTGATTTATCCCCAATATTACCTGGATTAATCCTCAAACATTTTGCACCATTTTCAGCAGCCTCTATTGCTCTTTTATAGTGAAAATGAATGTCGGCAATTATAGGTACAGAAACATACTTAGTAATTTCCTTAAGAGCAAAAGAAGATTCTTTATCAGGACATGAAACTCTAACAAGGTCGGCTCCCTCTTCATAAATATCATTAATTTGCTTTATAGTAGCTTGGATATCTGTGGTTAATGTATTTGTCATTGATTGGACAGAAATAGGATTATCTCCACCTATCTTTACGTCACCTACATTTACAACTTTTGTTTTCTTTCTATAAATATCTCTGAATGGTCTTAAGCTCATAATTCAATCTAATTTAAATTCTTTATGAAGGGCTGCAATAGCTTTTTTTACATGTTTATTAGAGATTAAAACCGAAATTTTTATTTCTGATGTTGAAATAACCATAATGTTAATTTTTTTTGAGGCTAGTGCTTGAAACATTCTGTAAGTAATTCCTGGTGTTGTAATCATTCCAACTCCTATAATTGACACTTTTGATACACTACTATCATGTGTAAATTTTCTAAAAGAAATTTTTTTATTTTGTTTTATAATTTTTTCTGTTTTTTTTAAATCCTCTGATTTAATAGTAAATGTCATATCTGTTTCTTTACTGTTTAGCGAGATATTTTGAACTACCATATCTACATTTATCTGATTAAGTGAAAATGGTTTAAAAATGGCAGCTGCCACACCAGGTTTATCCTTAACACCTGTAATTGTGACTTTAGTATCATTTTTTGTTGATGTAATTCCTGTAATAATTTGATCACTAAAAGCTTTTTTATTACTCGTTATTAAAGTGCCTTTCTTTTTTTCAAATGAAGATTTGACTGAGAAGCTTATATTATTTAATTTAGCATCTTGAACCGAAGTGGGCTGCATAACTTTTGCACCCAGCGAAGCCATTTCTAACATCTCATCGTAAGAAATTTTATTAATTTTTTTTGCTTTTGAATGTTTCTTAGGATCAGTTGTGTATACTCCATCTACATCAGTATAAATATCACACTCGGTAGCATTAAAAAACTTTGCCAGCATTATGGCTGTTGCATCCGTTCCTCCTCTGCCCAATGTTGTAATTCTATTATCTAAGTTAATTCCTTGAAATCCAGATATAATGGGTATTCCACCAGTGTTCATAAATTTTAATATTTTGTTTTTATTTATTTTACATATTCTGGATGCGCTGTAGGGACCATCAGCAATAATGGGGATTTGCCAAGACATCCAAGATCTTGCTTTATATCCAAGATGTTTCAATCTTCCCGCTATTAGTGCACAAGCTACTTGTTCTCCTGAAGATAACAAAACATCATATTCTGCAGGATCAAAGTTATTACTTAATTCTTTTGTTCTTTTTATTAGATCATTGGTGGTTCCACTCATTGCTGAGGAAACTACAATTACTCCAATATTTTTCTTTTTGTAGGAGCCGATTATATCAGAAACTTTTTTGATTCTATCTATACTTCCCACAGAAGTGCCACCAAATTTTAAAACAACAGTTTTCATTGATAATTATAATTAATTTATATTTGATAAAATACATCTTAATTGTTATGTCCACAAGTGATCTATTATGAATTCAATAAATAAAAAGAAATAGAAAAATTTTCTAGAATTGCTGAAGAATGGTGGAATCCTAATGGAAAATTTAAACCATTACATAATTTTAACCCTATAAGAATTAAGTATATAAAAGATAATATCGTTAAAGATTTTTAATATTAAGACTTCAAGTAAACCATTTAAAAATATTAAGATATTAGATATTGGGTGTGGTGGTGGATTGTTATCAGAACCTATGACTAGACTTGGGGCAAGTGTTGTTGGAATAGATGCATCGAAAAAAAATATTGAAGTTGCAAAATTTCATGCAAAAAAAAATAAACTTAAAATTGATTATAAAGTAGCTTCACCTGAAAAGCTAAAAACTAAAATAAAATTTGATGTGATTTTGAATATGGAAATAATTGAACATGTTGAGGATGTAAATTTTTTTATTAAAGAAAGTTCAAAATTATTAAGAAAGAATGGTGTAATGTTTGTGGCAACTTTAAATAAAACATTAAAATCATACATGTTTGCAATAATAGGGGCTGAATACATTTTAAAGTGGCTGCCAATAGGAACTCACGATTGGGAAAAATTTGTAAAACCTGATGATTTAATAAATATTTCAAAAGAAAATAACTTAATATTAAAAAAATTAGATGGTATGAAGTTTAATATATTAGATGATAGCTGGAAAATGAGTGGTGACACTTCCATTAATTATATAACTAAGTTTGTAAAAAATTAATTTGTAGTATTTTTTAACCAAGGTATCATCTCTGCTTCTATACCTTCTTCTTTTAACTCTTTAAGATCATCTTTGGTGGCTGTACCATAGATTCCTTTAGAAGCTTTTTTATTTTTATAATGTATGGATCTTGCCTCGTAAGCAAAATTTTCACCAACGTAATCAAAATTTTTTTTTATAAAATTTTGATATTCTGATATTGTTTTTTTGATATTTCTATATTTTAAATTTTTATTATTAATTTTAGTATTATTTTTGGATCTAAAAATGCTTGGTGACATTAAAGTTTTCTCAATATTTAGAGAATTACAGACATGACAATTAAGGAATTTTTTTTTTTTTAATTTTTCATACTCTCTAGATGAAGAAAACCAACTATCAAAAGAAATCTTACAATCTTTACAAATTAGTTTATATAAAATCATTGGTCATAGATAATAATGAATAAAGTTAATTCAACAATCTATTAACTTCTGTAATCAGCATTAATCTCAATATACTTTTTGGTTAAATCCATAGTATACGCAGTGAATTTTTTTAAGCCCATATTTAGACTTATTGAAATATCTATTGTTTGATCTTTCATATAATTTGCAACTTCACTTTCTTTATAATTATTCACAAGTTGTCCCTTGTCTATAACTTTAATATTTCCAAAATTGATTGATAGCTTTTTTAAATTTATATTTACTCCTGATTTACCAATAGCCATTATTATTCTACCCCAATTTGGATCTTCACCAGCAATAGCAGTTTTAACAAGAAGTGAATTAGCAATTGAGAAGGCAACCTTTTTTGCATCTTTTTCATTCTTTGATTTCATGACGTTGATTGTTATAAATTTACTAGCTCCTTCACCATCAGCTACTACTCTTTTTGATAAATTTAATAAAACTGAGTGTAACGCATCACTAAAATTTTTTATTTTTTTATCATTAATATTTTTAATTTTTGTGTTTTTGATTTTACCTGTTGAAAAAATTGAAACCATATCATTTGTACTCGTGTCTCCATCACACGTGATTGCATTAAAAGTTGTTTCAATACTTTTTTTAAGTAGTTCATTTAAAATATCATTTGAAAGATCTGCATCTGTAAAAACATAACCTAATGTTGTTGCCATGTTCGGAAAAATCATTCCTGACCCTTTTGCAATTCCATAAATTTTTACTTTTTTATTTCCTATGTTGCATTCTTCCATAGCAAGTTTTGGTTTTAAATCAGTTGTCATTATGCCTAATGCAGCCTTCATCCAAATCAGCTTACTTTGCGTGTACTTAATTCCATCAATTAATTTTGGAATACTTTTTTTTATTTTTTGAGTTGGATATTTTTCACCAATTGTTCCTGTGCAACCAAAAAGAATTTCATTAGGTAGTATATTTTTTGGATAATCCTCATCTTCTTTTTGTTTTTTAGAAAGCTGCAGTGAAGTTTCGTCTGCTATTTCTTTTAGACCTTTATAGCCGTCTGGACCAGTAAATGCGTTAGCATTTCGAGTGTTAATAATAAGAGATTTTATTTTCTTACATTTTACATTCAGGTTCCATTTGATATTTTCTGAAACTATTTTTGATTGAGTATAAACAGAGGCATAGTTTGCTCCATGTCTAAAATAGAACATAACCAAATCATCTCTTGACTTATCGTACAAATTTGCAGATGTAATAGAGATTGAAACTCCATCAATATGATCTAAGTCTTGAAAGTCACTCATTTTTGACTTAGACGGTAGATTATTAATAAAATTTTTAAAGTTAATTGCCATGCTATTTAAAATGTTTATTTAATACTTATATTAAAAGCTATAATTAATTAATATACCAAGTACATCAGATGTTTAGCCCTTTAAATTTCCTTTCAAAATTCATCAAATCTAGTAATCAAAAAGAACTTGATAAAATTGCAAGGATTGTCGAAAAAGTCAACTCTTTTGAGGATAAGATTAAAGAATTTTCAAATGAATATTTTCCAAAGAGAACTCTTGAATTAAAAAATCAACTTATTCAAGGCACTGATATTGATAACTTGTTACCAGAAGCTTTTGCCCTTGTAAGGGAGGCATCTAAAAGAACAAGAAATGAGAGACACTATGATGTCCAAATAATTGGTGGAGTTGTTCTGCATGAAGGAAAGATTGCAGAAATGAGAACTGGTGAAGGGAAAACTCTAACCATCACTCTTGCTGCCTACTTAAATGCTCTAGTTGGTAAAGGTGTTCACATTGTTACTGTTAATGATTATTTGGCTAAAAGAGATTCAGAAGAAATGGGTGAGATCTATAAATTTTTAGGTTTAAGTTCTGGATATATAAATAACGATCAAGATGATGATGATAGAAAAAAGAATTATAATTTTGATATTACGTATGCAACGAATAGTGAACTTGGATTTGATTATCTAAGAGATAATATGAAATTCTCTAAAGAACAAATGGTTCAAAGAGGACATATTTTTACAATCGTTGATGAAATAGATTCTTGCCTAATTGATGAAGCAAGAACCCCATTGGTAATTTCTGGTGTAGCTGAAGATAAAACAGACCAGTATCTTGCAATCAATAAACTGGTCAAATTATTACATCCAGAGCATTATGAAATTGATGAAAAAGATAAAAATATACTACTCACTAATGAAGGTATAAATAAAGTTGAAAACTTATTTTCAAACGCAGGTATTCTTAAAAATAATAATTTTTATGATCCTGAAAATTTAAGCCTTGTTCATCATGTTAATCAATCTTTAAAGGCAAACCATCTATTTGAAAAAGGTAAAGATTATATTGTCAAAGATGGAGTTTTAAAAATTATTGATGACCTTACTGGCAGAATCTTAGAAGGAAGAAGATTCGGAGATGGCCTTCATCAGGCACTTGAAGCTAAAGAACAAATAGATGTGCAGGCTGAAAATCAAACCCTAGCATCAATAACTTATCAAAATTATTTTAAACTTTATGATAAAATTTCAGGATGTACGGGAACAGCCGCAACAGAGGCTGCCGAATTTTATGAAATATATAGTTTAGATGTAATTATCATTCCTACAAATAAGAAAATGATTAGAATAGATTGGAATGATCAAATTTTTAGAACTGAAGTAGAAAAAAATAAAGCTATAATTGAGAAAGTTTTGCAATGTCAGAAGCAAGGTCAGCCAATTTTAGTTTTTACTTCTAGTATTAATAAATCTGAAATTTATTCAAAATTATTGGATGAAGCAAAGGTAAGCCATGTTGTTTTAAATGCAAAAAATCATGAAAATGAAGCAGAAATTATTGCCAATGCTGGAAAATTAAACTCTGTGATAATTACAACAAGTATCTCTGGAAGAGGTGTTGATATTCAACTAGGTGGTAAAAAGGGTAGTCAGGCTGATGAAGAGCTTTCTATTAACAAGGATAAAATAAAATTACTAGGTGGTTTATTTGTAATTGGTACTGAAAGAATGGAATCTCGAAGGGTTGATAATCAAGCAAGAGGAAGGTCTGGTCGCCAAGGAGATGCAGGAAGCTCAATTTTTTTTGTTAGTTTAGAGGATGATTTAATGAGGATTTTTGGCTCCGAATCCATGAATAATATCCTTCAAAAACTTGGCCTAAAAGATGGAGAAAGTATCGATCATCCTTGGATTAATAAAGCTCTTGAAAGAGCACAACAAAAAGTTGAGGCAAGAAATTTTGATATAAGAAAAAATCTATTAAAATTTGATGATGTTTTAAATGATCAAAGACACGTGATTTTTTCTCAAAGAAACAATGTAATGAATAGCGAGAAAGTTTTTGGCTATTCGGATGAATTTATGTCTGAAATTATATCTCATTTAATGAATCTAAAAAAGGAAGGGTTATCAAAAAATAAAAGTAGTGAATTTACAAACCAATTAAAAATTTTACTTGGAAAAAGTGTTGATGAACAAGAGTTTAAAAATTTAATAAATTTAAAGAATCAAGATTTTATTGAAAAAATTAATTCTAGATTTTTAGAAGCTAGAAATAAGAGAATAAAATTATTAAATGAAGACAGGGCAAAAGAAATTGAAAAGAGAATTTTTCTTCAATGTATTGATTTGAACTGGAAGTCACATATTCAGTATCTTGAGCAATTAAGACAGGTTATTGGGCTTAGATCTTACGGACAAAGAGATCCTTTAATTGAATATAAAAAAGAGGCTTTTCATCTTTTTGAGAGCTTATTGAATAAGTTAAAAATTGATTTTGTAACAATTTTGATAAACTTAAAGATCGTTCAAGAGGAAGTTGTGGAGAGTACTGATTTAAAAAAAAATAAAGTTGAAATTTCTAATAATCCCAAATGTTTATTAATTCAAAAAAAAGGTAAAAAAGTTTCAAGAAATGAAAAATGTGAGGCCACAGGTAAAAAATTTAAAAACTGTTGTGGTGCCTTATAAAAAAAATATCCAATAGCTTAACAAAGCTGTTACTACAAAAAAAAATATCAAATTAATCTTAGATTTAAAAAAACTTTCAATAAAAACGTTAATCTTATTTTTTTTCATGCTTAGTGTACTCAAATCATCTAGTTGGCTAATAAACCCTTTATTTCTTCCAATTGTTAAAAATTTATTTTTTCTTTGATTAAAAATTTCATCACCATTCATATTAAGAAACTCATTTAAACTATTTTCAATTGATTTTCTAACATTGTCTAAAATTAGATCTCTATCTCTGTGAGCTCCTCCGACTGGTTCATCAATAATTTCATCAATTATCTTTAAATCTAAAAGATCTTTTGATGATAATTTCATTGCTCTTGCAGCATCAAGCGTTTTTTTAGGATCTCTCCATAAAATTGTGGCACATCCTTCTGGTGATATTACTGAGTAAATTGAATTTTCTAACATAGTCACTTTATTGGCTGATGCTAATGCTATTGCTCCTCCTGAGCCACCTTCACCAATAATAATCGCAAATGTTGGAACGCTCAACGACATGCAACACTCTATTGATTTTGCAATTGCCTCTGCTTGACCTCTCTCCTCAGCTCCTACTCCTGGATACGCTCCTGGCGTATCTATAAAAGAAATTATTGGTATATTAAATTTATCTGCAAGTTTCATTAACCTTATGGTTTTTCTATAACCCTCAGGTCTCATCATTCCAAAATTTCTTTTAATCCTAGTTTCAAGACTGTCACCCTTTTCTTGTCCTATAACTAAAACTGATTTTTCATTAAATTTTGCAAAACCTGCAATAACCGATTTATCCTCACCATAAAATCTATCTCCTGATAATGGGATAAAATCCTTAAATAAATTATCTATAAAAAATTTTGTTTTTGGCCTATCCTCGTGTCTTGCAACTAAAGTTGTTTGCCATGGATCTAGGTTAGAATAAATTTCCTTTAATTTTTTATCAATCTCTTTCTGCGATTCAGAAATTTGTTTTGTATCTACTTCCGAGAGGCCCTCTTGATTATACGGATCTTTTAGTTTTTCTATTTCAATTTCTAAATTTTTAATTTCAGTTTCGAAGTTTAAATAATTTTTCATATAAATATTTAATTAATAATTAATTATCAAAAAAGGCAATAAAATGATTTAAATAATTAATATTGATACAGAGGTAATTGCTGTGTTTATTTAATATTTGACTTAGCTCAGTTTAGGTTTTAATGTTAATTTATTGGGAGAGACTATACGTTTTATAGCGCCGAAGGAGCAACCACCCCGGAAACTCTCAGGCAAAAGGACCAATATTAAACATAACACTCTGGAAAGAGATTTAATCTCGCCGATGGAGCAAAACTCTCAGGCAAACATACAGATGGGGTTAAATATGAGTGCTATGAAAAATAAATATACAAAAATCCACAACCTATCAGTTTCCACAGAATTACTAAATTTTATTAATGAAGAGTTGCTTAAAAATACAGATATCTCTTCTAAAAAATTTTGGGAAGGCTTTGACAGAGTAGTTCATGAACTAGCTCCTAAGAATAAAGAATTAATTCAAATTAGAGAAGTTTTACAAAAACAAATAGATGCTTGGCATATTAAGAATAGGAGTAACGAAATCGACCTAGCAGAATATACAAAATTTTT
>Ga0209709_10005306_pt1 | contig 10161 bp, 12 predicted proteins | sample ArcticOcean_MG_C_2_FD_187435 | JGI IMG/M metagenome (GOLD analysis project Ga0209709, IMG submission 187435) | Marine microbial communities from western Arctic Ocean - ArcticOcean_MG_CB4_136 (SPAdes) (version 2) | ecosystem: Environmental > Aquatic > Marine > Oceanic | place: Arctic Ocean...
AAATCATTGAATTACACACATTATTTCCATCTCCAATCCAAGCAATTTTTAATCCTTTGAGAGTTTTTTTCTGTTCTTTAATGGTCATAAAATCTGCTAAAATCTGGCAAGGGTGAAAAGAATCAGACAGTCCATTAATTACAGGAACAGTTGCATGTTCAGATAATTTATCAAGTAAAGTGTGATCATAAACGCGAGCCATTATACAATCAGTATATCGTGAAAGAGTTTTTGCAGTATCCTCAACGGACTCACCACGAGATAGTTGTGTGTCATTAGAGGATAAATTAATTGCATGTCCACCTAATTGATACATACCCGTTTCAAAACTTACACGTGTTCGAGTTGAAGGTTTTTGAAAAATCATAGTTAATGTTTTATTTTTTAAGAGAGGTTTGTTTCCACCTTTTTTTAATTCTTTTTTTAATTTAATCGAATGATCAATTAACCCTGAAAATTCTTTTGGTGTTAATTCTGCTAACGTAAGTAAATCTTTTGTTTTAATTTTCATTTTTTAAACCGTCCGAAGAATCCTCGTTTCTTTTGTGGTTCATCTTCTTTATCTTGTTTGTGCATCTCTTCTTTTTCATCAGATGTAATTACTGTAGACTCTACAGGATCAGGTTTGCCATTTTTTATCCAATCACGGATTTTTTTACCAGTTTTGATTGCTTCAGCATCAGTTTCTGGCGGAGGAATAGAAAATAAATCAGAATAAGTTGTAATTTCATCATTTGTGATTCCTTCAAATGGATCATTAGTGGTCAACTCAGGTTCTGGTGTTGGTTCAGGTTCTGGTGTTGGTTCAGGTTCTGGTGTTGGTTCAGGTTCTGGTGTTGGTTCAGGTTCTGGTGTTGGTTCAGGTTCTGGTGTTGGTTCAGGTTCTGGTGTTGGTTCAGGTTCTGGTGTTGGTTCAGATTTTAATTTAGATACATCTGTTTGTTCAATTTTAACATCATCTAATGAACCAAATACAGTTTCTAAAAAGATATTTTTATCAAAAGGTTTTAAATCAGAATACTCTTGTCCAGTCCCCAAATAAAGAACAGGTGTAGAAGTAACAGCTACAATAGATAATGCAGCACCACCTTTTGCATCAGCATCGCTTTTAGTCAAAATAGAGCCATTGAATTTTACATGATTATAAAATTCACGTGCTTGATTTACAGTATCATTACCAGCTAAAGAATCACCAACAAAAATAGTCATATCAGGATTTACAACTTTAGTAATTTTTGCAATTTGTTCCATCAAATTTTTGCTTGTTTGCATTCTTCCCGCAGTATCAATTAGCACACAATCTGTTTTATGGGATTTTGCATATAGTACTGCATCTCTAGCAACAGCTGCAGGATCAGATTCATAATTTTGTGCAACAAGTTTTAGATTTAGACGATTAGCATGTTCTCGCAATTGTTCTATAGCACCAGCTCTAAAAGTATCAGCAGCAGCAATTACAACTGAATATTTTTTTTCCTGAAGTAAAGATGCAAGTTTTGCTAAAGAAGTAGTTTTTCCAGTGCCATTAATTCCGACAAAAACAATCAAAAAAGGTTGATTTTGTTTCTTTTTTTCATCAATTTTTTCAAAAATATTAATCTCACCAGCGCTGTCAAATAAACTAGAAATATTGGAAATTAAATTATCCTTGACAAATTTTTCAATTTCATTTTTATCAATTTTAGAACCAATTAATTTTTCTTTTAAATTAGATTTAATGGAATCAATAACTTCTCCAGCTACATCAGATTCTAAAAGAGAAATTTCAAGTTCAAAAAGAATATCATCAATATCTTTTTCATTAAGTTCTTTTTCTCCAAGACTTTTTGCTACATTGGAAAACGCCTTGCGAAGACTATCAAACATAATTTATCCTAAATTTGGTTGTTGTGGAGGTTGTGGTTGTTGCATTAATTGATTCATCTGTGCTTTTCCTTGCTCCAATCTATTTGCAGCATCTTGTTTTTTGGAAGCAGTATCTTGTAAAGCAATTTCAATTTCTTTTATTCTGGCTTCAAAATAATTAATTGCTGCAGGAAAATCTTTTTCGACTGCAACGCCAGCACCAATATTTACAACAATTTTATTATTTGATGAGATTTTTGTAGGAATGTAAGCACCCATTCCAAGAGGAATTAAGGTCTCAGAATCAGGCTGTGCTCCAAGTGCTTTAATTGATTCAATAGCACCAATTGATTCTCGAAGTATACTTAGAAAAGTTCCTTCTCTTTGAGCTAAATCAGAAAAATACGTTTCAAGCATTTGCATCTGTTGCATCAATTGTTCAGCCTGTTGTTCACTCATTTACAACAGATCATGCCCAGATGGTTATAAATTGATTCATGACCTAAATTTAGAAATTAAAAAATAAATAAAAAATAAAGATTTAACTTTATTTTGCTTTAGAGAATCTATCTTCTACTTCATCCCAGTTTACTACATTCCACCATGCTGCAATGTATACCGGTCTTTTGTTTTGATAGTTTAGATAGTATGCGTGTTCCCAAACATCACAGCCTAACAATGGTACTAATCCGATAGTTCTTGGACTAGTTTGATTTGGCATTGATTTGTATTCAACTTTAGATGTTGAAGGATTGTATACTAACCATCCCCAACCACTACCTTGAATTACTGCAGTAGTAGATGTGAATTTCTCTTTAAAGTCAGCAAAGCTTCCAAAAGAATCTTTAATTGCATCAGCAATTGATCCTCCAGGTTCTCCGCCGCCATTTTGTTTCATGCTATTCCAAAATAACCTGTGATTGTCATAACCACCACCATTGAAATTAACTGCTCCTCTTTGTGCTTCTGGTACTGAATTAATATCAGACAAGATGGCCAAGATATCTTTTTCTTGAATATCAGATGGACATGCTTCAAGGGCTGCATTTAATTTGTCGGTGTATGCTTGATGATGTTTTGTATGGTGTATCTCCATTGTTTTTGCATCAATGTGAGGTGCTAGTGCATCATAAGCATATGGCATTTCAGGAAGTGTGTATTTTCCCATGAAATAATTTAAATTTTTATTCAATTTATTGGTTTAGTAAGCAATTCATTTTTACTTGTTGAAAGACTAAAAAATTTATGAGATCATTGCTAATTTTTTCCATAACGGTAGTTTTCATGTCTACGGTACTTGTATCACAATTAATTCAACCTGAAAATGAAATTAGATCATACATTGAAAATAGTGTTCCGTATATTGGAACTGAAATTCCAAGAATGGATGGAATAGATGGGACTGGAATTAAAATAGCCGTTATTGATACGGGTGTAGATTTCAATCATCCAGATTTATTCGGATGGGGTCCAGATGGAAAAGTGATTGGCGGGTATAATTTCATAGAAGAAAATCAATTACCCATGGATACTAATGGACATGGAACTAAAGTTGCAGGAATAATTGCAGCAGATGGAAATACATTAGGAGTTGCACATAAAGCAAAAATTCTAGCTTACAAAGTATCAGAAGATGGGGAAGGGGTATCATCAGAATTAATTAGAAAAGCAATTGAAAAGGCAATTGAGGATAAAGCAGATATCATCAACATTAGTTTAGGTGTAAATAAAACTAATTCAAAAATAGACAGTGCAGTTAATCATGCATGGGATAATGGAATTTTTGTAGTAACAGCTGCAGGAAATGATGGACCAGAATTAAAAACTATTGGAAGTCCAGGAAGAAATTTTGAATCAATTACAGTTGGTGCAACTTACAACAATATGACTTCAAGTTTAATTGCAACATTAGAAATAGATGAAAACCAATATACAGTAATTCCAATGGTAGGATCTTCAAAAACACAAGAACCAATAATTGAAAAAATAGTTTTTGGAGGTTTTGGAAAAAATAGTGACTTAGAAAATATTGATGTAAAGAATGCAATACTAATTGTAGAAAGAGGGAGCGACATAGAAGGAGAATTATTATTTTTTTCAATTAAAGAAATGAATGCAGCAAAAGCAGGAGCTAAAGCATTAATTGTTTACAATAATCAACCAGGAATTTTTTTGGGAGAATTAATTCATGAGTTTTCAGAACCAGGATATGTACCTCAAATTCCAGTAGTTTCAATAGACAGGGAAGAAGGGTTAGAAATTATCAAAGCAATTGAAAGAAAGAGTTTAGGAATAATGAATTTATTTTATAATCCAGATTTTATAGCACATTTTAGTTCAAGAGGTCCAGTTTCACCATTTTACATAAAACCAGACATTGTAGCACCAGGAGCATACATCAATACTACACAAATTAATTCCAGTTACAATTTTACAAGTGGAACAAGTTTTGCAGCACCTCACGTTAGTGGTGCAGCAGCACTATTACTGCAAAAAAATCCAGAATTACAAAATTATGAGATAAAATCATTGTTGGTAACTACAGTTCAACCAGTTTCAAATGCCTACGGACAAGAATTTTCATTGCATGAATCAGGTTCAGGAAGATTAGACATAGCCAATGCATATAATGCAAATTTAATTATCAGTCCAACAAATTTTGTTGTTAATTTATCACCAAATCAACTTCAAATAGAAAAACAATTGGAATTGAAATTAATTCAAGGGTCATTAGAAAAAATTGGCGTTAAATTTGAAGGACCAGAATTCATAGAATTCACATATAATCTTAAAAATAATAATTTACAAATTGGATTAAGTGTAGTTGGAGAAGAATATGGGGAACATGAAGGAAAAATATTGATTAATCATGAAAAAATACAATATACCATTCCAATTCTAATTCATTATACAGAAGGTTCAATTTCAGCATACCAAGAAAATGAAAAATTATTTTTTGAAATAAATCATCCAGACAAATGGAGTTTTGCAAAGATTACAGTTACAAATAGTAAAAATGGAAATACACACACTACTACTGCAACACCAGATAAAAAAACGTCATTAGAAATCTATGAGAATGGAGAGTATTGGATAGATGCTAAAATTAGAGTTGATGAAAATACATCAAATGCATTTTATACAATTGAAATTACTTCACTTTCAGAAAAAATAGAATTAATGGATGTTCCAGAAAAACAAATCATACTAATAATTTTAATAATTATAATTATTGGGTCTATAGGATTGGCTATTAGAAAACAGTCTATACAGAATATTTAGGACCGGCGGCAATTATTTCATCTGAAACATTCTCAAATTTCCTAAAGTTTTCAACAAACATTTGAGCCAGTTTTTTTGCAGAAAGATCATAGGAGTCTTTGTCAACCCAAGTATGTTTTGGATCTAAAATTTCAGATGGAACACCTTCAACATCAGTTGGAATATCAAGATTAAGTAAATCATCGTGGCGATATTTTACAATATCAAGTGCACCCGAAATTGCAGCAGTAACCATTGCACGACTATACTTGATCTTTATTCGTTTACCAACACCATATGGGCCACCAGACCAACCAGTATTGACAAGGTAAACTACAGTGTTATGTTGATTAATTTTTTCACCAAGAAGTTTTGCATAAACTGAAGCAGGTCTAGGCATGAATGGTGCCCCAAAGCACTGAGAAAATACTGATTTTGGTTCTTTAATTCCTCTTTCAGTTCCTCCCAATTTACTAGTATACCCAGACATGAAATGATACATTGCTCCTTCTTTAGTTAATTTAGAAACAGGAGGTAAGACACCTAAAGCATCGGCAGTCAAAAATACAATAACCCGTGGATTTCCACCAACACTAGGAATTATTGCACCTGGAATGAAATCTAAAGGATATCCAACACGAGTATTTTCAGTTAATGAATTATCATCATAATCGGGAATATTATCATTTAAGACAACATTTTCTAAAAGAGCACCAGGCTTAATTGCATTCCAAATTTCAGGTTCTGCTTCTTCACTAAGATTAATACATTTTGCATAACATCCACCTTCAAAATTAAATGTTCCATCATCAGACCAACCATGTTCATCATCACCAATTAATTTTCTATTAGCATCTGCAGAAAGAGTAGTTTTTCCAGTACCAGATAATCCAAAGAATAATGCAGTGTCTCCTTTTTCACCAATGTTTGCAGAGCAATGCATTGGGAAAATGTTACGGCCAGGTAATAAGAAATTCATTATACTAAACATTGATTTTTTCATTTCACCAGCATATTCAGTTCCACCAATCAAAACTATCTTTCGAGTTAAATCAATTAAAATAAAGACATCACTTCTTGTTCCATCAATTTCTGGATCTGCTAAGAAATCATTAATACATAAAATAGTAAATTCAGGTTCATGTTTTTCTAATTCTTCAGTTGTAGGTCGAATAAACAAATTACTTGAAAACATACTTTGCCAAACATGATCATTAATTACTCGAATAGGTAAACGGGTTCCAGGATCAGCTCCCACAAAACCATCAAAAACAAAAAGTTCTTTGTTATCAACAAAGTCTTTCATCTTTTCAAAAAGTTTTTCAAATTTACCACTTGGGAATTGATGATTAATTTTTCCCCAATCAATAGTTTCATGAGTAGTATCATCATATACAATAAATCTATCATCAGGTGATCTACCAGTATATTTTCCAGTATTGACTGAAAGGGAACCAGTAGAATTTACAACACCTTCTTCTCGCTCAACGGCTATAGCCACCATTTCATCAGTGGGTAAATTTCTATGAATCTTTGATGGATTAATGCCAAAAGCAGATAATTGTGCTAAAAATTGTTTAGTTCTAGATCGACCAAGTAATTCAGTCAATATTCCAGTCTCCAGAGGGTATTTGGACATATAGAGGCATCATAAGATATTTAGATCCGCACTGATTTTCCTTATTATCTCTTTTCCACATAGAATTTTTTTTATGTCGAGGAACGTATTTATTCCAAAAATCAGTACTTATTTCCATGCCAATCAACAAGGAACTGATCGAGAAGAGACAGGAAGTAAAAAAGAATAAACCTGATTTTGTTAGACCAGAAAGTTGGCGTTATGTTAGACTTCAAACTAATTGGAGAAAACCAAAGGGAATAGATCACCACCAAAGAAAACAAAAAAGTAGAGGTCGTCCAGGTTTAGTTAAAGTTGGATACGGTGGACCTAGAGATGCAAAAGGATTACATCCTTCAGGATTTACAGATAATTTAGTTTTCAACATGACAGATCTAGAAAAGTTAGACCCAAAGAAAGATGGTGTAAGATTTGGACATAGTGTAGGTACTAAAAAAAGACGAGAAATAGTCGTCATAGCACTAGAAAAGAAATTTAAGATATTCAATGCAAGAGTGAGTGTAAATGGTAGTTAATCTTAGAGCAAAAAAAAGACTGGCTTCCAGAGTTACTGGTGTCGGAATTCATAGAATAAAATTTGATTCAGATCATCTAGACGATATTGCAGATGCAATTACTAGAGCAAACATTCGTAGTTTAATCACAGCAAATACAATTCAGATAAAACCATTTACTGGAACATCAAGAGGTAGAGCACAGCACAAATTAGATCAGAGACACAAAAGAGGAACAACACAAGGTTCCAAAGAAGGAACAAAAGGTGCAAGAGTAGGTAAAAAAACAGTATATGTTGCAAAGGTTCGTTCACTAAGAAGATTATTGAAAATTGCAAAAGATAGAAAAGATTTGACTAATCCAGAATTTTGGGCATTATACAAAAAAGTAGGCGGAAATACAGTTAGAAATAAAGCTCACTTGAGAACTTTGATGGACGAAATCAGAACAAAAAGAACAGATTAGAATACAAACAATTTTTTATCAAAAATTTTAATACTTTGATTTATAATTTCTAGGCCTTTATTGCCAAGCATTTTTGTTTTGACATTTTTACCATATGCATAACCACCAATTTTATCAGTAGACATTACAACTCTAGGGTAGGGAATCAAAGCAGGTAAGGATTGTTATTCATAATTTTTTCAATAGTTCTTTGACCATTTTTTAATTAAACGGATTTTGTCAAATCACCATAATTTTTAATATTATATTTTAAAACATCCAGTAATTTTTTTGTAAACGTTATGTTCAAGATTTATAATTTTATTATTTCAAGGGAAGTAGATTCAAGTAAAGTAAGAACTTTTTGTTTGTTTGATCCTAATCCACGCCAATCTAAAAGAGCAAATTTTGCCATATCATTTTGTGCAATAATATGAGAGAATAGTTGCTCATCAAGATCGTTCAAGGCATGTTTTGGTATTACTGTTCCAAGAGCATATTTTCCTTCAAGTAGTTCACGGGTAAATTTTGATGAATAATGAGTACCGCCAAAACAAATGGCTACAGGATTTTTAGGAATGATATTAGAAAAAACATGATGAACCAACTTAGCAACAGAAACACATAATGAAACATCAGTCCATTGTTCTTCAGTAGTACCAATTTCAATGAAAATTGTAGGTTTAGTTAATCCAGTAGGACCGTGATGAGTAGCTTCAATAGTTATTTGAAATTCTGAAAATTTAGATTGATTTTTTTGTAATGTTTGAAGGTATGCTTTTTGAAGATTTGGATGAGGTACAGCAACTTGTCTAGCGTTACCACCAAATTTAGATTCAGAGAAATTTCCAGTACTATGACAAGTTAATGCCAATACACCTGATTTTGCAGCATGTTTTGAAAGAAACACAAATCCATCATAATCATATTTTTCTTCAAGCCAGTCAGCAGAAATGGTAGGAGTTGGGATTATGATCAAGTCATAACATTCTCCACGAAAAATATCACCATCCAAAATCATTTTCTGTGAAAGAAATTTTGCCATATTGTAACCAGCAGGATCATCACGATATGCAACTAACAGTTCCATGAGATAAGGAATATATGGACACCCTATTAATTTCCACCAATGAACCCTAAACAGATTTTAAAGAATATGTCCAATACTATGAAAATGGCTAAAAAGCCAGATAAAGATGAATATTCCCAACACCTAAGATTAGTCCTAACTGGAATTCTAGGTGTAGGAGCCATTGGATTTATAATTCAGTTTGTATTTTCGGTAGTTACATTTGGTCGATAAAATTGTCTGAAGAAATTAAATCACATTTATTTGCAATCAGAACCACAGGAGGTCAAGAAAAAGTGGTAATGAGATTATTAGAAGCTAAAGCCAACGCTAACCAGATTAACATTCAATCAGTATTTTGGGTCAGTGATCTTAAGGGGTACGTAGTAGTTGAAGCAGTTAATCCTAGTGACGCATATTTAGCAGTTGAAGGTGTAAGACACATTCGAGGTCAATTAAGAGGAGAATTAGAATTTGAAGATATTGAAGGATACTTAATTAAGAAATCAACAGTTTCAACATTAGCAGTAGACAGTGTTGTTGAAATTACTGCAGGTCCATTCAAGGGAATGAAGGCAACAATTACCAGAATAGATGTAGATAAAGAAGAAGCAACAGTTGTTTTGTTAGATGCATCATATCAATTACCAGTAACAGTAGACGCAAACTACCTAAAGCTCTCGAGTGGAGCTTAGGAAGGATTAAATTTTCATTTTGAGTTGAATAGATAATGGGAGAACAAAAAATAACAGCACTTGTAACAGGAGGAGGAGCATCATCTGGTCCACCATTAGGTCCAGCATTAGGCCCTCTAGGCGTTAACATCATGGAAGTTATCGCAGCAATTAATGAAAAAACAAAAGATTTCGAGGGAATGAAAGTTCCAGTAACTGTCATAATAGATACAGATACAAAAAAATATGAAATTGAAATAGGCATCCCTTCAGCTGCAGCACTAATTATGAAAGAAGCAGGAATTACAAAAGGTTCAGGTACATCAGGTACTGAATGGGTAGGGGATGTTACAATAGATTCAATTATCAAAGTAGCAAATACAAAACTCGAAAAATCTTATGCGACATCATTAAAGTCAGTTGCAAAAACCATCATTGGTACATGTTTAGCATTAGGAGTCAAAGTGGAAGGAAAAACTCCAAAAGAAATGACTGCTGAAATCAATGAAGGTAAGTGGGATGAAAAATTCCAATAATTATTCAATAAGATAAACAGGATCTTTATCGGTTTTTTGTAATTCGACAAAGGTTTCGGTATTTTGAATACCTACTATTTTTCCAATTTTTTCAATAACTACAGTATGTAATGCTTCAAGATTTTTAGCATAAACCTCAATTATAATATCAAATCTACCAGTTACTTCAGAAATAGAAGCAACCTCAGAGGTTTCCAT
>Ga0209709_10005307_pt1 | contig 10160 bp, 11 predicted proteins | sample ArcticOcean_MG_C_2_FD_187435 | JGI IMG/M metagenome (GOLD analysis project Ga0209709, IMG submission 187435) | Marine microbial communities from western Arctic Ocean - ArcticOcean_MG_CB4_136 (SPAdes) (version 2) | ecosystem: Environmental > Aquatic > Marine > Oceanic | place: Arctic Ocean...
GCCATCTCTATAATATATTTATCATCATCTGAAAGTGGTTCATAATGCAATGTTCTCTCTTGTGTCTGGAATATCATTTTCTTAATACGATTTTTGGTCCGTGCCATTTTTATTTCCTTTCGCTGATTATGAGTGGATATAGGGTGTTTTGGAATGGACTTCTCCTTTATGTTATAGGGTGATATTATCCCATTGTTGTTCGAAATTACCTTTAGATTTATCTGAGGTCGGTTCGTAATTATCTGAGGGGGCATGAAGAGGGTCAAGCAAATCGTCCTTACATAAATTCATTGATATTGTATGTTCGCCGCTTAAAAAACCAGAGGTGAAAATAAAATCGTGGCGCAACTTTTTAATCAAGAAATTTCCTCTATACAACCTGTCAAATTCTTCGTTTTCTGATGTTTTATATGATGATGTATATGGTATATTACATTCTACAATATCGCCAGCACCCAATAAAGTATTGCCAAGAACTTCTATTCTAACCTGTAGACCTGTTTCTAGCATGCCAAGCTGTGCATTACGTTGGAGAATCGTTCTGTGGGGAGTGTTTGAAGAAAAAGAGTATTGATTATAATCGTCTTCATAACTCTCGTCTGTGCCATACCCCACAGTAGGTTGAAGATATTGTCTTGATGGAAATGACGATACATTTTCGCCATCAGGCGAAATATTTAATGTATTAACCAATGGGTAAGATTTTTTCAAACCGTCAGTACTAGTTGTTTCAATGTGTCTTTCATTATTGAAGTCACGGATATAATCATATGTATTCTTTTGATAACTTTTAGAAATGATGTCATGAACAATCATCTCTGATGAATATACTCCTGCCGTATAATTATATATAGTATCAGGAGTCGCTGTTATTTGATAAGATTCAATATTTGATATATTTTTTAGGATATCAACAGCACCATCTGGCATATACTTAGTACCGGCAAGCGACTGTGAATATTTTAATTTGGGTTTGCCAGTATAAAGGTGTCCAAGAGTTTTAAAATTAAACCCATGACAAGTTTCAAAAAATAGATAGGTTGGATCAGAATGTTCCTGTGACACGGCAAATGTGCCGGCAACACTAATTATATCATATGGTGTAACATTTGGTGCAATAATTTTTTTACTTTCAGCACTGGGTTCAAAATTAAATCTCTTTTTGCTGTCCAAATCCACTCTCAACATCTGACGAACAATGTCTGAATAACTTCCTACCAGATTTCTTCTCACTCGCGCTCTTTGGTTTGCTACAAATTCTCTAGATACAAAACTCAAGGTTGATGCTTGAACTCCACTACCAATGTCCTCTCTCGTATCAAGAGAAGTTATCATTAAAGCATTTTCCGAAAAATCAATAATATTCTCTGCACCAGTAATTGTTGGAGTCCTGATTTTAAGTTTCAAGTATTCTTGGCCGATGATTGGCCCAAATGACGCAAGATTCATTGCATCTTGAATAATCAAATTACCCGTTAGTGAATATTGCTCTATATCTTCAAAAATTGATAGACCTATTAATGTCCCTCCTGTAAGTCCAATAACAATCCCAGTTGACAATATTAGATCGGCTTGAATCAGTTCAAATTCGCCGCCTTTTTGCACGCCTGTTCCGCTGGTGAGGTTGGTTTCAAACATTTAATTAATCCTCGGTATCAGAAACAAGATTTTCAAATTCCTCAACAAACTGCGCTAGATATGTTGAGTCTAGGAGTCGTATTTTCCTAATTTCATCCTGTTTTGCGTCTTCATATTCTCTGTTTGTGATCAGCGTTGCATCTGCAATTGTGTTACCATCAGTGTCTATATTGGTAAGACCGATATTAATCTTTACTGTAGTGTCACCAGAGTCTTGATAAATCTCGTAGTGGTGTGTCGCGTCAACATTGTCATATGTATCTGCGAGGTGTGCAAAAAACGCTCGGTTATTCATCGGCCACTGGTGATACCTGTCAGTGATATTATTGACAAGCAGAATAACCCAATGGTACTCCGCATCACCATATAGTTTGTGTGCGATCATCTCAGGCGTCTCGCCACTTCTAACGTCATGGGTATCAAACAACGATGTCACCGATTTTGCTTTACTGCCAAGCGCAACTCTTTTAAGAAGGTGTGTTACAACCTTAAAATCATCGTTACCAACAGAATCATATATGATAACAGGGAATTGGGAAAAATACATATTAGAACCCGTCCTCCAGTTTGCTTTTGTCCATGATTTCTATTTCTTTGAATTTTAAAGTTAAGGAAATTTTGCTTGGTGGAGCTCCGCCGCCGGGGAAAGGCTCATTGAATGTTTGAAATCTATCTCCACCATAAACAACATCTGCACTTTGAAGAAAACATTTTCCTATTTTATGAAGATATGAGTTCTCTGTATTCATGTGCATATAAGCAATTTCAAACATCGATGGAAAGGTCATCTCTCTGGTTGTGTTTTTATGAAGAAACTCTGGCGTCATTGCCTTTTTAAATGTCTTAATTATCATAAAAAGATTGTTAGATTCCTTCATGGATTTAGGCATAAATGTGAAGGTAAAAGAGAATTCCCTTCTAGCAATACCTTGAAACATAACTTCAATTCTGGGAACGATAATGTTCCCCCGTTCAAGAGCGACTAAATCTTGTGTTCCGGGGAGAACCCTGTCGATAATGCCGACCCCGGCGTGGATCAATCCCGGTGACGCCGTTTTTCCACCAGTCTTCGCCGCCGCACCCACATCACCACCACTTAAAATGGTTTTGAGAAAACCACCCAGTGCTTCTGTAATTCCACCGATTTGGGAATCTTTATAATCCATATTGTAACTTGCAGTAACCGAAGGCGGCATATACAAACCAATCGTCTCCCCACTTTTTGTAATAGACTGACTTGACATGAAAAGAGATGTAGTGTTCTCAACATCTTTGGCTCTGGCCTGTAGGGTTTTTTGTTTAATTCCTGTCCGGCGATTCGGCGGGCCAGTATTGGCGGGAACCTTCCTGGCCTTCAGAAATTTGCCAGGCGTAACATTGAACACAGTGAATAAAACATAATTTGCAACGCGAGGATTAGTCCCTATATCTTCTGGATACAGGAGTATCTCAGACTGTCCCTCCGCGGCGCTCGGTGATGATCCTTCTGGAAATTTATTCGCGGAACCCTTTCCTCTAGTGGAAGTGTCAACGCCGCCCAACAATTTTCTTGTTACTTTACCAATTTGTCCTTGAGCAATATTTACGAAACCATCTGCTAATCCCATGTCTAAATATCCTTATACACTTTATTGAAACTATTTATAACGAATGTCATACAAAGGTCGATATATACCAACCAACCCCAAGAAATATAAAGGGGATTCACAGAACATAGTTTATCGTTCTCTCTGGGAGCGTAAATTTATGGTATACTGTGATACCAGTAATGCTATCATTGAGTGGGGTAGTGAAGAGATCATTATACCCTATTTATCACCCAAGGATGGACGTATGCACAGATATTTCCCAGATTTCTACATCAAGGTCAAGCAAGCTGATGGAACTATTAAGAAAATGATCATAGAGGTTAAACCCAAGGTGCAGTGTAGTCCGCCCAAGGAACCCAAGAGACGTACCAGACGGTGGATGAATGCGGTTATAACATACGGTGTAAATGATGCTAAGTGGAAATATGCCACAGAATGGTGTGCAAATAACGATATGGAGTTCAAGATATTAACTGAGGATCATCTGGGTATTTCGTATAAATAGTATTATGGCAGTTAGCAAATATATACAAGCAGTTAAGGATGAAGCAAAGGGTCGCCCAAAGTCAACTGCTTGGTACAGAGAAAAGATTAAAGAATTCGGTACACCAACCACACTTGACCTCATACGGGATGGTAAGAGGGATAACAAGCCATTCTATGGTAAGCTCAACATGTTCATGTATGATCCAAAGTTCAAGAAGACTTTGCCATACTATGACACATTCCCTCTGGTGTTACCACTAGAGATGTATTCAGACGGGTTTCTTGGTATCAATTTTCACTACCTACCTATTCCATTGCGAATTAAGTTGCTTGATAAGTTGGTGGATTATTCTAACAATACTGAATTTGATTATACGACAAGACTTATCGTTGATTATAGCAAATTGAAAAGTCTACGAATTATCAAACCAACCCTACACAAATATCTTGCTGGGCAAACCAAGTCACAGTTTCGCAGAATTGATGCAGATGAATTTACAATCGCAACTCTTCTACCTGTGCAGAGATTTAAGAAAGCATCTGAATCAACAGTGTGGAAAGAATCGAGGGCAATGATCTAATGGCAGTACTACCTAAATTTATAGAGGGAGCAGCATTTGGCAGTCTTAATACTGTCTTAAGCCATTTTCTTGGCGGAGATGGTAAAGATGGTTATGCTCTCCCAAGTCGCTATGAAGTTATTATTACACCTCCTGGCAAACCCGATCCAGCTGCAAAGAAAACTTCTCTTCGTTGTGAATCAATCTCCTTGCCGGGCATGAACCTTACTTCAACTCCAGATAGTAACATGTATGGTGTTCCAGCAGAAATTGTTGATGGTGTTTCTTTCGCAGACACAATTAATATGACATTCCAATCAAGTAGTGACCTTGAGGAGAGAGTACTTTTTGAACGCTGGCAAGAACAAGCTTGGGATAGGGAAACATGGAATATCAAATATTATACAGAGTATACTGCACCAATAGACATATATGTTTTAGACCTACAAAATAATAAAAAATATGGAGTTAGACTATTCGATTGTTACCCAAAAACTATTGATGCTGTTCCCCTGAGTTATGCAACTGCCACAGATATTATAAAAATAAATGTTTCGATGCAATATAGGTATTGGGAGACACTAAATATTACAGCTCAACCACAAGGTCTGGGAGACAAACTTTTTGATGTTATTGCAGGTAATATAAAGCGAGGCATTAGCTCAAGAGTACCGAAGGTGTTAAGCAAACTGGGATAAACCCCGAGTTTAACTTATAATTTTATGATAAAGGATGATAAATTATGGCACTACCTAAACTAAAGACGCCCGAATTCAAATTACTGATACCGTCAACGCAAGAGGAGATTAGATACAGACCCTTTTTAGTTAAAGAACAAAAGATTCTTATGATTGCTCAAGAATCAGAAGACGAAAAAAACATTGGGGATGCTTTAAACATCCTAGTCTCCGAATGTACATTCGGAGAGGTTAATGCAGACAAGAATCCCATGTTTGATGTAGAATATGTGTTCCTTCAAATAAGATCAAAGTCAGTTGGTTCTGAAGTATCTTTAATGATTACTTGCCCAGATGACGGTGAAACACAAGTTGAAGTTAAAGTTAATCTTGAGGACATCGGTGTACAGAGGAGTGTGGAACACACAGATGTTATTGATTTGACTGAGGACATTAAAATCAAATTTAGATATCCTCGACTTTCTGATATTCAAGGTATGCCGGAAAATATAGGCGAATTTGAACGTATGACTAGATTGGTTAATATTTGTATTGAATCAGTTGAATCCGGGGGAGATATTATACACTATATTGACATGACTTCACAAGAAGTCGATGATTTTATTGATTCATTTAATGGCGATCAGTTGATACAAGTCCTTAAATTTTTTGAAACTATGCCAAAAGTTCGACATGTGGTTGATGTGATAAATCCTAAAACGAAGGTAAAAGGAGAAGTATTACTAGAAGGAATCGAAAGTTTTTTAGAATAGCCCTTTCACATGATACTGTGGTGAATTATTATCAAACAAATTTTTCTATGATGCAACATCACCACTATAGTTTAACGGAGTTAGAAGAAATGCTGCCGTGGGAAAGGGAAATTTATATAGGACTGTTAGTTAAACATTTGGAAAAAGAAAAAATAGAGCACGCAAAGCAAGAGAGAGCCAATAGTAATAGGAGTTAGTCCAATGGCGGATGAAACCGTTAAGATCACAGAAACATCAAAAGAGTATGAACTACTCAAAAGTGATATCGTTCCTAGTCATGGAGATGAGGAACCTACTTGGTATAACAAGACAGCAGGAATGTTGGATAAGTTTCGTGTTATTCCACGACTAGTCATGCTCTCGTATTGTTGGGCGTTCTATGCGTCTGTATCATGGTTCATGCTCCTCACTAATCCAACAAATGCACAAGCAATGTTTATATCAACCATCGTGGGTGCTGGTGCAGCATTCTTCGGTTTATATGTTGGTAAACCAGGCTCTTCATTACCTAAAGGTAAAAAATAGGATATTCCAATGGCAGATGAAACACAAAAAGGTCTTAAAGATATTGCTACTTTGTTGGTTGCAACCAATAAAAAGTTGGATACACTTAATGCGGGTGCTGCAGCCGACAGTACTGTGGAAGGATACATAAAACAAGCATTGCCGGAAATATTGAGTGATAGGGTCATACAGAGTAGAAGTGAAAAATTTGATAAAAGAGAGGGTGTAACTGAAGTCGATGAAGCGGTAAAAGAATCTACTAAGGCGATCAAAAAGGTCGGCTCGGACGCCATAGAGGATCGAGTCGAAAAGAAACGAGCAGATAAGGCCGGACAGAAAGCGGTCACGGAGGGTATAGCTAATGCCGAACTCGATGCTGCAAAGGATAGGGCCAAAGGACGCGACGATGCCGCAGGATACACCGTAAAACTCGCTGACGGTTTTAAAAATGTTGGAGAAGAATCCTTAGTGGCGAGGCGGCAGCAAATTAATGATGAAAAAATTGTAAATGAAGAACGAGCGAGAAAAATTGAAGAGCAAGGTGGAATAGCAAAAGAAAATGCAAAATATGTTAAAGAATCTTATGATATACAAAAAGCAGAGTTTGCTTTAAGAAAGAAAAACCCAGAGCTCACTGGCTCTGCAAGGAGAGAAATAAACCGTGAGGCTGCTCAGGCTGCGAAGGAAAATCGAAAAACTGGTGGTCTTATGCGAAGAATGGCTGGTAGTGTAATAGATAGCGCAAAGAAGACTGGAAGAACAGCGACGATGGGATTATTTGGTATTTTGTCTATTTTGGGCCTTGGCGGATTCTTGATTGCTCTTGGTGCGTTCTTAAAAAGTAAATATTGGGAAATGACTGTAGATTGGATTAAAGGGACACTTATCCCGAACTTAGAGAAATTTTATGGATGGTTAAAAAAGATTGGAAAATATTTCATGACGGATATTCTCCCGGGCTTATGCAATTTTTATGAATGGTTAGTGGGGGATGATACGAAGGGTTGGAAGAAGGTTTTAACAGGACTTGCGCTTATTGTCTCCACTTATAGTATGTTCAAAGTTCTAACGTGGGTTACCAGGCTGGGCTCTTTAATTGGAGCTGTGTTAGGCATAATTCCGATGGCGGGTCGGGCCCTCATGGGAATGTTCATGAAAAGCGGCCGCGGACCGGCTGGATCGCTCGGCGGCATGAGTGGAAAGTTTGGCGGGCAGAATGTTCAACAGAACGCGAAAACTGGCCAGTGGCAGTATTCAAAAGGAGCAGTGGTCGGCGGGGAAAAGGTCGGCGGGCAGTTTCTCAAAGAGGGAGCTAAGGTTACAGGTCAAGTGGGCCTCGGCGGCCGCGCAGATGTAGTAGCGAAATTTCTTACTAAGTATCCACTTTTTGGCAGACTTGTCAGACTACTTCCCTTTTTAGGATCAATATTAACTTCATATCTAGGATATAATATCATAAGCTCTGAGGCCCCTTGGGATAAGAAGGCAGTAGCACTCGGCGGGCTTTTTGGGAGCGTGGTGGGCGCGACCGGCGGCGCCGCAATCGGCGGCATGCTCGGCACAGCTGCCTTCCCCCTCATCGGCTCCATCCCAGGCGCGCTGGTCGGCGGCATCGGCGGCGCCTTTTTCGGTCAAGACGCAGGCATATGGCTAGCGAAAAAATTAATGGGTATAACAGACCCCGAACCTGTGGAACCGGCCGCGCCGCCCACCGCCCAGTTGCCTGTGCCGGCGCCGTTGCGGCGGTCTGGGCGGGCGGAGATACCAAAGGAGCAACGGGCCGCTTATCTGGCATATGTAAAGGCTGAGAAAGAAGCGAAAAGGGAACCAATGAAACACGGGCAATGGTGGGCAAAGAATAATCCCGCCAATAAGAAGAAAGTTTCTCCCTTGCCCGACATCGACATCGACGCTATCATGCCGTCTTATAATCAGAGAAGTCTAGATCGTATGTGGAAGCTGGCGCCGAAGGCAGATCGGGATGCGTACCGGACAAAAGAAAATTATTTAGATGCAATTTTGGGGAAGGAAGGGACAGGCTGGAAGAAAATCTCGTTCAGTGGGCCCGAGAACCGCGACCTTGGGCGATCAGCATTTAATCAGAGTGGCCAGATTACTAATGTTTTCAACAATGTACAGAGCAAAGACGACCATAGCAACATGACCATGACGGGCTCAAACCCTATCGTCAACACTAAATATAGCCGTCTCAATAGAGCTATCGCTTAGAAGATGTAAAAAGGGGGAGAATTTCTTCTCCCCCAGTTTCTTACTCGTTTGCCAACTTTTCAAAGTATGACATAGTGTCCTCATCATCTTTATCAACAGTGGGCGCAGGAGCAGGTTTTGTATCCACCTTGGGTTCAACCCACGGCGCATCTTCCATCACTGCTGCAGCAGTTCCTACCGTGGTAGTCCCTGCAAGAACAGCGTTCATGCGTGTCTTCAACTCATCATATGACTTGAAGTTGGTTGCAGCAGTAAACTCTGATAGAGGATACTCTTTCTTCCAGACCGCTTCAATCTGTTCATCATCATCATACAAAGCAGATGGTGCTTCGAACTCCGACTTATCATAGTTCCAGTAACCATCAACCTTACGAATCTTCAACTTGAAGTTCGCACCTTCCCAGAAGTCAAACGGGTTAACCGCCGTCTCATCCTTAAACGCAGGCTGCATTGCTTCCATGCACTTATCAAAGATTTTCTTACCAAAGCGATAGAGCATAACCTTGCCCTCGTTCTGAGGATTGGAAGGGTCTTCGATAACAAGGATGTTTGCAAAATATTGCAACTTACGCTTCTGACGACGCGCAATCTCCTTATCAGATTCAACGCCTGAGTTCCAGTATGCAGAGTTCATCTCCGATATGGGATCATTCTGACCAACGGTAGTGAGAGAGTTCTCAATATACCACTGACCAGTAGGGCCCTGAAACGCATGGTTCCAGACCTTTGCCCAAGGAAGGTCTTCACCTTCAACCGCTGGAAGGAAACGAAGAACGGCATAACCGTTACCCGTCTTATCTACCACAGGCTTCCAAAGGCGGTCATCCGTATAGGACTTCTTTTCTTGGGGGACGTTTTCTGCTTGAACTGCACCAAGCAGTTTATCCAACGAATTGGATTTCTTTAGTGTACTTAACGACATATGTATCTCCTTATGTAAATATATGTTTTCGTATGTTTATAGTGTTACCACTTTATCACAAAACTCTGCTTTTGTCAAGTACCTTAGATTATTTTCTTGAATAAATTCCTCTTTGGCATCTACCCAAGAAAACTTAACATCTTCGAACTCTCTAAAAACAGTTTGCATCTGGTTCATCCAGTTAGTTGAATTAAAACCTTTTGCATCACTGGGCAGATAATTATCTGTCCCTTTATATAAGTTGTTCAACGGCTCATCGTATGATGAGAGGTCAAACCCCAATATATAAATCTCTGTTGCTCCTTGCTGACATGCAAGGTGCATAGCGGTGTTACCCGCTGACCATCCAACCGGAAAGTCAATGTTATTTATGGGGTCATTCTCACCCACATATGTAATCCAGATACCGACATCCTTCTCCATCTTCATGCGAAGGTCTTTCATATCCAAATTTGGATGCATCTGAATTGCAGCCTCAATCCTCTCATGAAGTGTCATAGGGTCTTTCCCTGATACCACACAGTAATCTGTTTCGATTTTGCTTCTGTGTATAAATGCCTCTGGTATGTCATATCCCATGAACATCATATTTGATACACTAGCAGGAAGCACTGACCAATTGGCAAACCATGTCTGTGGTGTTTTCCAATCAGCATTGTCGTATATTTCCTGTTGCATACCATAGTCAACTGCAACAAGGTTATCTACCTCTACGTCACGATAGATTGCATTACAACCCCATGTGACAGCATCAACCTCATACTGCTTCTCAGTAAACCACT
>Ga0209709_10005308_pt1 | contig 10156 bp, 7 predicted proteins | sample ArcticOcean_MG_C_2_FD_187435 | JGI IMG/M metagenome (GOLD analysis project Ga0209709, IMG submission 187435) | Marine microbial communities from western Arctic Ocean - ArcticOcean_MG_CB4_136 (SPAdes) (version 2) | ecosystem: Environmental > Aquatic > Marine > Oceanic | place: Arctic Ocean...
CTCCAAAATTTCTTACATCTGTAATTCTATCCAATACCAATACTAATGGATTCTTCCCTTCTTCATAGAGTTTAGGGATCACATCCTCAATATTGTGAAAATCGATAGGAGAGATAAATGCAAAAACTCCTTGATGATTTTTTCTTGTCAAGCGATTAATTTTCTCTAAAGGAACATGCTTATAGTTTATTCTCTTTTCGCGCACCAATTTCCAGAGTTCTGCAAACAAATCGTTATGCAATCCTTTTTGGATAAATAATTTGTCAATTGTTTTTCCAGCTTCAACCGCTTCAATTATGGCACGTATACCAAATATGTAATTTTTTTCTTCTGTGTTATGCATTATTGTCTTTTTTAAACTCAATTTGAGTGGTAATCTCAGGGATATTTCTGAGTTCGATTTCTTTTTTAATTTCTTCTGATTTATCTTTTAGATCTTTTGTTAAAATCTGTTTTTTTCGTTTTTCCATCGGTGGGTTTAGTTTTTCAGCATTTTCAAACTGAATAACACTCTCCAAAATATCTCTTGGTAATTGCGTTCCTGCTTTGTTGAGGGTGTCCAGAAATTCCTCTGCAAAGAATTGGTCAATCTGTATTCTTCTTTTGGTAGTATGGGCAAATTTTCCGATAATCCTACATACATTATCTCGATCTTCAGGACTTAATTTATCTGCAAATTCGTATTCTTCAATCTTTTTAAGGCTTAGGATTATTGGCTCCAAAGCATCTTTTGTAATAATATACACATTGTAGTCACCAATATTATAGGTGAATTGTTTAATTACTGAAAGTGTGTTAGAAGGAATTACTAGGAATAAATCCTTTTTTACATTATCGTGTTTTGCGTATTTTTTTAGATTTTCAGTTTGTAATTTGATGTATTTTGGAAAGTTACTTAAATCATCATTAGCTGGGCTTTTTGCATCAAAAACAATTAGTTGATCCATAATTTCAATGGAATTATCAGGTTTGTTTCTTGGATGAGGAAAATCTTCCTGTCCGATATATTCAATAACATGGTTGTTGCAGATAATTCTAATATGATTTTCAATATCCCTCTCATGTTCTCCCCATTTGAGTTTCATGTTTTCTAATCTTTCCTGCTCTTTTTTAACACGCTCGTCATTAACTCTGGCAATTTCTGTTCTAAGACTATCTTGTAATGTGTTTGTTGATTCAATTGATTTTCTCAGAGTTTCATTTCTGTTTTCTTCTTCTTTTTTTAGTTTAGTATTTTCATTTCTTAAATTATTTTTTTCTAACTCAACTAGTTTTAATCTTTCTTCAATTTGAGTCTTTTCCGTTTTTAATTGCTCAAAAGATGTCATTTTCGCATTTAATAAGCCTTCTGATTTTTGTATCTGATTAATTATTTCTTCTTTTGATGCAACTGATTTTTCTAACTCTGAAATTTTCTTACCATAATCTACAGTATCGCTTTCAAATGATTTTTTAAAATAAGTTGCTAAAGCGATAATAATAAGTAATCCGAGTAATCCTATTTCCATAAGTAATTTTTTGAGTTATAAAATGAGGACTAAAGTACCAACTTCTATTAGCTTATACAAGTCAATTACTTCTTTATTTTTCATCCTTATACAGCCATGTGAAGCAGGTTTTCCTAACCTTCCTTCTTCTGAGGTTCCGTGTATGTAGATGTATCTTTTAAAGGAGTCAATTCCTTCTCCAGTATTTTTGCCTTTTTCCAAGCCCTCTAACCATAATATCCTACTGGTTACATCATCAGTTTTGCTTTTTGTTTGATCAGTATAAATAGTGGCGATATGGCCATGAAATACTCTGCCTGTCATTTTGCCATTTATTGGCGTTTTATCACCATATTTCTCTTTTATGCTATGTAGTCCTATCGGTGTTTTATTACTTCCTGATGCGCTCCCTATTCCGAATGCGGAACTTGAAATAATATATTCTTTAATGATGCTATCATGTTTTATGTAATATAGCTTTTGTTTTTTTATAGAAACATAAATTACCTCATCAGTAAAAGCATTTTTTCTATCCAAATAATTATTTACACGCTCAATAATTGAATTTTGTGCTGTTGTGTTTAAGCTAATTAAACTAATTAAAATAAGGTTAATGGTTCTGAGCATAATTTCCAATTAATAGGTTTCTGATTATTGTTTAAGAGTATTTTATTTGTTTTTGAAAAGTGGTTGCATCCCAAAAAACCTCTATATGCCGAAAAAGGGGATGGATGTGTAGTAGTTAAAATATGATGTTTATTTGTATCAATCAGTGCTGATTTTTTTTGTGCAAAGGCACCCCAAAGTAAAAAAATTAAACCTTCTTTTTCTTCTGATAATTTTTTAATTATACTATCTGTAAAGAGTTCCCAACCTAATTTCTGATGGGAACCAGCTTTTTTTTCTCTGACAGTTAATGTTGCGTTCATTAGTAGTACGCCTTGTTTTGCCCAAGATTCTAAGTTTCCATTACTAGAGATAGAATGGTTTAGATCGCGTTGTAATTCTTTGAATATATTTTGTAAAGAGGGTGGTATTTTTACATCACTAGGTACTGAAAACGCAAGTCCGTGCGATTGTCCTTTTCCATGGTATGGATCTTGTCCTAAAATTACAACTTTAATTTTGCTGGGTTTTGTAAAATTGAAGGCATTAAAAATTACATCATTTGAAGGAAAAATAGTGTGGATTTTTCTTTCAATTGCTAAAGCGCTAATAATTGCTTGAAAGTTATTAGAATTTAGTTCCTCTCTCAAAAATGCTTTCCATTCCCAATGGAGATGTAATTTTGTAGTCTTCATTTTGTTGTTTCAAAGATAGCTAATCTGTTTTAAAATTGTATTTTTGTCAAAAATATTTTCTATGAAAAAATCAGTGTTTTTTGCAATTGCAATTGTCTTAGTTAGTTTTCTTTCGTCTTGTGCTCTTTATCCTGAGCAGTGTCCAGGCGTTGCTGTAGTTGAATCTCCAGTTTCACCAGCTTAGTACTTGCTTTGGAGATGCAAGAAAAAATAAAAAAGCCAAAATGGCTAAAAGTAAAACTGCCAACTGGGCAAGCTTACAAGACTATTAGAGGGATTACTAAGTCTCATGACTTGCACACCATTTGTGAAAGTGGAAATTGTCCGAATATGGGAGAATGTTGGGGTGCAGGTACAGCAACCTTTATGATTCTTGGCAATATATGTACACGTTCATGTGGCTTTTGTAATGTAATGACTGGTCGTCCATTGGCGATTGATATTTTAGAGCCTAAAAAGGTGGCGCGTTCTGTTCAGTTGATGAAAGTAAAACATGCTGTAATTACTTCTGTTGATCGGGATGATTTAAAAGATGGTGGTGCAAGTATTTGGGTGGAAACAATTAATGAAATACGAAAAGAAAATCCTGAAACAACAATGGAAACTTTAATTCCTGATTTTAAGGGGAAATTAAAAGATATTCAGCCTATTATTGATGTAGCGCCTGAGGTGGTTTCTCACAATATGGAGACGGTAAGGAGATTGACTAAAAAGGTAAGAATTCAAGCTAAATATGATAGAAGCTTGAATGTGTTAAGATTCCTAAATGAAGGTGGAATTAAGACTAAATCAGGAATTATGCTTGGTTTAGGTGAAACTGAAGCCGAAGTTGTTGAAACTATGCATGATTTAAGAGAAGTTGGTGTTTCAATTATGACTATTGGTCAGTATTTACAGCCATCAAAAAAACATCTTACTGTACTTGAGTTTATTACTCCTGATCAATTTGATAAGTATAAAGAGATTGGTCTTTCTCTTGGTTTTCAGTATGTTGAGAGTAGTCCTTTAGTTCGATCCTCTTATCATGCTGAAAAGCATATTCACTAGTAACTTATTCCTTTTATATTTTAATGTAAGATGTTGTCTATATAGTAGATAATCATTATATTTGTTTCCTTAAAATTTAAACAAATTCATTAAATATGAAAAATAGACTTTTGCCCTTAATTTTTGCTTTTTTAGCTGTCACTTCAGTAAATGCACAAAAGTGTGGTACTTATGACGGATATTTAGAAAAACAAATACAAAATTATCCTGATTTTTATCAAAAACTGCAAAGCCAAAATCAAAAATTGGCGGCTGATAATCAAAAAGCACTTAAGAGTATTTCTGCTTATAAGACTGAGGATGGAAAAAAAATTATCCCTGTGGTTGTTCATAATATTTATAATGGTTCTTCAGGTTATCTTTCAGATGCAGTTATTCAAGCTGCTATTGATGCTTTAAATAAAAATATTAACGGTCAGTCAGATAAGTTCTTAAACCAATCAGGTAATTACCCTTTAACTCCAGATATCTTTGCGGCTGTTAGAGGGGTTGCAAATGTTGAATTTAGATTGGCGAAAATAACACCTACTTGTGATACATGCATACCTAAATCAACAACGGGTATAATTAGAATAAATACTGAGATTACTTCATTAGGTTCTAGCGTTCCTGATCCTGTTAAGGCATTAACTTATTGGAATTCTTACCAATATTTAAACATTTGGACAGTGCCTTCATTTGGAGGTGAAGCGGGTGGGGGATTGCTGGGCTATGCACAGTTCCCTTATAGAGGAATGATGTCAACAGATGGAGTGGTTTTGAAGGCAAATGAAATGGGAAGTGCTGTATCCTCAACTTTAACACATGAAGTAGGTCATTGGTTGGGTTTATTTCATACATGGGGTGATGCAGTATGTGGAGATGACGGTATATATGATACCCCACCAGCTAGATATGATAATAATGGAGCTTCAGAATCTTCTCCAACTCCTAGTGGTCATCCTTTGGGTTCACCATCAACTTTCCCTTATCATGTGGGTTTATCCGGTCTAGGACAGGTTCCTCCTGTTTCGGGTGTATGGGGTTGTGTTGCGGATTCTTTAAATCCAGCTGGAGAAATGTTTATGAATTATATGTCTTATACAACGGATGAATATACAACTATGTTTTCTGCGGGACAGATTGAGGCTGTAAATGTTACTCTTGAAGGTGAAGTAGATGAAGAATCTGGTGTTTCAGATTTTGGTTATAGAGAGTACATGTGGTCATCTGAAAATAATATTGCTACTGGTACTAATGATGGGTATTTTAATTTAGATGATAATTGTAGTGCTAAATATGATTTCTATGATAGAAATGATAGAGCTGTGTGTCTAGGCTTAGAGAACTGGTTTAATTCAAACTCTAAAGCAATAGGCTTTGATGTTACTGCTGCAAGTTGGGACTTTGGTGATGGAATTGTAGATACATCAGATTACTTAGTATCTTTAGGATATTATAAAAAACATACATATGCAAATGCTGGAAAATATAATGTTACACTTATGATAGACTATAATGAATTGCGTGAGGTTAGAGTTTCTGATACGAATAACTTAGATCCTTCTTATGATTCATTATTTGTAATTTCAGATTCTTTAATTGTTCAAGGTACTAAAAATGAATTAGTAGAACAAGGAGCTTTAGATATTGCAGTTCATATTGATTTAGATGGGTATAGCAAAAATTCTTACTGGATTAGAGATCAAGAAAGTACTGATAGTATTTTACAGGCATATTCAATAGACACTCTTTACTATGATTCAATCATGAATGTATCAATTTATGTTGATAGTACATTTTTGTCGTCAACGGAAGAGCAGTTGTTAGATATAGCAGATAGCTCTTGGATTGAGGATGTCTTGCAAGGAACAATAGATACTTTTGATCTTACTTATGCTCAGTTTAATGACACTACTATTATTAGTTTTTTAACTTATGAAGACAGTACTTATCTATCATCATCTGATTCTATTAATATTTTTGTAGATGCAGATTCTTCATGGAATGCTTTCAATGATTTTGAAATTGATTCTTTAAGTATATATTATGGGCAGTATTATGATACTACTATTATAAGTTTCATAACTTATATTGATAGCACATCTTTATCTCCTTCAGATTCAGTTATTAGTTATTTAACTTATATAGACAGTACATTTTTATCCCCTTTAGATTCTGTAACTCTTTTTACCGATTCCGATACTTCTTGGTATTTTGACGGGTTATTAAATGCTTCTGATTCTATAAGAGTTTATTATGCTCAGTTTAATGATAATTCTACAATTATTTTTGCTGACGCCGATACTTCTTGGAGTGTTGATGGAATTTTAAATACTTCTGATTCTATAAGAATTTATTATGCTCAGTTTAATCATGATTCTATTTTTGAGATTCTAACTATACCTTTTTCTGATTCATTAACAGCAACAGATTCTATGTTGTTAAATGATAATATTTCAGGATTTTTAGATGATGGATTTGCATTTGATTCAGTATGGCATTACTTGAAAATAAACATTTCTGATTCTATTAGGGTTTATTATGCTCAGTTTAATCATGATTCTATTGTTGAGTTTTCTAATATCATTAATTCTACTTTAACTGAATCAGATTCTTTAGTGTTTAATAATGCAGACTCTACATGGAGCAGCTTGAATATTGTCGGTCATTTTGATACAATGCTAACTTATTATTTGCAATTTTCGGATTCTACAGTTATTAGTTTTTTAACTTATATAGACAGTACATTTTTATTACCTTCAGATTCTGTAATTCTTTTTACAGATTCTGATACTTCATGGTATTTTGATGGGTTATTAAATTCTTCTGATTCTGTAAGAATTTATTATGCTCAGTTTAATCATGATTCTACCATAGAGATTTCTACTTATATAGACACTGGTTTGACATTAACTGACTCTTTATTATTAAATAGTGCTGATACTTCATGGTATGTATCTAATATAATTGGACGGGTAGATACATTAAGAACTTACTTTGGATATTATAGTTATAATAGGTATGATGGGTATTTTGCTGACACCCTTTTTTATAGAGGGAAATTAGAAAATACAACTTATATAGCATATTACAAATCATCATGTAAAGACACTATTGTCAAAGTAAATTATATTACTATAGGTGAAGAGCAAGCTACAAATATTGCATTTCCTTATGCTTATAGTTTTGAAAATGAAAATGCATGGTATGAAGATTGGAGCGTAAATCAACCTCAAAGTATTGATAATGAGTGGGAATTTCAATCTTCAGTAAATACGCTTTGGGAATGGACAAGTAAAGCTTCTAACTCGGGTAGTGCGTCAATTATGATTGATAAAGATAATTTATCATTTGGATCAACTGAGATTATTTCCCCTGCTTATAATTTAAATGATCTTTCTGTTCCTGCTATAAAATTCTCTTGGTCAGGAGCTGCTAGTACTGCCACACCCAGTAATCTGTTGCAAGCATACTATTCTTCAAATTGCGGTAAAACATGGTACCCTTTAGTAGCTATAGATCCAATTAATTCTGCAAATGCTGGGATGTATCTTTCCGATTTTTCTCCGAATGCTTCTCAATGGATGGATACCGTAGTGACGAAAAATCAATTAAAAGATGATAATATTATGTTTAAATTTGAGTATTTTATTAATGGTAATTCAAATAATTTTTACCTTGATAATATTATGATTGGTGAAGAATCTGAATTAATGATGGTCGGAAACACTACAGCTTCAAGAGTTTCAATCTACCCTAATCCAACTGATGGGAAAACATTTATTAAACTTAATAACTTAAAAAATATAGATGTTGAGGTTAAGCTGGTGAATATTTTAGGTGCAGAGATAATGCATTTATTTAGTGGTGAAATAGTAAGCAACTATTATATGATTAATAATATTGATTTATCTCATCTTGAAACAGGAATCTATTTTGTTAAGGTTGTTGCTGATGGAGATATAGTTATGACGGATAAATTAATCCTGAAATAATCAAAAATAAATATAAAAAGAAAGCCATCATAAATGATGGCTTTTTTATTTTTTATAAGTTTTTAGTTCAAGCTTTCCATTGTCAAAAACAGCATAAGAGTTATAGCTTATCCATTCCCCAAGATTTACATAAGAAGCTCTTTTATCCACTTTTAGCTCAAGGGGTAGGTGTCTGTGTCCAAAGATATAATAATCAACAGGATTAAGCGCTTGTTGTTTCTGGCAATAGCCAAAAAGAATCTCTTTCTCATTGCTGATAAATTGAGCTTTCTCCCCGCTTTTACGGCTGCTTCTGCTCCAAGTGTGTGCTATTGAAAGGGCTAAATTAGGATGTAAACGAGCAAAAACCCATTGGCATATTTTTGAAGTAAAACATTTTCTTAATAGTTTATATAGATAATCACCTTTGCCTAAGCCATCACCATGTCCAATAAATATCTTTTTATTACTTTCTTCAATTACAATATTTTTATGGTGAATAGTAATGCCAATTTCTGTTGTTAAGTAGTCCTTCATCCATAAGTCATGATTGCCGACAAATAAATGAATCTTAATTCCACTATCAACAAGTTCAGCAAGTTTTCCTAATAATCTTACAAATCCTTTAGGGACTACTGTTTTGTATTCGAACCAGAAATCAAAGATATCACCTACTAAATAGATTGATTTTGCATCTTTTTTTATTTCGTCTAACCATGTAATGATTAGGCGTTCTCGTTTATGACTTTCGGCCAAATTAGGAGCGCCTAAATGAAAATCGGATGCGAAATATAGTTTGTTTTTAGTCAAAATTATTTTTCTAATTCTGTTCTTAGTAATTGGTTGGCTAGTTTTGGCTCAGCTTGTCCTTTTGATAACTTCATTACTTCCCCCATAAATAAACCAATTAATCCTTTTTTACCTCCTTTGTACTCTGCTACTTTTGCAGGATATTTAGCAATTGCTTGTGTAATATAATTGCCAAGAGCATTGCTATCACTCTCTTGTACCCAATTATTTTTCTCAGCAATCTTATCGGCTGAATCTTTATCGCTAATCATTGCAGGAAATACTTTTGAGGTTGCTACTGTATTACTTACCTTCCCTTCATCAACAAGGGTAATCAAACTAGCTAGTTGCTTTGGCCTTATCGAGAAGTTAGTTATTGTAACTGCATTTTCATTGAGGTATGATTTAATACTTCCATTTACAAAATTAGCTGCTGACTTGTAGTTTGTAGTGTATTCGCACAATTCATTAAAGTAGAGTGCAATTTCCTTTTCATCAATTAGGATATTGGCATCATATGCTGATAGGCTAAACTTTTCTGTAAAAACCATGAAGAGTTCGTTAGGTAAAGGAGGTAAGGTTTTTCTTACTTGCTCAATGTATTTTTCAGTAACAATTACAGGCTGTAAATCAGGTTCAGGAAAGTAACGGTAATCATTTGCTTCCTCTTTGTGTCGCATGGAAATTGTAGAGTTATTGGCTGCATTAAAACTTCTTGTTTCATGGCTAATAATTCCTCCGCTTTCCAGTAATTCTATTTGTCTGTCAATTTCAAATTCAATAGCTCGCTTTACATTTCTACTTGAATTCATATTTTTTACCTCAACCTTGGTGCCAAATTCTGTAGCGTCTTTTAGCATTACCGATACATTTGCATCACATCTTAAAGAGCCTTCCTCCATATTTCCATCACAAATATCTAAATAACGCACTAGTTTTCGTACTTCATTTATGTATTGATATGCCTCATCAGAAGAGCGAATATCTGGTTCAGACACTACTTCAACTAGAGGTACACCAGCTCTATTTAAATCAACTAAGGTATGGAAGGGGTCTAAATCATGTATTGATTTTCCAGCATCCTCTTCCATATGGATTCTAGTAATTTCTATTTCTTTTTTATTCCCTTCTGGATCCTTTATTTCGATAGTCCCTCCATTACAAATTGGTGTGGTATCTTGGGTTATTTGATATCCTTTAGGTAAATCGGCATAAAAGTAATTTTTACGCGCGTATTCATTTCTTTCTCTGATGTTAGCGCCAACAGCAATTCCTAATTTTACAGCATACTCAATTACTTTTGCATTGCTTCTGGGTAGTGTACCTGGGTGTCCTAATGAAATAACTGATGTTTTAGTGTTGGGAGCTTCCCCATAAATATTTTCATCAGAAGAATAGGCCTTTGTTTTAGTTAGTAATTGAGCGTGAACTTCTAGTCCAATTACAACTTCATATTTATCTCTTAAACTCATTATTCAAATATTACTTTTCCTGATTCTATAGTTTTTCCTTTTTTATTAAGCGTGTAAAAGTACAGACCATTACTTAGATTTTCTCTGTAAATTGTATTATGATT
>Ga0209709_10005310_pt1 | contig 10154 bp, 22 predicted proteins | sample ArcticOcean_MG_C_2_FD_187435 | JGI IMG/M metagenome (GOLD analysis project Ga0209709, IMG submission 187435) | Marine microbial communities from western Arctic Ocean - ArcticOcean_MG_CB4_136 (SPAdes) (version 2) | ecosystem: Environmental > Aquatic > Marine > Oceanic | place: Arctic Ocean...
GTGTCTTCAACAGGTTCTACAGGGCCACATGTGCCAAGAACTAGCGGTGGTAAAGCGGCAGATATTGTAATTGCTGGTGCAGATGCATTAAGGTTTGTAGATATTGCAAGGAAGCATGGTATAAGTGGAGTTGGAATATCGCAGAGAGGATTACATGCAAAACGTTTTATACATGTAGATACACTCTCTGACGATAAACATCCTAGACCTACTATGTGGTCTTACTAGGTGGAATTGCATTAATAATTAAGTCTTCATCTAAAGTAACTTTCCATATATCATTAATCTGAAACACAAGAGTATAAGTGAGTTTTTGTAACTCATCTGCTTCTTCTTGTTCAATACATTGGAAACTAAAAGGTTTTCTTTCTTCAATACACTCTCCAAGTAAAGACCAGAACAAATCTAATCTAGACTTTTCAAGGGGATACATTCCCATATCAAAGTAGGTTTCCCTTTCATTTAAACTTTTAAACTCCATTTAATTATTAAAAGGCAGGTTATCAAAGGCTTGTTCTAGAGTTTTTTCTTCAACTTCTCTATTGCCACTAGCCCCCATTAAAGATTTAGGGTCTAAGAACGAATTAACTATAAAAAACATAGATTCCCTTTTTTCTCCTGTTGTTTTAGTTTCCCATTTCTTAGTTTTAGACCTACAAAGAATAGCAATAAGAGTACCTTTCCCTATAGTTTTCTTAACTCTTTCCGCATTATCATAATAAGCAGATAACTTACGAAACTCTTTAGGATCACCTTTTTTACCACCAGCAAGCCCAATAGAGAAATTACACCATTGTAAATCCCCTGTTTGTCCATGTTCAGGTTCAGCAGTTGTCCATCCTACAAATAAAGATAGATTACATATATCATCGTATGCCATATTGTACCTTTCAGTTTAAGATTGTTTCTTGTTTAACATATGGAGTCTTTACATACCTTATTTTTCTTCCTATGTCTTTAGAGAAGTACCATTGTTCACCTTCTCCAAATTCTTTCATGTAATGGCCATTGTTCACAATAGCTTGAATACCAAACTTAAAACTAGATTTATTTCTAGTATTAGTCATTATGAAAGACTTTACACTTTGCTCAAGTGCATAAGTAAGTAAACTTTTATCAAAAGACAGTTCTGCATTTTGCCATAAAACTGCTTTAGAGAAATCAAACTCTCTAACTATCTGATCTTTTATATGTTTACCTACGAATGTTTTTCGTCCATTTACATGGACATATATTGCTTTATTCATTATTCCACTCCTTCCATGGCGCACCTTGTGTACCTTCATTGCCAATTCGCACAAGGTCAGCTTCTTTAATAAAAACTTTACGTCCTAATCTTACTACTGGTAATTTCTTATAATGTACCCATGCTCTTACAGTTGGTAAAGATACAGGTAAGTAGTTTGGTATGTCTTTTATTGGTATTAATTTCGGTAAATCCATATTTAGTTTAAGTTAAAGGGTTGTTATCAAGACTTTCTTCTAGATAGTAAAATTCAGCAGAATCAGAATATGAACCTAGTTCTCTGATACCTACTGATTGCACTTTCCCATTTGGTGAGTCATTTTGATATTGTATTGTTTTTGTTTTAAGATACTCAGTTGTTGCTTGTTTAACATCTATTCTTAATTGTTCTTTATTTACAGTATCTTTTTGTAAAGACATGTTTGCCTTAAATGGATGTATATGCCAATGTTTTTTCATAGTCTCCTTAATATGTTGAAAGTTTAATATGACCGGGTTGATCAGTCCAACGCTTTGATGCTTTGAACCTCCAGACAACAGAATCTTCTTCAAACACAGAATCACACCATCCTTTTATAAAGTTATCAAGATCAGGACGTTGTTTATGAGGTTGATTAACATGTAATGCTTTTTTCTTTTTACTCCAAGATTTAGGCATTTCAATATAAAACTCAATATCAAAGGATTCTAAAGATAGTAAATTATGAGGCTCCCAATATTTACTTTGCTTTATAGCATCTTTAAAGGCAAAAAACTTGAGTACACATTGCCTTTTAGCCCATCTATCACGTTGAGTCATTCTAGGTTTTGAGCAAGGAGCAACGTCTATTGTTATAACTGAAGTCTCTAGTATCATAAATTATTCTCCTTTCGATAGTGAAAGACCTAATCCTTGTAAGTCTTTGTTTAGTTTTGCCATTGAACAACCTCCAAAATTATTATTGCTCATAAGTTCTTTTTCGGTAAAGCACATTAACTCTTCAAAAGTAACTACATTTAAAGCTCTCAATAGTTTATGTGTTCTTGTATCTAACACTATTTCTTCATGAACTAATTTACTATCCCAATCTTCTGTAATGTGGGGTACAAGTGGTTCAATGACATCTTCCAGAGCTACTTCTCTTAAATCTACGTCTTCATCTTCAGAAGCTATTTCCTCACGAAGTCTTGCTTTTTCTACATGTCCTGTAGCTTTGATCCACTCTTCAATAGTTTTTAACTGGTCAGAGTGCCTATACATGGTAGTTTTTAAATCCTCCAGTAGCTTTACCATCTCTCTATAATCATCAGAGTTATTAAATGTATCTACAGGCTTAATCTTTGGTACATTAGCTATAGCATGTTTAAGTTCTCTATTTATAGAATGTTGATTTGTTCGGAAAGTTTCGACCATTTCTTCTATTACTTCTGTGTCACTTTCAAGTCGTTTTATCCTTTCTGTTTGTTGGTTAATAAGTTTAGTCGCTCTTTCTGCTTTGGCTCGCATGTCTGGATTAACTTTTGGTGATTCTGATTTGTCACCAACTTTATCTACTAATTTCATTAATAAGTCTATTTCTTCAGTATTCATGTTACCTTTTTAAGTTGTTTGTTCCATTTATAGTCATCGGCACAATCTTCAGAGCAGAACTTGGTACGTTTATGTATTTTGCGGTCTGAGTTATCTATTTCAGATTTGCATTGAATACAGAATCGTTTTTTATTAAGTCTTGCCATTTTGTATTTACGCCAATCACCGTTAGGGTATTCTTCCATAATACCTCGTTATAGTTGTAAAGCCCCCTACTGAAATACGGCCTCAGAAAAAGGTACTCATCCATGAGTTGCCTAGCTTTCTTTCAGCAGAGAGCGATCTGAGAGTTCAAGAACGATTATTAATGGGGTGATTATGGTAATATACGTAATCTCGACCATCTTTGTTCCTGCTGAGTGTAAATTTATAACCATTCTGCCAACCAACAGTTGTACGATCTATTGATTCTTTGACTTTAGGTATTTTGCCAGCAATCATTTGTCTAAGTTTATGAAAAAGCTCTTTGCTTTTGGCATAGTCAATTTCTTTAGGTTGTGATTCAAGTAATGATTTTTCTGAATCCATAGTTAATCTTTTAACTACTCCTTTATAAACTTCCATTACTTCTGCAATGGTTGGCATCTTGTTAGTAGATGCTCTGCCATCTGTGAATATATTGTATGTTTCTTTAAGTGCAGGAAGATGAGGATGGGTTAGTTTATCATTAAATGCTTGCATTTTAGTTAATGAATTAGGCACATTAAATCCTTCGCAAAGCATTGTAACAAATGTTCTAACTTGAGGATTTATAGTTGGATCAGTTGATTGTGACATTTCCCCCCTTTAAGAAATCTTCAGTTGCTTGTTGAATTTGATGATCAGGGTCTAATCCTGCCCAACCACCTCTAGTTTTGTTTTTGGATTGTTCCATTTCTCTAGTAACAAAAACTGATGTCCAACCATTTTCAATAGCGGCATCAAGTATTTTGTTTGGATCATATCCTTGATCTTTGAATTTTAACAGTTTAGTTAATATTCTTTTAGTTGATAAATGATTAAGTTCTTTGTTTTTACCTAATAACTTCCTGTGTTCTTTGAATTCTTCCCATAACTCAGGATTAATCCATTCAGGAATTGTTATTTGTACTACAAGTTTATTCATTCAGCCTCCCTTTCAGTAAAGTAACTATTAAGGGTTCCCATCCATGTATATAATTGCCCATATGCATCTTTTTGCATTTCTGATTGCCATTTCTTATTATTTTGAGAAGCAACACTTTGAAAAGTTAACATGTTTTCTGGATGTTGAGTAGCAAATTTAGTGAGAATTTCATTTGTCTCTTTTGTCTCATCATATTTTGCATCATTTAGATGATTAATTATTCTGTCGTGAATATCTTGGTCTTTACAGAATGCAAATGCTTCATCTAATAAACTTTCAGCGGCTTCATATGCTTTGTCGCTGGAATCTTTAGAAACTGGAGGAGTAAGAACTTCAATTGGTTTTGGAGTAGGTTCTTCTTCAACTAATGCTTCTTTTAACTCTTCAGATTTAGCTGTAGGACTACTTACAAACTCCTTTTTACCTCTACCATTACCTTTATCATCAGGTATTGAAGCAATCTCATCTTCATCTAACATGCCTAATCCACACATAGATAAGGTTACACGACGTTTGGCTTTAGTGGTTGCTTTTAACATTGCATTACCTAACATCTCGCCTTTTAAACCTGAGATTTTGGCAAATCCCATATCTTCGTCTACTCTACCAGATTTATTGTTGGTAGCTTTTACTGTAATAACTAACAGGTCTTCGATCTTTTCTGTAGTTTTTACTTCACAGGATATATCGTATATTCTTCGTAACTGATCTGTTGCACCTTTGAGTGCATACATCTTTAACTTTCCATTTAAGACTATGTACTGGAATGGTTGAGTTAATGGATTAAGACCAGTAGTTTCACATACCATTTGATAATAATTGCTTCTTTGATCTTCAGTTAATTTACTTAAATCTCCATCTAAGAGACACTTTTCAATTGCTGATTGATTTTCATCAATGTTCTTAGTTATTTCTTTTTTCATTGTTACCTTATTTATATGTTGAAGTTGATGTGGGAGTGCGGCTTAGAGACATCGTAAAGCGTGCTTGCTGTCTAATGGACAAGCCAATGAGCTTAGTATTGATTTAACTGCTGAATCGCTGTGGACATTACCTTTGCCATTGAGCATCGGTGAAACACTAACCACATACAGTCTTAGCCTCTAAACCGCTTTAATCTCTAGGGAATACTAACTTGATGTATGGTTTGCTTTCTTTTGTGCAGTATTTGCTGTGTTGATCTGGATTTTCTTGTTTGAACTTTGCACTATCAAATTGTAAAGCTGAACTAGATATTCTATCCATTCTTAGTTTTTTACCATCAGGGTATTCTATACCGGCATTTTCGCCTATACCTTGCTGTACTTTAAATCTTAGGATAGATTCTCGTTCTTTATTTGCTTTGTTTGATTTACGTATTTGATATAGTTCGTTACTGTCTTGAAGCAATTGAGCAGAGGGACTACCAATGTACTTTTTATTAGACTTGAAGAAATGATATATTAAGTCTTTTTCATTTTTAGGTGGAGGAGGGATTTTTTCTTTGACATAACCCATGAAGCGGTCTTCTTTCTCCATAAGTGCTGTTTCTATGCTTTTATCTTTCTTGATTATATACCTGCGTAAACCATTTTCGTTCCATGCAAATAAGAAGTAGCCTACTAATTCAGGCATAACTGCCATTGTATGATGAACTTGAACTAAGTTATACTGTGGTACGTCGTCTGTGTCTGGTTCTCCATAATTAACATTAAATACTGATGGGGCTTTTTCTTCAATACCGTATGTACCTTCGCTATTTTTATAGAAGCCATCTGGTGTTGCTATAGCCCATGGAAATTTCTTACTAAGGTAAGTTTGAGTGTTTGGTTTAATCTTCATGCCATAGTCTTTCTCGATCCAATCAGGCATTACTTGCTCTATTCTGTTGCCACGTATAATTTGTGGTAATTCTGATATATCTTCAGGTTCTACTTCACTTACTTTTTCATTCCAAAATGTGTGTTGGTAATCAGAATTAGGTAGAGTTTTATGTGCAGAAGATGCACCTATGAAGGGTAATCTTCCTTTCCAATCGCTTACTGATAAATTAATTTTAGTATGAGATGTTCTCATATTGGCCTTTCTCGGTTATCCGATTAATTTTCGCAATTCTGCTTTTCGTTTTTCTAACGCTAAGAAAACTGCTGAAGTTATTTTGTGATTTTGGCGTTTGCCGTTTAATACCATTCCAACATAATTTCTGGAATAGCCCAATTCATCTGCTATTGGCCCTAATTTGACCTGTAGCTCTTGACATTGTTTTCTTATATCCATGATTATATTATAGTTAGAAGTGAGTAACAATTAAAGATTATATTAATAAATATCACTTGTCAACTTTAAATGCTTGGTTGACCATTGGTTATGACCGAATAGTACCTATCTGATTAATTTACTCATCGCTTGTATCATATATTGCTGTACGGATTGCAAGTAATTCATCTTTTATGCGTTCTAAATAGAAACTTACTTCTGATAATTCTTGATACTGTAGCACTTTTAATCCCCATTCAATTGCTTTTACTCTTTCTTCTTTTACATCAGAAATCCATCCTTTTTCAAAATGTGTTTCTAATTGTATAAGATGTAGAATATCGTCTATGTCTGGATAATATGTGGTAGTATGTTCTCCTTTTGTTGCTTCATGTATTTCTTTTTTATCCATAATGTCCTTTCTATTTTTTTGATGTTTCTTTGGTTATGTATCATATATTAGTATATTACTTATATTAATGAAAAGGGCAGTCCTGCCTGAATACTCCAGAATCACCTTACACCTGAATATTCCCTCCACTTTCCCCGCCTGAGACTGCCCAATTAATCTGATTAGTACTATCCTGATTAATTTAATAGTACTGCTTTATTTTTATGTATCCATGAAGTTAATTCACCAGCTTCTTCTTCTATTTGATACTGAACTTCTGGAGTCTGTGTCTGAGCAAACTCTGTAAATGCACCTACAAAATGATACATACTACGGTTGCCTTTCCTGTAATGGCTGTCCCATATCTTATGAGTATGGATACCACCATATTTTATAGGTGAATGTTGTACTACACCTATTGATCTCCTTAAATCCATAACTGAATTTTCTGGAGAGTTGAATTTCTTCTTAGTATGCCATAGCTTTTTCTCTTTTAGCTCTGGAATGATGCTTAAAGGGGCGTTACTTGAAAGAAGTCTCTCTGCCGTGTGGTTTTCGAAGGGTATTTCTAATAATGTCTCTAAACGCTCCTTAACGGCTTTATACTGGTTTCTTGTTTCTTCCATCATTTTCTGCATACGCCACTTCATACCCATAGAACCTCTATGTACTATACGCATGGAATTGATATTAGACTTTATCTTCATTCCATTAGTACAAAGTGTATCAAATATACTCAACGCTGATCCAATTGGTGCATCTCCTACCATTGAATTGCCTGAGTAGAATCCTATTCTAGAACGGTCAAGTTTTCCGTCAATCTCAATGCCTGTATATTCTTTGTCAAGCCAGTTTAATGACATCTTAGTGTTTTTAACCATTCCACGCTCAAAGTCTATTGTATTTGCTATGTCATTCTTTGATACAAAGTCTTCTAAGAATCTATGGTTTGAGTATCTATTATATTGATTAGATACAACTCCAATTATTGTGTCATTATTAATTATTAGTTGTTTATTACTAAGTATTCTTTCCACGTTATCTTGTAAAAGTAACTTAGTAACAAAATGACTAGCTACTAAAGTACCTTCTGGAGCCATCATACAAGGGTATAAGCCATTAACTCCAATTGCTGTGAATAATGATTTAATGCCATGTTCATTGAATTTTAAGAAATCGTGACCATTAAATATTAATCTGTCATCCTGCATTTGAAGTCGTCCATGGTCTATAGGGACGTATTTTATAGCATCATGTTCATTTTGAGCATAGTCTCTCAAAGAATCTAAATCTTCAAACTTAGTTGACTGTGTTGGTTGTATATTTAACATTTTATCTCCTATTGATATTGTTTTTCTGGTGGTTGTATAGATAGACGGTAATCATATGCACATTGCGTGTTACAGTATGTGTTACCTTCTTCTCTATGAGATTGGCCCGGTTGCATATATATTAATGCTCCGCACCATTTACATTGTTCTTCATTCTTCTTTTCCATGTGTTCCTTCTATTAAAGGTATTACTTTCTCATCAAATACTTTTATGAGTTGTTTGTGATTTTTACGTTGAGTATCGTTTTGATTGCTATGTACTACTAATATGTCGTCATGCCTTTCTAATTTGGTTTCTATATTGTATTTCCATATTTGAAGTGCTTCTACTTCGTTTTCAAGTTGTGCTATTTGTCTAAATGCAATTGTCCTATTTTCTATTCCTATATCAAACCTAGCATTTGCTTCTACTGCGGCTGTTTCTATATATTCTTTTTGTTCTAATAGGAAATCTTCAGTACCTATTATTCTTTGAATTATTATTGGTATTTTATCTTCAAGTTCTTCTAATCTTTTGACTATATTTGCATTAAACTCTTCCTGCTTTAAAAATTTAATGTCAGTTTGATCATCCATAGTATCTCCTAGAATGGTAAGTCGGTTTCAGTTTGTACTTGGGTTTTAGCTTGTTCTTTGAAATGTTCCATCATCTTTACAAAGTCTAATGGTAATTTACCTGTGCCTTTGCAACTATTACATTGACTTGTTAATCGTATTCCTCCTCCTTCTTCTCCATGTGCATCATATATGTGACCACTTCCGTTACATTTGGTACATGGGCCTATAGCATTATGTATAAATGATTGCATTGTTTCTAGGGCTTGCTCATATGAATCTAGTCTGTTGTTGATCCTAATGAATCTGTCATCGTATGTGTCACTCATTGTTACCTTTTTATATGTTAAATTGTGGTTGGATCTTATTTATATATTCTTTATGGGCATTTTCTATATATTCCTTTGCTTGTCCCTTAGAACAATAAATATGTGAAGTAACTATTGTACTCATCAATAAAACTTCGTTGTAAGGCATGTGTTTCTCTAAATTCATTAATTTAATCTTTAAATTGAGTTTAGATAAATTTATATGTGGTAATAAGTAGAATCTATTCATTTATTATCTTAGTTTAAAATGTTTGTTGGTATATCAGATCTGATTATACTTTTTATTGATCTTACTCTAAGTACTTCGTCTGGCATTAACTCTGTCGAATAATATTCGTCTAACAGGTCTAAACCATCTGTTATCATTTGTTTTTCTTTTTCGCTTATCTGCCATATATCATCTCCTAAGTGTTTTATCATATTTATTAAATTGTTAAAATGTGTGTTGGTACATAAGGTTGGAGTGTGTTTTTTTTAACACTACACATAGTTTCCTACATGTAGTGCTAGTGATCTTATTATGCGAGTAATGCATCTCTTCTTGCTTTGTATTTTGGAGTGGATTTAGCTTTCATTCTTGCTTCAAAATAATCTAAACCTTTCTTCTCCAATTTGGCTATTTCTTTGTCTAGTATTCTTTCAAATGCTAGATGTTTGCGTGTAGTTTCTAGTGCTTTTTTTAGTCTTGCACTTCTAATTTTTACCCAATCTTCCATATTTGTCTCTCCTGTTTATAAGTTTTGCTATTTCTCTAGCTTGAATGTATGTAATTTCCTGTATTAATGGCTTAGTTGCCACTTGATTGATTAATGCTAATATATTTCTTATTGTTCTCATAAAACCTCTTATTTAATGTGAAAGGCTGATTACACGATGTCACACATTTTGAGTGATTTCCCCTCCACGCCTACCTCATCAGCCTTAATTGTCTACTTGCGTAAGAATTTGACTCCAAACATCTTACAGTATGCTTCTAAGAACTTACCTTTTACTGTTCTTATTACGTAGTTGATTGGGCCAAATATGGGCATACTCGCTAAGTATAATATGCCTAGTATTCCAACTCCAATCCAAAGCCCTATTCTCTTTAGACTGAATGCTGGTAATTTGTTGGATATGTTTACATACTTTGATATTACATTCCAGATTGTCTTTGATCCTAAGTATATTGTATCTAATGATAGTTCTCTCATTGTGTTTCTCTTTTAATTGTTTGATTGTTTAGCTATCCAATAACAGAATGCACCAAATATGAAGAATGGTATCGATGGTATTATTGAAAATGCTATGATTGCTATTCCTACACCAAGTATTGATCTAGGTATTGTGATTATTGGTTCCTTCGAAATTAAGTTCCTGTTCTGGTTCAAGATACGACTCGTATGCAACTGC
>Ga0209709_10005312_pt1 | contig 10152 bp, 4 predicted proteins | sample ArcticOcean_MG_C_2_FD_187435 | JGI IMG/M metagenome (GOLD analysis project Ga0209709, IMG submission 187435) | Marine microbial communities from western Arctic Ocean - ArcticOcean_MG_CB4_136 (SPAdes) (version 2) | ecosystem: Environmental > Aquatic > Marine > Oceanic | place: Arctic Ocean...
TGGCTGGATGGGCACTTCATATCAACAATCCCATCACTGGTGTCTATTAGTTAGTTCAAATCGGGATAGATGGACCTAATATTAGACCTACAATTTAATCGATTTACCCTTGCAACAGCCATAATCTCTTGAGGGCTTTGGAAGAACCCTTGCGATTTCATGGGAATGATATGTCGATTGTCTGTATCAACCCATTAGAGACGGTGTGAATCCGGACTAATCTATTTAATGTGGCCCTAAATTCAGCCGACATGGAGAGTTCTGATTCATCGCCACCCACAATAATCATTGAGGCTGATAGTTGGCTACAAGATACTGAAAACACGGAGATTGGTGGGGGAAACGGAAATGAACCAAATGTTTCTGAAGAGTCGGCTGAAGATGGTTCAAAAAAGGCCTCACACGACCCTAACAATAAGGCCAAAGATGAGTTTTGGCTTGGTTTTGTAGTTGCTATTGTGATAGTAGTAATTGTCCTTGCAGCGATTTTTGTCCTTGATATAATTGGCACATCTATGTCTAATCCTCCTGATTGGATGGAAGTGTATATGATGGACGAAGTACTACTTTTTGGAATAATACTATTCGGTATTCCTGCAATGATATTGGGTGCGTTCGCTAAAGGACACAACCGATTCGCACAGGGGTCCTTAGCACTAATTGTAATTCCATTATTGCTTATTGAAGTGTTTAAGAAAGACAATACGGGTAAAACATCTGCAAAAGAAGTTGCAATAGCCGGATTAGTTGTTCTACTCATTTCCGTAATAGTTTGGCCTGTGTTACCTTTTTTATTGGGAATAGAGGGCTATGACTCCCTATTTTGGTTTGTTTGGGCATTTTTAGTATTTAGTTTAGGCGTTATAGTATTGATTGTGGCAGGTATAATGAAATTGCTACATAAATAGTCGATAGAAATTTCAGTATAACTCTTAGCCCGACACCTTGCAATACCCACGCGACACCCATTAGTGCAAAACTCACTAAAGGGTATACAGATGGGTTCATGATTTGGCGCCCCACCATAATGACTGCCGGGTAAACTTTTTTCAGGGTAGAAACGTTCGCAAATATGAAGGGATTAATATTTCTAGTAAATTTCACACGCCCAATCCCGCTCAAGAACGTCAAAAGATTATTGATGAAGCCAGAAGAAAGGGTTTACAATTAAGTAAAGATGGCCAAAGTTGGATTCCGATTAATCAGGGTTCATCTAATGAAACAGTGATAATTGTTAGTGGGAAGGCGTCGTCTGGTCTTGGTATATTGGTTTCAATATTGGCTTCATTTCTATTTGTTTTATTTCTGTTCTATCAATTCATCATGGCCATATTTTGTTTCGTAATACTTCAAGGAGGTACAGGTGGATTGTGTTCTAATAATTTATTCCTGGCCCTTTTCTTTGGATAAGCCCTCAAGACATTATGGAAGAGTACAATGGGTCTTCAGCCCCTCAGTACACTCGCTACCCTCTATATGAACGGGTATACGAATGGGACCCATGCGTTCAACCTTGTAATAAATACAAAAATATATTTCCCAATTCAAACAAGTTCTAGAATATTATGATTTTTTATTTAATCGAGGGATAAGAACAGGAGTATTATCTCTATATTTTTGATATTCTGGATCATCTCCCCATTTTTCTAAAGCTCGTTTATCGAGTATGGGAATTCCACTGACTTTCGCTAAGAGAAGATAAACGAATATGGGCGATATCCAAGCAACTCTTTCTAGACCTGTAAAGCAAGATATTCCAAAGAAGGCGATTCCAGTCCATAGAAGAATTTCTCCTAAGTAGTTAGGATGCCTAGAGTAAGACCACAAACCACTGTCTATCCATTTGCCCTGATTATTAGATTCTGTATTGAATACTGTTTTTTGGTTATCTGCTATGGCTTCAATACCAAATCCTAGTATCCATATTGACAATCCTATACCGTCCCATATCCCTAATGCAGATGCTGAATCTGCTTGACTATTGATTACAATAACTACTATCATTGTTAGGAAAACCCACAGGCCTTGAAGAGTCCATGGTACAAGAAATCGGATAGGCGAGGTTTTGAGTTGATCAAAGCGTCCATCTTTTCCAGTTCGATGAATACGAAGATATAGAAAACTGGACAGGCGCAAAGACCAGATGACAACAAGTAAACTGACGATTAATTCTCTCAAACTTGGAGGTTCGGACTGTGATCCTGCCCAAAGGCTGAATCCTACTACTGTGAGATAAGTTAAGCCACCCGTTAAATCATAGAAGCGTTCAGTTTTTCCGATAGATGCAGGTATCCATGCTACCCATTGTATACCGATACAAATCACTGCGCAATATAGTACAGCAGAGTATTCATTCAAAATGACTGAATTATTCCCAACAGCACTAACCATCAAAAAGACAATGATAAACACGGAAGTTACAACGATTGTTGTTAATCGCAAATCTTGACGAGTAGACTCCATTGCTATCGCCTATTCTAGTATCATCATATTGTTAATAATTCTGCTCAACCCATCCAAAGACTGATGTCGAGATTGGCCCGAGTATGTGTCAAATCATTGGACCAACTCTTTTCTTAGTTGATGAGCCTTCGGATATGCTATGCGAAGCCGGATTTTTGTGACCAGCGTCTTTGTTTTCCTCTTTATTGGAAGCGCATGTCTACCACTAATTATGGAAGCTAATTCTCCTGACGTCCTTGCTGCCGATTCGCCCTCCAAGCTGGTAAATGCCATTTCTTCATCCACTTTTGCGTCTGGAAAATTAGAGGAATCAAAGCAAGTCGGAGACTCCGTAGAAGTTTACATTCCCCTTGAAGCGGGATACTCCATGACATCGGGTTCAGTCGATGTGAGCCTTGAAGGGACTGAAGTTAGTTCAATAGAAACCTATTCAATCTCAAACGGAGGCTTGAACGGCACCATGAATGGGACGGTCTCGGATGGCTCTTCTATCGCCTTGCAAACAGCGACTTCCGGCCCGCCTCAATCTGGAAATAATTCTTCATTGCTCTTCAACAGCGTCAGTTGGAGCGGAGTTCACGCCTATGATACATTGGAACTTGCGTGTGGTATCGCTTCCTGTGGTTCCATCGTCGCCACCGGAGATTTGATTCTCTATGTCAATACCTTGATTATCGGTCAAGGTACATCAATCCAAGCAGATGGCCTTGTGGCAGGTGGTTCGGGAGTTGGGACGAGCACTACAACGCCGACCAACGGTCGAAACGACGGCGGTGGCGGAGCAGGTCACGGTGGCTCTGGCGGCTCTGGCGGAGGTACCAATGGAGGTTCGGGAGGATCAACCTATGGAAATGGAACCGAAAGTGGAAGTCAAGGTGGCGATGTTTCCAGTAGTTATCATTCTGCAGTTTATGGCGGCCAAGGCGGCGGCTACATCCAAATTTACGCCGATACAGTTCTTGTAAACGGGTCAATTGAAGCCGATGGAGGAAACGGTGATTCTGGAAGCCAATCGTCGAGCGGCACAGGTCCTGGTGGCTCTGGTGGCGGCGGTGGTTCTGGTGGATCTATTCTGATTCAAACCAATACTCTCGATGTCGGTTCATCCGGTCTAATCAGAACGAATGGCGGTTTTGGAGGAGATGGCGCTGATGGAGTCCAAGGTGGAATCGGTATCGGCATGTATGACGGTGGAGACGGTGGTGGCGGCGGCGGTGGCGGTCGTATTGTAATCAGCACTCAATCTAGCGGTTATACCAATTCTGGAACCGTTCAATCTACCTCTGGTTTTGGCGGTACAAAGGGTCTTAGATACGGAACGGGAATTGACGGTGTTGACGGAAATCAGGGTTCGAACGGGCCCGTTACAACTTCGACATGGCCAGGATATATCTCCACTGGAAACGTTACTTTGAACAACGGAACCTTCGTATCTCAAGCGATTGAAACTCAAATAGAACATGCGTCGTTTGCTTACTTGACTCATATCGTTTCAGTCCCAGCAAATTCATCTCTCACCGCCCACTACCGTTGGACCATTGAAGGTAATGATACATCTTGGGAGCACTGGAGTGAGTGGAACGATCTCCCCCTCAATGGAATCTCGATTCCTCGACACCATTGGATTCAGGTGAAATATGACTTTAATCGCTCATTGTCAGCATCTCCGGTACTCAGCGCAATAGCTCTCCAAACTTCTGCATGGACTACACTTGATGACACAACATTCCATTACGATGGGATTCCAACGGCCATGAACTACCAAAATACAACAATTGGATTTACAGATTCCGTGGTCGACACGAGTTCATCTCAATCACATAGTTTCACGTTTGACATACCGTTTAACGCAACGCTCCTCGACGATGTCAACGTGTGGATGGGCTGGACCTCTATTGGCCCCCCTGACCATCCACCCGCACACTTTTATGAAGCGAAAATCGGTTCAACCGTTGTCAATTCCTCGCTGTTGGATTGGAAGGAAGAAGGGCATGATCTCGAATTTGATTCACAAGTGCTTCAATATTTAATTCAATCAACAACCCCTTGGGACGATGGTGAAGGGATGCAATGGGTAACGCTCAACGTCAGTGTTTCTATGCAAGGAATGACTTCAATGACCTTCGACCACCTTTGGATGCCATGGTCTTTTTCAAGTACCGTTGAGATTAGTTCCCAAGTCAATACGATGATTCTATCAGAATGTTCCTCATTCTACGAGTCAACCGACGGGTCTTGCCTTGGTAGCGATGGATCTCATAAGTTCACTCTTAGTGCTTCACCACCGTCAGCAGGAACTCCAACTTTTTCCTATACCATCGATGCTCCATCCTTTGAATGGGAAGATACATACGCTCCTGAAATACACTTTATTCAACACCGGAAAGGCATCGAAATAACACCAGATGTTCGTGTTGGAGAAAGTTACAGTATAGTTCTCTTTGATGTCATGAACGAACCCGATCTAACGGTCCAACTGCTGGGCCATGACTGGCAGGAAAGCGATGGCTTTGAAAATGCAACTGTATTATCATATGATTCTTCCTTGAAAGGATATTATCGAATGATGTCAACCGCTGATTTGAATGCAGATTCTACGCAGCAGCTGAACCTTACATTCCGTGTTTTCGATAATAACCTCAACGAATTATCTCCACGCCCGACCTACAATTTAACGATAAACCCGAGTGCACCTGAAGTAGCCTCGCTAAGTATTACGGGAACCAGTCATTTGACCGGTGGATTTGACGCTGCAACATGGGATGTTGATGAGGCAATGTTTGAATTTTACGTTACCGATACGAACCAGCGCATGTCACTTGATGTCAACCTACATCTGACTCACCAGGTCATGGATGCGATTGAACTGACGATGAATTGGTCAGACCCCTATTCAGCCTATGTTGCACTCTGGCAACCGAGCCGTGACCACCTCGGTCCATGGAGTGTTGAAGTAGAAATGCGTGAGAATAATGGCCTCGCTGACGTTGATTACAACGGTCTCAAAGATGGGCAAGACGCTACGTTGTTCTTGGTTGACAGCAAAGGACCCGTTCTATCAATTGTTGATTTTGATGATGAGGTCGAACGAGGGTCACCACAATTTGTCAACATGTCGTGGTCAGGACAAGAAGGTGAATCAACCTCTGGAAGCATTTCTATTGTTCAAGGAAGTATGGTTTTGGAGTACAAGAGCATTCTTTCGACCCCACTGAATTATTCAAGCCTAATGTTTGAAACCGATGAATTAGAGCCTGGTTATTATACGATTGTTATTCAACTAGAGGACGATATGGGCAATCAAGCTGTTCATAGCGGTAACGGGACATATCCGTTCACGGTACTCCCTCCCTGGGTTGATGGAAATCTCACGGTAAATTCTTACAATGAAACATCCCTCCAGATAATTGGAAATATGGCCTGGAGGACGGGTTCAGGTCAGATTACACTAGTTGATACAAACGGTTCAATCAGTGAACAATTTAGCGCTATTAATGGAGTGTTTGAGGCCTTTGTTTCGCTTGAGAATTCAATAGAACCTCTCATGATATTTACCATAGAATCCTGTGACTCTGATAATAGTGAGGACTGCCTTACTCGAGACATTACGCTGAATTTCACGACTTCATTCGATCTTAAGGTCGACTCGGTTTGTTCAGTGACAAATCTTACTATGGAGACATCAGATAGCGCAGAAGCGGTTTCTTGTGAGGTATTCAATAACGGCTTTGTTCCTACCACATTGAAGTTTTCACACCCACTAAATGCTTCACTGGTTAGTGAACCATTGTTCCTGATGCCAGGTGAATCAGGACGTCTTTCTCTATCTCTCGCAAACGGATCCTTAGATATTAGTCGGTCGATTGAATGGTTCTTAACCGTAGAAAACGACGTTTATAGTCCCGATACAATTGATATGGGCGAAGTTCAAATAACCCGTTCCTTGCCTTCAAAAGACATTGATTCGACAAATGATAAATTTTTGGGAGAGACTTCTGGTTTGAGTTCTTTTCTTCTTCCAGTTGTTGGACTATTGGTTATACTTGCAATTGCTGGAGCACTGTTCTATAGATATTCTCAATCTGTTGATCGAGATGAGTTTAGTGATGCTCTAGTAGAGGATTATACCTCGCAATCAATCGAACCGGCTGCATCTGAATCTATCGACCTCACGATGCATCATTATGATCAGCACCCCTCACCAACAATATCTGGACCAAGTGCTGACCAAGAGCCAACTTCGGTGGATGGTAGCGGCTATGAATGGTATTCCTCTGGAGAACTTCATTGGTATCGTAATGAAGGTTCAGATGGTGAATGGTTCCCGTTTAAGCAGTAGGAAGGGTGTTGCTAGGGTAGCGTTATCATCCGTCGCAATGATTTCCCCCTAATTTTGATGCTGAATCAATTGGATTATGCTTTATTGAGTTACAAAAATGTGACTTAACGATTATATGGCTCCATCATCTAAGGTTGCCATGCGGTACGCGGTTCTGTTGATACTCCTTCTTGCTTCGATGCACCCCCTACTGACTCAACCACATTTGGATGATGCACAAAAACCTCACTTTGCAGCATCTGGAAGTGTCGATGTCATCGAAGAAATTGAACCAAACAATCTCAACACCACTGGTCAAGAAGTCTATCCAGGTGATGTTCTGCGCGGTGCAGTCGATATGTGGGATGATGAATTGGATTACTTCGGCGTTTGGCTGGAATCAGGCCAAACCCTCCTCTTGACACTTTCACACGCCGCAGGTGATGGCGTTTCAATGTCGGTTTGGGATGAAGAAGGAACCCACATTGGTGCGAGCAATCCTGGAAAGACTAGGGACACACTCTTCTTTGATGAAGAAAAGACCGATTACGGTGGGAAATACACCGTATCGGTCAACGCAACAATGACCGAAGCTGGTGGCGGTGCCTATGTGCTTGAGATCGATGCAGGTTACATGGTTAATTGGTATTCACCACAAGTTGGCTGGAACGCAGCGACGGAAATGTTTGATGCAAAGGGCGACCTATTATACACCAAATCACTATCTTCCTATCAATTTGCAGAATCGACATCTTCGACAATATCCTCTGCACCGACTTGGACTGCAGATGATTTTTGGAATTTCACGGTCACCATGCCGGGCATGATGGGCATAGAATACAATGAGTATCACCAAATGACAGTAACCGGTACGGAAACCGTTTCAGGAAAGGAATGCTACAGGGTCTCTTTGGAAGGAAAGATGACCTTCACCATTAGTGTCTTTGGTATGACCACGACAACAACCGATGAAGAAACTGGGGTTGCATGTTACGCAACCTCCGACCTTTCGCTTGTGCATGAAAACATCACATTAACCTCCAAAATGGAGACATCTGGCGGCATCGGGGCTATGAGTAGCGGTGAAACCACGGGACGAAGTTGCACGACTTCAGACTGGGGTGATCCTGACGAAGATTGTGATGATATCGCAGATGATTGGGATGACTGTCCAGGAACAGCACCTGGTGCTGAAGTCGATGCTTTTGGTTGTTCTGACGCTCAAAACGGTGGCGGAAATGGCGACGGCGGTGGCGGAAACGGCGGCAGTGATGCTGACGGTGACGGTGTCAGCGATGATGACGACATGTGCCCCGACACTATGGCAGGAGCGACCGTCGATGTGATGGGATGTTCCGATGCTCAGAACGGTGGAGGCAATAACGGCGGAGATGATGGTTCAGGAAACGGTGGAGACAATGGTTCAGGAAACGGTGGAGACAATGGTTCAGGCGGCATTGACTTAGGCCTCGGTTGCGTTCCTGATATGAGTGATCTGAGCACCACTACGGTGTTCCGCTCCGACCTCATCTACGCTCAAGGCATGGACCATTTCCACTTCCCGATTGAGGAAGGGACCGTGTGGAGTGAATCTGCAGCAGGTGATGGCTCGATTTCAATGTCGTCTGAAATGGGTGGCTGTGAAATGTTTTCGATTGACGTTCCAACATCTGGTGCACTGCCCCTAAATTACCGGCATCTTCCGACCAAAAATTTCACCGTCGGCAATGATTCGATAACAGCCAACGGAATCCAAATGTTTGCAGGACGAGCAGGCAATAACGACTGGGCTACGCCTGATTTCACACTCTTACAAAGTGTTCCAGACACCATCGCAAAGATGGGCTTGCCATTCGCAGCATGGGTGAATGTTGTTGGGTTCAATGAATTCGACTCAACAGTCAACATGAGCGCAAGCCTAAACGCTGAGAACGCACCAATCATATTTGATTCATACCAACTGACCATCGATGACGCAGGTACTGTGGTTGTCGATACGATGAACCTCTCCAGTGGCGAATATGTGCTCACTGTGACTGGTTCATCGAATGGAGGAGCTGAACGCTCAATCACAATCCCGTTCACAGTTGACAACAATCCAGACTTTGAAATCCTGAGTTTGGATCCCTGGATTGTCTTGCCACAGGGAGTTGAATGGATTGTTCCCACACCTATTTTCATTGAACCAGTCAATGGTTTTGGTGCTGATGTCAGCGTTAGCGTCACTGTACCAGATGGTGTTACTGCTCAACTTGACTTTGCCCGAGGATCCGCTCCTTTCATGTCGGTTTTGACCCTCACAATACCAGCGAACTTTACCGCTGGCGATTACACTGTGATTGTGACTGGAACAGCAGGAAGCACCATTCATTCCGATGAAATCACTTTCACGCTCACTTCGTTGCCAGAATTTTCTTTGGAAATCGAAGACCGTGAGCAAATTATCACCAATGGTGCCATGTCCATCAACGGTGCAATCAACGCACACAATGGACTTGATCTGGCACTTGGTGGTGCACTTGACGTGTTCATTGAACCATACAACCAAGCGTTGCTAGACTCGGCAGTCATCGAATTTGGGGCAATTACCTCAAATGGTGATTTGCCATTCACGGTCACTTTTACAGTCAACGACGCCATCGATCGAAACGAATACACCGTGAACCTCAACGTCGTAGCGCTTGATGGTGGTGTGACTCACATGGCATCTGTTGCATTTGTCACCGAATCATCCACGCTAGACGGCACTGCAGTTGCAGCCGATGCTTCCGCTGTTGTGACTGGTAACACGAGCCAGCACGATGGAACCGATGAAGCAGCTCAAGCGATTGCGAATGGTGAGGAAGTCAAACAAAATGACGAAAACAAAGACAGTGTCAACGCCGAAACCCAGTCCTCAAACACATATCTTATCGTGGGTTCAACCATTGGTATTCTCGGCATCTTTGTTGGTGTTGCAGTAGTTCTGATGCGTCGTCGTGACGAAGGCTCTGGCAAGGATTTCAATCAACTACAGTTGAATCAGGAACCTGCCCAAGCAATACCAGAGCATGCAGTTTTGGCTCCAATGGCTGATCATATGGCAGGCCAAGAACCTGTGCAGCAAATGCAACCAGCAGTTATTTCTGCTCCTGCGCCTGTTGCCACCGCACCACCTCCACCTGCACAACCAACCACTGTTGCTGATTACGCCGGTTTGCCCCCAGGTGGCACCTACGACCAGTCAACCGGTCAAACGATCTATATTCAAGGAGACGGCGTGCGCTGGCAAATGATGAGCGATGGAAGTTTCAATCGGTTGTGATTATACATCGACAATTCATCTGATTTAGGTATGAATTCAATAAATAAGGTTTGAGTCGGTTTCCGAT
>Ga0209709_10005313_pt1 | contig 10152 bp, 9 predicted proteins | sample ArcticOcean_MG_C_2_FD_187435 | JGI IMG/M metagenome (GOLD analysis project Ga0209709, IMG submission 187435) | Marine microbial communities from western Arctic Ocean - ArcticOcean_MG_CB4_136 (SPAdes) (version 2) | ecosystem: Environmental > Aquatic > Marine > Oceanic | place: Arctic Ocean...
CAAGATAGGTTATTGCGATTCTCCCCGGATCTCCTGCATCAGTTTGAGGAAATGTAGTGGAAATCACTTCAACAGGACTAATCCGAATACTCTCCGAATCCCAAGAATCCCCTGAATCGATGCTTCTCGACATATAGATGCCTTGGTCGGCACCTGTCCATACGTGATATGCATTGGATTCGCTATCGGTTGCAACTTCGGAATTTTTACGAGGGTTTGGAGTTGTAACATCTTGGCCCATCTCTCGAGTATCCCAATTCAATCCGTTATCCTTGGAGATAATTACTGCTGGTATCTCAACTCTTGGAGTCACATACACAGTACCATCTGGAGCGGTGGTAATTGCTCCATGTAAGCCGCCATCGCTCGTTGCTAAGCCATAGATTTGACCACCGGTTGGAAAGGTTGCTCCTCCATCATAACTGGTATAGCAAAAGATACCTGCTAATTTATTGTAACAAAAATAGACTGCTTCAGAGTATAATGGGCTCAATTGACCAAGACCACCGTACCCCGCATCAGTCCATGGGCCAGAAGCCAATTTTATGTGGTCATTAAGCGGTATTGGTCCACTGTCATACGGATTACCCAGCCAAGACTCACCATCATCGTCTGACCAGCCAATCCATGTTGTTGCAAGCCCCATCATGTGGATATTGAATATTCGGTCGGTTACTGGGTCTACCCATCCATAAGGGTCGCTGGTGAATGGGGCTTGAGTAAAATCACGAGTGTTTTCCCAAGTCGCTCCGTAATCGCATGAACGCATTGGTTTCTCCATGGCAATGAAAAACATGCAGCCGCTTGAAGTTATGCCGATACTTGGCTCCTTACCAGTTTCACCAACATCGCTGAATACGAAATCCATAACGATTGGTGCTTCATTGACAGCCATACCACTGCCATTGGTAACAAAGATACGTTGGTCCATTTCCGTTTCTATTTCGGCCTCTGCTGGCGCTTCGTTAGCACCAAAACAGCCTGCTAAAGACACAGTCATGACAAGGAGAACCAGTAGAGTAGCCTTTGCTCGCATAGTCGTTCCACTCGACAGGGGAATAATGACCTTCCGATAGGGCGTTTTAGAATTAACCGGCGAATCATTCAAAGCATGAACTCATTTCTTCGGTCTGTGAAAGAATTTGTCATTTTCGATTATCCACTCCCTAAAGATCTGGAAGTTGAAAACATTTGGAAAAAAATTTCAGTTCTCCGACATGAAGTTTATGCAGAGGAGTTGAAGCAATATGGCCTCAACAGTGAACAAAAACTCGAAGATCCTGGCCGTCATTTTATCACCTGTATGGTTGGAACGAAACTGGCAGGATACATCAGTTTGAATCCACCCAACCAAAAACCCTTCCGAGTTACAAAATACTTCTCGCCTGAAACCCTCGACAAAACTGTGTTTTCTCTAACAGATGGACAACGCTCAACAACGTATGAGGTTCGTGCTTTGACAGTATCACCAGAGTTTAGAGGGCAACACATCTCATCGCAACTGATGGTAAATGCTCTCAGGTTTGTCCTTCAACATGAAGGAACAGATATCATTGCAATGGGACATTCGGGTGTGGTTGAAATGTACAAAAAACTTGGAGTAACTGTTTTTGAAGAACATGGCGTACAATATGGTAAAACTCATTATTATCCAATGCATCTCAATCCACAAAAGGCATTCACGACTCACGCTGAACAAATTGCACAAATCGAAACGATAGAAGAAGATGATGTGTGCTATCATGGAGGGAAATCATGGGATGCCTCGAAATTTGATTTCGAAATACGCGATTCCCTCATTGTTGCCGATGTATTAGACAGTCCATTCCCGCCTTGTCCTGAAGCATTACAAGTGATCCGTGAACAGTTGGAGAGATGTTGCCAAGAATCTCCACCAACTCAATGCGAGGAATTAATCGAAACGATTGCACATGTTCGTGGCGTTCAAACCAAACATGTAGCAGTTTCATCCGGTTCTTCATCGTTGATGTTCTCCTTCTTACCACAACTCTTGAATGCAAATTCGCGGGTTCTTGTACTCTCACCAATGTACGGTGAATACAGCCACATTCTTGCCCATGTCATCGGTTGTGAGATGACTAATTTTGTCCTTCATCGAGAAAACGGATTCAAAATAAATGCTGATGATTTGGTTGAACAATCTCGTCAACATGATGCTGTGATCTTCGTGAATCCAAACAGTCCTACGGGAGTCTACTGTGAAGAGATGAATGAAATCGTACACCGTATTCAAGATGAAAGTGAATCTCCTACTCGTTGTAAGATGATTTGGGTTGATGAAACCTATATCGATTACGTACCAGACGCACATTCATTAGAACCTCTTGTGGCATCATATCCCAGTTTAATCGTCTGTAAAAGTATGAGTAAATGCTACGCATTGTCCGGTTTACGTGTTGCCTACGCCGTCAGTCAGAAAATCACTGAATTACGACGATTCATACCACCTTGGGCTGTTAGTTTACCCGGCCAACTCGCTGCAGTTGCGGCTTTGAAGAATCCAAGTTATTACAACCAACAATACTCGATTATTCATCAACAGAGAATGATGCTGACTCAGAAACTACAACAAGAAAACTTCGATGTCTTGCCTGGTGTTGCAAATTTCATATTGACGTTTCTACCGAGAGATACACACCATACATCCTCGAGTTTTATTGAGGCATGTAAGGAAAAAGGTGTCTTTATTCGTGATGCTCAAAACATGGGAGTCTCACTTGGAAACAACTCTGTTCGATTTGCAATTCGAACACATGAAGAAAACCAACGTATCCTTCAATGTGTTCAGCAGGTTCTCGCTCAACAATGATGTTCATTGACCTTTGAACTTCTCAACAACCACAATATCAGAAATTGAAGTTCCTGGATACTGGCCTTGATCGTCTTTTTCAATTGACTTCACCATATCGAGAGCGCACAAGAGACCTGCACTGACACCTGTGAGTGCTTCCATTTCGATTCCAGTTTTGTAATGAGCTGAGACGCGGACTGTGCATCGAAGTGAATACTGCTCCCATGACCAATTGACTGTACAACCCTCTAGAGGGATTGGATGGCAATGAGGAACAATACGTGGAGTATCCTTGACCGCTTGAATCGCTGCGATGGTCGAAGCTTCAAGCACATCCCCTTTCTTGACTAATTTGTGTTGAATTGCTTCTGCAGAGGCTTGGCTCAAATTGAGTACACCGGTTGCAGTTGCACGTCGTTCAACAATTGGCTTCGAACCGATTTCTACGATACCTTCGATTTCTTTGTCCATAGTATTCTCTCCATCAGCCAAGTCCGGCTTTCCAAGACTCACCTTTACTGGTGACTTCTTTTTTCCACAGGGGCGCCTGCTTCTTGAGTTCGTCGATGAGCCATTCACAGGCTCGGAAGGCTTCTTTGCGATGAGGGCTACCAACATGGATAGCAACGATTGGCTCTTGGGGGCCTACACTACCGACTCGATGCGCCATGGCGATAGCCAACACTCCAAACTGAGCGATGGCTTGTTCTGCCAGCCCGTGTAGGACGGCCGACAACTGTTCCTGCCATGCATCAAATTCGAGACGGAGAACATCAGCATCACCTTCTTTACCACGGGTGATGCCCAAAAAAGAGACGATTGCTCCACATCCTTCGGTTTGTAATTTGGCTTTAAGAGCAACATCATCAAGCGTTTTAACCGCTTCTTCGATGAGAATCTGCCCCGCCATGTGTGCACGAGTGGAGCGCATCATTCAAACCTCACGCTTGTATGGCAATGGTCATGGGCGAGGATTCTGCTATCCACATCATGGGCGCTGGGCTTTCGGGCTTGGCTGCTGCTACGGTGTTGGCAAAGGCAGGAAAAGAAGTCCATGTTCACGACATTCGAGAGGACTCAGGTGCTCGGTTTGATGGTGATTTTCAAGCATTGGAAAACTGGAGTATGGGTGTCGATTTCTTTGAACAGTTGAAAGAATGGGGCTTTGATTTATCTGAGTTCAAGGCAACAGAGTTTGATGTTGTCGATTTGATTCATCCCGATGATGTCATCACACAAGCAACGACTCCGAGTGTCGCATACCGAATCGTTGAACGAGGTACATCCGACCATACCATCGACCAAGGTTTCAAGCGACAAGCACTTGCAGCAGGCGCTCAAATCCACTACAAATCACGAGTAAAAGAAGAGGACTGCACGATTATTGCGTGTGGACCAAAAGGAACTTCTGCGGTTGCTTACGGGGAGATTTTCCATACTGACCATCCGAATCACATTGGGTTCCAACTCAATGACAAATTGGCACCAGGTTCCTATTCCTACCTCATCATCATCGACGGCGTTGGATTGATTTGCACATGCTTGTGGCGAAAACAAAAGAAAAGTGACCGATTCCTCAATGAAACAATTGCATGGTATGAAGCACACTATCCGAACCTCAATCGAAAGCCGATTAAACGAGTTGGCGGAAAAGGTGATTTTACCATCAACAGCAATTACAAGCAAGATGGTCGGTATTATGTCGGAGAATCTGGTGGACTCCAAGACTTCATGTGGGGATTTGGAATGCGAATGGCGGTTTGGTCAGGAGTTCTTGCCGCAAATGACATTCTTGGAAAAGGAGACTATGAAGACGATGTACGAAAGTATTTGATGCCCTATGTTCGAACCAGTGTCTCCAATCGTTGGCTCATGAATCGAGTCGGCGATGGAATGTTCAAGCGTATGTGTAATGCTTGGATGAAAGATCAGAAAAAGCGTGGTGATGGTCTTCTTTGGATTGGAAAATTATTCCGTCCAACCCTTTTCAAGTCAATTCTCTATCGATTTGTCACCCCTTTCATGTTGCAAAAAGACCCGAAATCCATGGGTCGTGGGGTTCGACGTATGCCGTTCCGCAAAGCACTCAAGCGCGATGTTTGGGAGCAATCCCCAGAAGCTGTTGCCATCGGTGAACAGTGGAATGAAGTTCGAAGAAAAGGAGCCAAAGTTTCGTTTGCAAAAGATGCTGAAACTGATAATAAGCCGCAGTAAAGACAGGCGATTTGTTCTTAATGCGAATACCTGTGGACAGGTTATGAGCGACCTCTACGGACTCAAACTTGAACCAATGCCTAACCGCCTCGTCAACTACGGTGTTACCACCAACGGCATCGCTGTTATTGAACTCACCTCGAACTCTGCTGGTGCCCCCATAGAAGGCGTAAACGACCGTTCTCCAAACACCTATACTCACGCTATGATGTGCGACATCGACACTGCAGTTGTTAAGGCTCGATTCGATGATGACGTCACATGCATCGTCTTGACCGGTAACGGAGCATCCTTTTTCTCCGCAGGTGCATCGATTCAAATGTTGAACAGTGTCACTCCAGGCTTCAAATACAATTTCTGTCTTCACGCAAATGAAACACTTTCTCGACTTGAACAAACCTCCAAACTTGTGGTTTGCGCTATCAACGGCCACGCTGTCGGTGGCGGTCTTGAAATCGCAATGGCTGCAGATATCCGTATTGCACGAAAGAATGCCGGTAAAGTCGGACTTCCTGAAATCAATCTCGGTGTACTTGCAGGAACCGGCGGAACTGCTCGTTTGACTCGACTTATTGGTAAGGCAATGGCTCTTGAAATGATGGTCACTGGCGAACTGATGTCTTTTGAGGATGCACACGGATGCAAACTCATCAACCACATCTGGGAAGGATCTGCAGAAGATTTCCGCAGAGACATTCTTGACTGGTGCAGTCAATTCACGCTACCAAACAAGGCAGTCAAGGCTGTTGGAAACATCAAGCGCTCATGCCAAACTGGCCCTGAGATTCCATTCGAATACCACTTGGCCCTTGAGCGAGAGTTGCAAGCATCTCTGTTCAACAGCAGTGACGCAAAGGAAGGTATCGCAGCCTACGTCGAAAAGCGTGTTGCAAACTTTACCGGCCAGTGATTGAATGTCCATTTGGCATCAACGCTGGGATGAGAACCGTATCGGTTTTCATCGCCTCGAAGCGAACCCTACCTTGACCGACCACTGGTCGAAACTTTCTCTCGACAGTGACGCAAAAGTGCTTGTCCCTCTATGTGGCAAGTCGCTCGACATGCATTGGTTAAAGCAGCTAGGTCATACCGTTGTTGGTATCGAACTTGTCGAAAAAGCGATCACACAATTCTTCGATGATGCCTCAGCCTTAGCCCTACAAGAATCGAAACAGACTGGTACCAAATATTCAGCAGAAAACATCCACCTTTACCACGCTGACTTCTTCAAAGTCCAACCGGATGAGATGCCCGTGGAGGCATGGTATGACCGTGCAGCTCTGGTTGCACTCCCCTCAACAATGCGTCAAGCATACGTCGAACAATTGCTCAACTTGACAACGAAAGACAGTAAAGGATTGATGGTTACTTTCGATTACCCTCAAGAAGAAATGCAAGGGCCTCCGTTCGCTTTACCGGATTCGGAAGTCGAGTCATTGTTTTCACAACACTTCACGGTAGAACGGGTTCAATGGACCGATGTATTGGAACAAGAGCAACGTGACCTGACACGATGTAGCCTCTCGGTGTTCGTACTGAATCGCCGCTGAATACAACGCTCATCCCCTTGCTCGAAGCCGGAACCAGCATCAAGTAGTAGGTGCCCAAGAATTGACCATGCAAGTGAAGCATGGTGGGCCAAACCAACCATCGCTAAAGGCGAATATCGGCTTTGCGGTTTTCATTTTCCTTGCTGGCTGCATATGGCCTTTAATGGTCCATGGCGATTTCCTTGATGAAGCCGATGCGCATTCGTGGGATACAGTCGATGCAACAGTGGTCTATTTGCAAATCATTTACGACATATGCGATGACGGTATAGATGGAGGAGGTGATGGCACATGTGGTGAATATATAGCATCGTACAGATTGGAATTTTCCGTGAACAATGAATCATTCACAGTTTCAGAAAGGGAGACAGTTTCGCATTACACATCTCGAGTGTGGGAGGTTGATTACCCATTGAATTCGACAAGAGAAATCGCCTATGATGATGCAGAACCTTCGAACATCGATATTGACCAAGGCAATTATGTTCGGTTCATACCGCCAATACTGGTTGCTCTACTGTGTACGCTCTTTGCAGCATTACTTGCGTACGCTAGCATAATGATGGCCTTTGGAACCCAACCCAAACCTTCGAAGAAAAAGGAATCTGATATTCCTTTATTTGATGAACCGATTCACTTTATCTCAACAAAAAGTGTTTGGGGAGAACTGCATTTCACACATCCATCAGTTGAAGCATTGGCTAAGAAAATGAAGTCATTCGCATGCACAGCCGCAGAAATCGCTGAATTCTTTTCAAAATGTGAAACTCTGCAAGAAGACAGTAAGAATAACATTGCATTCGATAGAGAATGGATTCTGAAATATGAACAGTTCACGGAAGAATATGACTCGGAACTCCGTATTTTTGCGAATCAAAATAGGAAGATTCGAAGGGTATTGGTTAGTATTTCAGCGTTTATGTTGCTTGTAACGTTGCTTTTGGGCGTTCCGATGTTTACAAAATATGGGGCCTTGGCTTGGTACGGGTGGGTTCTGATTTTGAGCACACTCGCTTCCTTCGGTTTTACTTTTTTATTCTCTTCTATCACCGGAATCGTAGACGAGACTATCGAACAAGGACTTAGTGCAGCGATGATCGAAATCCTGGAAGAGGAAGAGGAAGAGGAAGAGGAAGAGGAAGAGGAAGAGGAAGAGGAAGAGGAAGAGGAAGAGGAAGAGGAAGAGGAAGAGGAAGAGGAAGAGGAAGAGGAAGAGGAAGAGGAAGAGGAAGAGGAAGAGGAAGAGGAAGAGGAAGAGGAAGAGGAAGAGGAAGAGGAAGAGGAAGATAGTTGATTATGAATCATCTCTTTCCTACCATCAAGAATGACAAAAGAGTCCTCAAAAGGCAGTAAATCAACAGAGTTGAAAGCCGTAGTCTTGAAGTCCTCGGTGCGTTTCGCCCAAATTACAGGTGAGCAGATGTCAACGTACAATGTCCCAGCCGATGTCCCAAATGATTTGATTGACACCTACATTCAGAACATGAATGCGGCAACTGCGGGCACAGGCAAGATGAATCTTTTCGCTTGTGACCAAAAGATCGAACACCTCAACGATGATTTCTACGATGGCGGGAAGAAAATCCCTGCCACATCCAACGACCCTGGCCATTTGTTCGAAATCGGACAACGATGCCATGATGCTGGGACAATCGGCGTATTGGCAGGTCAACTTGGCCTTATTTCGCACTATGCTCGTGATTATCCCGATCTACCTTATTTGGTCAAATTGAACTCGAAGTCATACATGGTTAAAACCGATCAGCGTGACCCAATATCTCAAGCAATGTGGGATATGGATGATGTCATGGCTCTTACGCATAACGGCATCAATGTCGTAGGAATTGGCTACACGATTTACATCGGTAGTGAATTCGAACACGAAATGCTTTCAGAAGCCGCTCAATTCATTCGTCAAGCACACGAACTCGGGATGATCGCTGTAGTATGGATGTATCCTCGTGGCAAGGCTGTTGCAGATGAAATGGACCCACAACTCATCGCTGGTGCTGCTGGCGTCGCTGCTTGTATCGGTGCTGACTTTGCGAAAGTCAACTATCCTCGTGCGTTCGATGGAATGACTCAACCAGAATCACTGGCTGTTGCTGCTGAGGCAGCTGGCCGAACTGGGATCATTTGTTCAGGCGGTGGCTCACTCCCTGCTGATGAATTCTTACAACGTCTTCACGACCAAATGGCCGTAGGGAACTGCATGGGTGCTGCAACTGGTCGAAACATTCACCAACGCGATACTGAATCTGCTGTTCGTATGACTGCTGCATGCCACGCTATCATCTGTCAAGGTGCATCTGTTGACAAAGCAATGGCGATCTTCAACGGAAATTGAGTCGGAAATTATCGTCGACTCACTTTGCAGTTCATGTACCGGGTATATATTTAAGGTTAGAGCGAGTCATTTTCGACTATGCGCAAGGTAGCATGGGTTTGTATTCTTCTACTTTTTTCAATTGTACCTAATTCTTCATTGGCACAAACAGAACCACAACCAGAAGTGGATGTTTCATGCAGTAATTATTACGGCAACCAATTATCAGTCGACCCAGGGGACAATTATTATTATGGTTCCGTTATTATTGAATGTACTCTTAAAAATAATGAACTCTATTCGGTAGAGGTCGAAATCGCAGTGGAATGGGGATATTACCACGATTATGATGACTCAGGGAATTTAAATATAAATGCCAATAGTGAGGAATACATTAGCATAGAACTCACAGCTGATGATGATTCTCCTGCGGGTTTTGAAACATTTACGCTTTATGCGACAGTCGTCGAATCTGGAAATGTTCGCGAATGCACTGGATGTGAAACCACATCAGGTAGTATAGATGTCGAAGTTCTACCATGGGTTTCAATGGACATCGATATGATCTCTGAATCACCAGAAGGTACATTCAATCTCAATGAGATTTATGAATTCCAAGAATGTAGTATCGAAAACGACTATTACTTAAATGCACAAGTGGAGGTTGAAGGTAATTATCAAGCAACACCTGCCATTGGTTTTGATTATGACTATTATGGTTCATATCCTGCCCCCGGAACAATAAAAGTACAGACCCCGAAAGCTATTGTTCTTGATATCGGAGTCGGAGAGGTTACTGAATTTGAAGCTACATTCTCGATTGAAATATCTAAAAATCCACGAGAGGACATTTACATAATTTTTATTCTCGTCCTCGGCGAGAATGACCATGTAGAGGAATATCTGAAAGGCAATTATGGCTACTATGATTTGGATTACTATATTGGTGGATGTATGGTTCTTGGCGGGCTACTTGATGAAGAGTTCGATTTTGAACCAATAATAATCGAAACAAAAACAGATAATTCAAAAATCTACCTTCTTGCAGGCGTAGGTGGAGCAACCACGGTTTGTCTTCTCATCGCGTTGATTGCCATATTGGCAAGAAAACGGGATTAAGTTATCACGTACCAACGGTGTAGTCATCCAGGTAAGCAAGTTGAGCATCGGTCAGTACGTCAATACTGAAACCGAGCGTCTCAAGTTTGGTTGTTGCCAAGTCTTGGTCTTGCTGCTTTGTGATATCATAG
>Ga0209709_10005314_pt1 | contig 10151 bp, 12 predicted proteins | sample ArcticOcean_MG_C_2_FD_187435 | JGI IMG/M metagenome (GOLD analysis project Ga0209709, IMG submission 187435) | Marine microbial communities from western Arctic Ocean - ArcticOcean_MG_CB4_136 (SPAdes) (version 2) | ecosystem: Environmental > Aquatic > Marine > Oceanic | place: Arctic Ocean...
AAACAGTATTATTTTCGCTAATTAGACACGTAGTATTTGTTCCACAAAGACATTCACCGCAAATGTCGCCCACTTCATAAATAGAACACAAAGATATAGCCGTCCGCACCAAGCAAGCTACAATATGGAAAAAGCTAACTACATTGCACAAATTTACCATTTTTCTTTGATGTCCAATGGAAATTTTTAATAATAATAGGGGTAGAAATATGGAAAAAGACCACGCGACACTGTAATACACCAGGTCTTCATCTTCGATTTTCTGTACAAGCGACAAATAGTAAACAAATAACAGAACAGCGTTGATAACTCCCCAATTTAAAGTCTTTATGGTAAGTACTTTGTCACTAACGACGATTTTTGCCGTCTGAATTTGCATAATAATAATACAATGACAATAGTTTATATACTACGATTTATGAAAAACAATATTGAATTTAATTGCCCATTATGTATCAATGATTTCCGTTTCGCCATTTGTGTATCTAATAAACAGTTGCGCAGGTCTAATATTAAAGAATCCGCCCGACGGAGGACCGCAGAAAACAAATTGAATTTGTTTCTTATTACGATATGCCTTCCTGTCGTCCACAGTGAAATGAAGTTGTGGAAAACTGACAAGGTTGCATTTTTTACTCCCATCTTTAAGTGTAACAGCATGTACACCAATCGCTAACGATTTCTCAATGAAAGAAATGGGGTAGTTGGACCCGTTGATTAATCTCCAGTAGACTTTAATCCCCAAGCACGACTCATCTGAGCTATAACATACGACATTTGCATCTTTCGGGCGCCCAATGATGAACATGACATTACTATCTGCTTCAAAACATTCTTTTAACAAATTCGGCATATGTTTAATACTTATCATAATAATAATAAATTTTATTCTTTTATATATCAAAACTATTTATTTTCATTACATGTTTATTTAGCTACCATTTTTCTACAACGCATAACGAACTTGGCGCTTGTTCCATTATAATCTGTACCGAGCACCCAGCAATTCGTAGTTTCGTGTGGTTTTTGCATCTGCTGCATAACACCTTTCCAACTATTAGCAATTGGTTCATCATTGACATGAGTAACAATCATACCTGCGTGTAGTGCCTCTGTTGCATATGCAGGTGATTCAGGAGAAACAGCTTCAATTACAACCTTAAAATCGTGGTGATTCTTTTCAGACATGTAATCAACTAATCCAAAAGCCTGTACATGTTGCAATCTCAGTGGAGAGAATTGTATCCCCTGTACAGAAGCCTTTTGTTTTGATTCAAAATTGCCTTCGTCGCAAAAGTCATAAGTTTGGCGAACGTGTGGCAACTCGCCGTATGTCGGTGCCCTATTCTGAAAGTTAATTTTCATCAATCCAGAATGCTGACGCAAAATGTGCAACGTAATTTCGGCACCAATAGGAGTATCATTACACAAATCTGTTAACGACAGAGGCAAGTCTCTTTTAGCTGAATACCATGTCCCACCTTCAGAAAAACTGGCCGACACGTTTTTGTTCTCAAATTTATAAATAATATCTCCTTCCAATCCTCCTGCTAATTCATACAATGAATGAGGAGCAACAGAGGTTGTCATAACGCCACCGCTCGCAGCAAATTTTCCATTTTCTTCTTGTGGGCATTCGTAGTGTACAAGGATATCTGGTGTAAAAATAGGGTGTGATGTAATGCCAATTTGTGGCGAATGAACGTGTGCGGCTGCAGGAGGTAACATACGAACAATGCCAGGCATCGTTTCTGGTGTTTTTGTTGATGTCACTTCTTCTTTGACTTCAGCCCATTTTTTGCCATCGCTCCAGTCACAGAGCCCATCCCAGTCTTCGTTTTGAGCAAATGAGAGAAATTTCGACAAAAGCTCTGGCCCGCCGCGTTGCATGTGATTCTGTTCCTCATCAAAAACATGTCGATGTACCCACTGTTGCATGGATCTGGGCTTATTTCGAACGCGACCTCCTAATTCGTATTGTTCAAATGCTACTTTTAATTCGTCCGATAATAATACTTTTTGTTCTTCAGCAGTCAAATGGTCTTGAAGCGATAAAAGCAAAGCTTGTGAAGGTGATTCGACGCCAGCTGACATTTGGACGACCATAGCTTGAACCGCTTTTTCGGCTTCGTAGCGATGAGCCAGTGGTGCCATCAATGCAGAGAGGGTGGTTTTAACTGTATTCGCATGAATAAACCCATTTTCACCATCGACATTGGCCCCTGTCAATTTGAATGTGTTGACACCGATTAGTTGGTATCGCGACGGTTCAAAATAATGAAGCCCAGGAAACGATTTTTCGTCAACGCCTTCGGCCGCTTTCGGAGACCAAAGCAATGGACCTCCCGAATTTCCTCCGTTAATCGTGGCACCACTCAGTCCGCGAATCTCCTTTTCCATATGTACAACACCTTGGTAATCACCAGTGGTGAATTGCTGATCAATAATTCCCAGGGGGTGACCAACCGCATGCACCTTCATTCCGATACGTAATTGATCAGAATCGGCAAAAGATAAAGCAGGAATATGGTCCAAGCCATATCGTGCATTCAAAGTTCTTTTGATGTATTGCAGAACTGCAGGTTCAACTTTTAATAAAGCCAAATCGCGATCATGACAGAGTGAGACAACTGTAACTGGAATTGCTTGGTGTTCTATATAGGTCGTCATGATTTTGATAACGGGCGAATTTGTAACCACGTGTGCATTTGTTAAGATTAAACCTTCTTCTTTGACGTTAACACCGTCAACCTTCAAGAACTGGCCTGTACCGATTGCTTTACCTGAACCTTGGGGAGTACTGTGAGCGGCAATAATTCTAACTACTTCGGGTAATACCATTTATTTTATGAATCTATAGAGATGTTTATATACTGTTAAAACTTTAAAAATTGAAATGGACATCGGCCTGAAAAAAAAATTGCGGGCCCGAAACTTTTTTCCTCAAAATAAAAAAGGTCGGATCTGCGGACATGTTACACATATCCGCTGCAAAACATGCAATATATTAGGTGTTTTGCAGCGGATAAGTGTAACATGTCCGCAGATATGGCCTAAAAAAAATCACAAAAAAAAGTTTAAGATTTTTTGGCCCGCGGGCGGAATTGTAAAATATAAATTAAAATGTATTTGTTCAAATATATTTATTTTCTGAAAAAAAGTTTAAGATGCGAAATTTTTATTTTACAGTGTATTTATTTTTCATGGAGTTAATATTGCATAACAAATTAAAACGCTTAGAAAGTACATCCATCGCCTCACGTATTTCAGTAATTTCATCACTCAAATTCAATGTTCTCCAACGGGAAATGTAACCACTTTGATGGCCAGCAGTAACATCGGCAATTTTGGTCAAAATACCGTTGATTTGTTGTATTCCATCAACAACATTTTCGGAAGCTGTTTTAATCGGTTCATTGCTACAATCCATTGCAAGAATTGTCGCTTCAATTAGTCTAATTGTAGCTACAAAATCAATTTCATGCAATACCTTTTCCAAAGACTTGTGAGAATCACTTGAACTTGTCAATGACGAAACCATTGAAATCGTTGAATTCACTATCGGTTTCAGTGTACTGGAAACCACTAAACTACCTGCTGCTGAGACAATATACATTAAACCTGCTGTTTGCATTTATTTCAAGTTATTATCTGGTTAAATACGCCATATTATTCAAAACGCAGCAAGTTCAATTTCTTCTGTTTCTACTATTTGTAGATGGGTTTTCTTTTTAAACTTGTTTTTCAAAACTATTGAAATAATGAGTCCATTTGCCATGATAACTGCAATATCTTCAATTATTCCGCCAATTATTGGAACAATATAGGAAATAATAACACCAAAAATAGCACAACACGATAGAAATAAATAGGTTTGCTCCGACATGTGGTTTAGGTAATATATTGTGTTTATACTAAGTTTGAAAAAAAAATATTTATTTTGTCTGCTGCGCGAGGCACTTTACACCAATTTAGTTTTTCACATATATATAAGTAACAAAATATTGTAACAAATATAATGCCAAAATCGAAAGAAGAACAAGATGAAAACAAATTGTCATGGATTTGCATTCAGGGAAAATGGGCCGAGCTCGGCAAACATTGGATTAGCCCAACCCACTGGCTTCCGCCCCTTGCTGATTTGACTGCGATGATTATTATTACTATCCAATGTGTGTGGACATTTCTCGTATATTATTACGAGTGGTGGGGATTAGAGGAAGTGACCACAGACGGCGTCGTCACGCAGGAAGCCACGGACGTTGGGTTTGATCCCGCGGTCGTCATTGGTGTTTTGACAGGTGCATTGACATTTCTGTTGTCAATGACCCTATCTGGCGCTTTAGGGAAAAACGCAGCTTGTTTGAACAATTACAATGCTTTTACTGGGGATTTAATGGCGTATGGGTGGGATATTATTGCGTTCACGAAAGAAGAAGAGGGATCAAATACAAAGGAAGACATTCAAAAGATGTTTGAAATCCTTATTGCGATGCCAGCAATTTGCAAGCATAGTTTTCGCGGCACCGTCGAATTAAAATTTTCTACAACTGCGGTACGCACTGCTGGAACATATAAAAAAGACGTGAACTTTTTGGATACGTGGGGTGGAAAAGCGGTAGCAAAAATAATGGATACTGGCGATGCCGACGGAATGAACGCGGTGGAAGCATGCTTTTACAAACTCCTCGATTATCAGCACGACCTTGGCGAAGGTAAATTTTCCCAAGGCGCTGCTACTAAATCGTGGGAACGTGCTTACGGGAGCTATGGAAACATGGGGAATTTGAATGCATATAAACCCCCCAGTCTGTTTACATTTGTGCTCAACCTTGCTTTGTATTTGTACATTCTTCTTATTCCGTTCACGCTGAAATCGCAACAATTGAACGCCGTGTGGCAGACTGGATTAATTGCTTACTTTTTTATTGGGTTGAATGTTGCAGGTGCCAAAGTTGGCAATGCGTTCGCAAGCAACAAAGCGGGGTCATTTCAAACAGTTTCGGAACCCCAGAAACAAGCTACTAAAACTATCACACAGATTTTTGAAACGGTCGATGCCATAACGGCACTGCCAAATTACGGTGCTACTGTCTCAGTACCCGTTGATACCAAATACAAGCAATACAATTCACCCTTTAATTTTTAGAATAATACTATAATACAGTTCTTTATTTTTTTACCCTGGGTAGTACATTCGTCTATTTTTAAAGCTATTGTCTCTTTCTTTTTCTGGGTGCATGGTCTTCTTTTGTAGCTATAATTCTACTTTGATTTCTTCGTCTGCCGATAAAATGTTCTTCACCATGTTGATTTTCATAATTTTTGTCAGTTTGGAAAGCGAATCGTCTTTGGCCTGGGTCAACTTCTGGTAGTTTTTCTGAAGCTCAGAAACGGCGTCTTTGAAGACTGCATTGATTTCGGTGACAGATTGGTCATATTCTGACACTCTGACTTGTAATTCCTCTTCCGTCAGTAGCCCGAGTTCCGAAATATCTTCAATTTGTTCTTCGTCGCAATTTTCGAGTGAATTCACATTACATGGTGGCAACAAGCCTGCTGCAAAATCAGATAGTGAGTCAAAATCGCGTCCTGATTTATATTCCTCCAAATTAGACGGGTCACCAAAACGAATCGCTGGAAATCCTTTGATACCATGTTTCTCGCATAGTTTCTTGCCTTTGCCCGTACAATCGGCTTCTGCCACGACGACAGTTGCCGATTCGGCATATTCGTCCATTAATTTTGACCAGGCAGGGGCCATTGCCTTACAGTGGCCACACCATCTGAAAATGTATAGAAAAAAAAGGATTGTTAGTGACGGTGAACGAATAATGAAACAGAAAAAAGCAATGACTTACGGTGCGAACATTTTGATGAATACCGTCTTTCCTTCGGTAATTTCGTCATAGTTATCGTGGGAGAGTTCCAAACTGTAAGCTTGAGTAAATAACGCGGTAATAAGAAGAATTTTAGACATGGTTTTAATAGAATCGAAGTTTATTTATATAGTTTTATTCACTAAACATTTGGATTTGGACAACAATCACAAAAAATGCCACATAATGACAAAATGCCACATAATGGCAAAATGCCACATAATGGCATTCTATACTATGCCACAAAAAGTATATAAACACTCACAGGTTACTAAATATGAGAAATCGTAGCTTATCAAATGAGGGATTGTCCCTGTATTTGGACGGTACAATACAAACAAGACCAAAGAAATGGTACAGGAATTTAATCTGCAATCTTTTTCATTCAGATTACGATGATCGGCTATTTGACGTTGTTCATAAAAGCAGGGCTTCTACAAAAGCCCTTTGTGCGGAATTCGAAAACCCATTATTGTCACAGATGCTTGATTCGGCCATTTGCAACACGGTCAGACTCATTCTGTCTAACAAAAACGATTATAGATTCTTCCTCGATGTGATGCAAAAAGCATTACAAACCAACGATCATACGACTGCACACCTGTTGTACATTGTATTGACGAATGAAGCATTGAATAAAATCAAAAAACCAAAACGGACAATCTCAGAGTTGGATAAAGTCAAAGGAAAATATGGATCACCAACGTATAAAAAACACATTGATTTTTGGCGCACAGTCCGTAGTGACGATATTTTACCCTCTGTGATAGCATTCAATAATTTCTACAAACGCCGAATTTTTATGATGAGATTTTACGAGGCAAAAGAAGCTGCACAAAACATGGAAATTTTCAAATATTTAGAACACGACAAAAATGATATCCTACCAGTATATGTGCTAAAAGAAAAAACTTCTAATTAATTCTTTGTATTACACGTATTTAAAGCAAACGCTACAAAACTATATGACAGAAGAAAAAACAAAAGAAGAACTAGAAGAATTAATTATTAAAACCTCAAAAATAGATATCTCAGATTTATTATGTCCAATTTGTGCAGATGTTTTCGTTTGGCCACGGAATTATGACTGTGGTCATACTGTTTGTGAAACTTGTATGTATAATATGGATATTCGTCAATTACCGAAAGATACACACATTGCAGTCATTTACCGTTGCCCTGTTTGTCGCGATCCCACTTTGAAATCCTGGAATAGCCGTCCTCTTAGTTTTCTACTTGAACGCTATGCGACGCAACACCCAAATTACGAAAAGAGAAAAAAGGAAGTAATTGAACTAAAAAAACTCAGAAAAGAAACACTGGTGTCCATTTCGGATAGTGTTGATCTTGCCAGTACTTGTTACGTTGCAAGAATTAATCTTGCATTGGATCTTTATGAAATATTGCTTGAAAAACTATACATTGCGGCAAAGGAAGGAAAAAATCATCTGATAATCACTGAACGTTCTATTGTTTCCGAAATCGAAAAAGTAGGCGATATTCTCAGCTACCAGCTCTTTTCCAAACATAATATCTACAGAATGCTCACCACACGGGGTGAGTGTACTATTTATTTAACTAGAAACGCTTTTAGCTGGCGGCGAAACTTTGAAAATCGAAACTGGGAGGATCCAACATCGATCACGATAGAATCGATGCGTGAAAATGGTCCACCACCGCTCCCAATGGACCCGCCACCCCAAATCCCGATGCCCCCACCAGTTGAGACACATTCACCTCTGATTCACCGAAGGTCACTCAGAAGAACACCCGTCTCTTCACCGTCGTCATATTCGCGAAGAACCTAAACACAGGATATAGTAATAATATCACAAGAATAAAATGAACAAAACAAGCCAAAACAAACCAAAAAAAAAATAGAAGCAAATGATTTCAAGAACATTGTACAGAAAGTAAATACTGAAAATAAAGCAAACCAGATACCGTTTAATATTGAATACAGAACACTTTTTAAAAATATATATACGTACATAACTCCGATCCTCGACCACGCTGTGCCATTCGCCTTGCTACGAAAAAGGACCATGCACCCAAAAGAAAACGTTCTTCCTCCTCTTCCTCGAGCCATCATTACAAAATAAGTAAATTTATAATAATTATAATTATTTTACTGTACGCTATTTTACTGTACGCTGATACCGTATTTCTTAAGACCTTTCTTCAACATAAAATACGTTACTTTCATGTTAGGTGCGTTGTCCCATTTTCGACGAATTGTTGAGGTGATTTTCTTCGACAGACCGAAATCGAGGATTTTGAGGTTATCGTCGTCATCAAACATTAAATTCAACGCATTTCCATCATTGTGAAGGATGCCAATTTCGTCTAGCTTTTCCATAATCGACACTAGTTCTCTTTCAAATCTTTCGTCTGATTCGTCTAATTCGTCAACAACACGGGCAGCCATGGCCTCCATGAAAATACGTCTGTTTGGTAGATCCACATGCATTATTTCTGGTGCTATTCCTGCTTCCGCAGCTTGGCGTTGAAATCCGACTTCTTTTTGGATCATTTTCGTAGACTTTGTTTTTTTGTATTGCTTCATTGCTGCTTTCAGACCATTTGGAAATCTGACCAATGAAACCACCCCATCTTTGCCATCCTCGCCGAGTTGGTTTAAAATAGTAAAATCCTCCATTTTTTGTTCTGGTCTAATATGGTATTTATAGACAATATCATATTCTTAAAAAAAACCAGTATTTGTCTAACATATACCGAATGAATCTCATTCCAACCTTCTTTGAAAAATTCGGTATATGTTAAGAATATACCAAAATTTATCAATTATGTATCATATTATAACATCAAAAACAACAAAAATGTCTACATCAATGTCCAAAAAACGAAATGCCGAAACGCAACAATCTCAACAATCTCAACAATCGAAAAAAACGAAACTTCCATTTTCTGGAATGGTGTTTTGTGTTACTGGAACAATGGCTAATTTTACAAACAAACGTTTGTTTGCCAAACAATTGTTATTGAACGGTGGACAAGTGAAAACGAGCATGATTGGCGCAGTGACGCATTTAATCTGTGTTGATCCTGAAAATCCTGGAACTGGTTCCAAAGTCCAGAAGGCAAACGCAAGTGATAATTGTACACTTGTCAGCGAACAATCTGTCTGTGACCAGATGACTTTTTATGAAAATGAGGTTTTAGATGGATCTGGTGTTGCTTCGGATTCGTCAATTTTCCCGATTGATGATTGCATGTTAGCAAAATCGTTTGACAATTCTAACGGTATTGAAAACAGCAAACAGAAAGACAAAGTTATTGGTTGGCTTATGTCTGAGAAATTGGACGGTCTGAGAGCCATTTACTCTGGTTCTGATCTGTATTCGCGCGGAAAGAACAAATTCCATGTCCCAGAAGAGTTTATGGCCGAATGGCCTGACTTGGTTTTGGACGGTGAATTGTGCTGTGGCCGCGGCAAATTCAAAGAATCCATTTCGTTGGTGAAAAATCACAATGCTACATACGAAAGATATTTGGCTGAAAATTTGGTTTATTCTGTCTTTGATGCGCCACTTTTAGCTGGAAATTTTTCAGAAAGAATTGAAAAATTGAAAGTTATGTTGGCTGGGAAAAAACACATTGTAGTTTTGGAACAAACTAAAATCGAAAACATTGAACAAGTTAAAGAAGCATTTGATTCTGTTCTTGAATTAAACGGTGAGGGCTTAATGCTAAGAAAAGTTGATGATAAATATCATTACAAACGGTCAGCTTCATTGCTCAAAGTCAAGCAGTTCCACGATTCAGAATCAATCGTAATTGGCTATAATGCAGGCAAAGGGAAAAATGCAGGGTTGTGTGGAGCTTTACTCTGTCAAATGCCATCGGGACAGACTTTCAAATGTGGATCTGGCATGACACAAAGTGACAGAGAAAATCCACCTGCAATCGGGGCTACAATCACCTACCGATATTTCGAAGTCACAAGCTCAGGAAAACCTCGTTTTCCAACATTTGTAAGAATTCGCGCAGATGTTAATATGTAATATCAATATATGAATAATCGGGCCTTGGCCCTCGGCTCCGCCAAAAAATAATCAAGTATAATATCAACATATGAATAATATAAAAATATTTTTTTTTAAATAATAATATTTATAATAGTGTAGTTTAATTATTTGTTAATCGTATGCACAACAACCACCATCCAAGCCATAATCGGAAGCGACACAAGTTGCAGCAGCACATCTGGCCAGGGCGTGTTTGTTACTCAATCCAGTAGGACAAGCCACG
>Ga0209709_10005315_pt1 | contig 10150 bp, 13 predicted proteins | sample ArcticOcean_MG_C_2_FD_187435 | JGI IMG/M metagenome (GOLD analysis project Ga0209709, IMG submission 187435) | Marine microbial communities from western Arctic Ocean - ArcticOcean_MG_CB4_136 (SPAdes) (version 2) | ecosystem: Environmental > Aquatic > Marine > Oceanic | place: Arctic Ocean...
AAAATGATATATTTCTAAGCATAAATTTTACTAAATGAATCAGCAAACTATGTTATAAGTATTTATGTTCAAAGGATCAAATGTTGCTTTAATAACCCCGTTTAAGAATGACAAGCTTGATGAAGAAGCTTATATTAAGCTTATTCATTTTCAAATAAATAATGGAACGAATGGACTAGTTCCTGCTGGTACGACTGGTGAATCTCCTACATTAAGCCACGAGGAACATCAAAAAGTTATTGAATTGTGTATTCAAGAAAGTAATGGAAAAAATATAGTAATAGCTGGGACTGGCTCGAATTCTACAAAAGAAGCCATTTCCCTCACTACACATGCAGAAAAAGTAGGTGCTAATGCCGCTTTGGTAGTTACCCCTTACTATAATAAACCTACTCAAGAAGGATTATACCAACATTACAAGGCAATTAATGACAAATGTGGAATACCTATATTAATTTACAATATCCCAGGACGATCTGTCATTGATATGTCGGTTGATACAATGGCTAAGTTGTTTGAATTAAAGAACATTGTTGGTGTTAAAGATGCAACAGGTGACCTCAATAGAGTAGATCAGCAAAAAGAAAAAATGGGTACAGATTTTGTTCAACTTACAGGAAATGATGACAATGCTCTAGAATTTAATAAAAGAGGTGGCGTTGGCGCCATCAGTGTAACAGCAAATATTGCTCCAAAACTTTGTTCAGATTTTCAAAAACTTACTTTATTTGACGGTAGTAAAGAAAAAGATGAAAGTGTAAAATTAGATAAAATATTACAACCAATTCATAATTCAATGTTTATTGAAAGCAACCCAAGTCCAGTTAAGTATGCAGCTAAACTTTTAGGCCTATGTGAAGAAGATGTAAGATTACCGTTAGTTAAAGTTACAGAGTCAACTAAAGAGGTTATAAAAAAAGCTTTAGTAGCTGCAAAACTACTCTAATGAACAAGAAAGCCAACTCTGGTTTAAAAGTTATTTGTTTAAATAGAAAGGCAAGTTTTAACTATTTTTTTGAGGAATTAATTGAAGCTGGAATTGTACTTAAAGGATCTGAAATTAAATCAATAAGAGATGGTAAAGTTAATATAGCAGATTCATATGCTGTGGAAAAAGATGGTGAAATAGTTTTGATTAATTCTCATATTGCAGCCTTTAAACAGGCCAGTTATTCAAATCACAATCCTATGGATGAGAGAAAACTTTTACTAAATAGAAAAGAAATTAATAAGTTAATTGGAAAAATGCAGAGAGATGGCTTAACGCTTGTTCCAACAAAGATGTATTTTAAAAAAGGTAAGGCTAAAATTGAAATAGCAGTGGCTAAAGGGAAAAAACAATTTGATAAAAGAGCAACTAAAAAAAATAGAGATTGGAATCGTGAAAAAGCAAGACATATCAGAAAATCCAGTTAAATCAGCATATCTAGCTATAGGATCAAATTTAGGGAATAAAATTAGTAATATTGAAATAACTAAGTCTGAACTACAAAAATATAAAATTAAAATTTTAAAGTCTTCATCTAATTACAAGTCCGAGTCTTGGCCAAATCCCTCTATGCCAAAGTATATAAATATAATTATAAAAATAAACACAAGTCTAGCGCCACTAGAGTTATTAAAAATCTGCAATCTAATAGAATTGAAATTGGGAAGAGTTAGGAACAAAAAAAATGCACCAAGAACATGTGATATTGACATTATTGATTATGATCAAAAAATATTAAATGAAGAAAATAATAGATTAATTTTGCCGCACCCTCGAATGAACAAAAGAAATTTTGTCCTACTACCCTTATTTGAAGTAGAAAAATCATGGAAACATCCAAAATCTAAGATTAATATTGTTAAATTAATCAATTCTTTGCCGATTAAAGATTTAAGATCTATTAAACAAATGTAAATTAATGGTATGATTGGAAATGCTCAATTCTGAACAATTAATAAATAAAGTTAAGTTATATAATAAATTTTTAAACCCAGAAAAATTAACTAAGGCATATGATTTTGCTATAAAAGCCCATAAAAATCAAAGAAGAGAATCAGGTGATCCTTATTCAGACCATCCAATAGCTGTAGCCAATATTTTAACAGAACTTAAATTGGATAGCGCAACAATAGCAACTGGTTTATTACATGATACAATCGAAGATACACACGCTACTTATGAAACTATTAAAGATGAATTTGGTCAAGAAGTTGCTGATTTAGTAGATGGTGTTACAAAAATTTCAGTTTTTGAAAATAAAGCTACATCAAATTCAAAAGCAGAAAATTTTAGAAAATTAATCTTAGCTACCTCAAAAGATATAAGAGTTTTATTAGTGAAACTTGCCGACCGACTACATAATATGAGAACAATAGGTGCTGTCGATAAAATTGAAAAACAAGAACGTATAGCAAAAGAAACAATGGAAATTTATGCGCCATTAGCTGACAGGATGGGAATGCACCATATTAGAGATGAACTTGAAGATCTATCCTTTAAAGTATTGAACAATAAAGCAAGAGAGTTAATAAAAAAAAGGCTGGATGATGTAAAAGATGATAAGGTTAATAGTTTCAACTCTATTTCATTACAGTTAAGTGAATTATTAAATAATCATAAAATTAACGCTCAAATAATTGGAAGAGAAAAAACACCCTTTTCAATTTGGAGAAAAGTTCAAAAAAAAAGAACATCACTTGAACAAATAACTGACATTATAGGTTTTAGAGTAATTCTTAACAGTATTGAGGATTGTTATAAAACTCTTGGAATATTTCACAAAGAGTGGAATTGTATTCCAGGTAAGTTTAAAGATTATATCTCTTCACCTAAGATTAATGATTATCAATCATTACATACTGCAGTAATTGGACCAAATAAAAGACCTATAGAAATTCAAATTAGAACATCGCTAATGCAAGAATTTGCTGAAAGAGGAATAGCTTCACATTGGAAATATAAATCTTCTGAAAAATTTAACTCTTTGACCTGGAAAGAATACGACTGGTTAGCTGATCTAGTTGAAATTATTGATAAAAATGAAAATCCAGAACATTTTTTTGAATATACAAAACTTCAAATGTTTCAGGAAAATGTATTTTGTTTTACCCCAAAAGGATCTGTAATTAAGCTCCCAAAGAATGCAACACCGATTGATTTCGCATACGCAGTGCATACAAATATTGGTAATAGCACAATAGCTTGTAGAATTAATGGTAATGACTGTGAACTACAAAGCTTACTTCATAATGGAGATGTTGTAGATATAATTACTTCTAAAAATAAATCACCTTCCTTACATTGGATACCTGTTACAAAAACAGGAAAAGCACGATCAGCAATTAGAAAATATTGGTATAAAAAAGGAGAAGAAAAAGCTCAAAGAATTAAAAAATATAACACTACCTTATGGATGTCTTTACCAGATAAACCTGGAAAACTAGGAGAAGTTACAACTCTACTTGGAGACCATAGTCTGAACATATCTAGTGTAGAAATGAAAGAAAAGTCTAAAGAATATATTAATTTTAGATTTAATTTAATTATACGTGACTTGAAGAACTTTACAAATTTCATTAGTGAGCTAAAACAGAAAGAAATAAAATTTAAAATCATTAGACATGAGGATAACTGGTTAAAGGAACGTAATGCTTTCACACAAAAAATCTTTAAGTATTTTAAAAAAAACTAATGCTTTATTGGAAGGGCATTTTGTTCTTTCATCAGGGTTGCATTCACCAAAATATATACAGTGTGCAAAGTTATTAAGTTTTCCAAATTTAGCAAAAGTTATTTGCTCTTCATTAGCCAAAAAAATTAAAAAGAAATTTAAATCTATAGATTTAATTTTAGCTCCTGCAATGGGTGGGGTTATTATTGGATATGAGATTGGAAAATTATTAAAAAAAGAAACTATATTTTGCGAAAGAGTTAATGGAAAATTTACTTTAAGAAGAGGTTTTCAAATTAAGAAAGGCTCTAAAGTTCTTATTATAGAAGACGTTATCACAACAGGTAAATCAAGTTTAGAGTGTGTAAAATTAATTACAAAACCAGGAGCAAAACTTGTAGGATTTGCATCGATCATAGATAGATCAACTAAAAAAACCTTAAAGATAAAAAAGAATATTATTTCACATATGAAAATAGACGTTCAAACATTTAAAAAAAGTAATCTTCCTGAGACGCTTAAAAACATACCTATTACAGTACCTGGAAGTAGATTTATAAAATGAAAAGACTAGGTGTTAACATAGATCATGTTGCTACAGTTAGAAATGCAAGAGGCTCTTCACACCCAGATCCACTATCTATTGCTAAACAAGTTATGTCATATGGTGCAGACTCTATAACAATTCATTTAAGAGAAGATCGAAGACACATAAAGGATCTTGATGTAGTTAAAATTTGTAAAAATAAAAACATTTTAACTAACCTTGAAATATCATTGAATAATGAAATTTTAGAAATTGCTTTAAAAAATAAACCTTATTTTATCTGTATAGTTCCAGAAAAAAGAAAAGAAATTACAACAGAGGGTGGGCTAAATATTTTAAAAAACATGACCAAGATTGCAAATATTATTTCTAAATTTAAAAAAAAAAATATTAGAACTAGTCTTTTTATAGATCCAAATTTAAATGACATTAAAATTGCAAAAAAATTAGATGTAGACTGTATAGAATTGCATACAGGTAAGATTTCTAACTTAGTGAAGAGTAAAAAAAACTTTAAAAATGAACTAGATAAAATTAAAAAATGCTGCCTATTAGCTAAGAAAATTGGAATTGAAGTACACGCAGGTCATGGACTTGATTATAAAACAACAGCTATTTTGAATAAGATTCCAGAGATTGTTGAATTTAATATTGGTCACTTTATTATAGGAGAGGCTATTACTCACGGTTTAAAGAAAACTGTTAATAAATTTAAAAAAATACTAAAAAATTAATTATGCAAATTTTAGGCACAGGTGTTGATATTGTAGAAAATTTAAGAATGAAAAAAATATTAAATGACAAAAAATTTATTAACAGAATATTTAGTACTAGTGAAATTTTACTCTCAAAAAATATTAAAGATAAAACTGCTTACTATGCAAAAAGATTTGCTGCCAAGGAAGCTTTTGCAAAATCAATAGGTACTGGTTTTAGAAATAATCTAAATTTTAAAGATATATCTATAACCAACAACAAAGCAGGTAAACCATCCTTCTTAATTAATGAAAAGCTTAAGAAAATAATTAAAAAACAATTTAAAACACTTTCAGTTAATTTTTTTCTCTCAATTTCAGATGAAAAAAAATACTCTGTAGCTTTTGTAATATTACAAAAAAATAATGATTGATAAAAAACTTATAACTGAAAACCTTAAAACAATTTTATATGCATTAGCTATAGCCATAATAATAAGATCTTTTTTTATTCAACCTTTCTATATACCGTCCTCTTCTATGGAACCTAATTTGTTAATTGGAGATAGATTATTTGTTACAAAATACTCTTATGGTTATAGCAAACACTCATTCCCATTTAGTCCACCATTTTTTAAAGGAAGATTGTTTTCGAACTCTCCAAAAGCTGGTGATGTTGTTGTTTTTAAAACACCATCAGACAATAGAACAGATTATATTAAAAGACTAATTGGCTTACCTGGTGATAAAATACAATTTATTAATGGGGATTTATTTTTAAATAATAACCAAATTTTAAAATCAATAATATCTAAAAATGATACTATTTATTGCGGTCAAAGCATTGATGTTAATACTTTTGAGGAAATACTTCCTAATGGCAAAATACACAATACTGTTTATTTGAAAAATTATAGTTTTCAAAATTCTGATATTTTCATAGTACCAGATGAACATTATTTCTTTTTAGGTGACAATAGAGATTGTTCTAAAGATAGCAGATATTTAACAAGTGTAGGATATGTTCATCAGGATAACCTTGTGGGTAAAGCTCAGTTTATTTTTTTTTCCTCTGACTTTAGAATAGGGAATATTTTTTCATTTTGGAAATGGAATAAAACAGTCAGATTTGATAGGTTTTTTAAAAGAATCATTTAATGAAAATTAATTCCACTAGATTAGAAAAAAAACTCAAATTAAAATTTACAGACCAAAAAATTTTACTAAAAAGTTTAACTCATAAAAGCTACGATTCAAAAAGTAATAATGAAAAAATAGAATTTTTAGGTGACAGAGTTTTAGGTTTAATTATAGCTAAAAAGTTATTAGAAATTTATCCAGAAGAAAGTGAAGGTATTCTTGATAAAAAATTTGCATCATTAGTGAACAAGAAGAAATGTTTGCAGATTGCAAAAAAAATTGAGTTAGAAAAATATATTTTAGTATTTAACCCAAAAAATAAAGAAATAATAATTGAAGATAAGGTTATAGCTGATTGTTTAGAAGCTCTAATAGGTGCTATTTATTTGGACAAGGGTTTTAATTATATTGAAAAATTTGTTTTAAATCTATGGAGTGAACATATTACTGCTAGTGTTGTAACTGAGATAGACGCTAAAACTAAACTTCAAGAGTATTCATTAAAATTTTTTAAAGTTCTACCTATCTATAAGTTAATCTCAAATACTGGACCTAGACACAAACCATTATTTAAAGTTGCTGTTAAACTTAAGGATTCCAAATTTTTTATATCAAAAGGTAATTCTAAAAAAGATGCTGAACAAAATGCAGCAACCCTATGTTTAGAAAGCACTCTTAAAAAATGAACTGGGATGATACGGGTTATTTAATTTCAAAAAATCGGTATAGTGAAAATTCTATTATAGCTGAAGTTTTTACTGAAAATCATGGCAAAATTTCAGGTATTATTTTTGGAGGCACATCAAAAAAAATTAAGAATTATTTACAAATTGGTAATAAAATTTATGTAAATTATAATACCAAGAGTCCTACAAAAATTGGATATTTTAAAATAGAAATCCTAAAAGCTTTAACTCCACTTTATTTTGATGATAACCAAAAACTGTACTGCATAACTTCTGCCATGAATTTAATAAAATTATTAACTGCTGAAGCTCAAACTAATAAAGAAATTTTTATTTTAATTAGTAGTTTTTTTGAAATTTTAGATTCAAAAATGTGGATTAAAGAATATATTTTTTGGGAATTGGAATTACTTAAACTATTAGGTTATGACCTGGAGTTAAAAAAAATGGTAGAAAAAGAAGTTATTGATAATCAGATTAACTATTTTGTAAAATCATCTTCTGAAAAAAAAACTGTTCCTAACTTTCTGATAGATAAAAATAATAATGATATTGATTTAAAAAACTTACTTAAGGGGCTAAAACTTGTCAGTGATTATCTTGAAAAAAGCATTTTAAAACCTAATAATATTAATTTACCAAGTAGTAGATTGGATTTTGTTAATTTGTTAAAATAATTATTTAATTAATTTATCAATTCTATCTGCATAATAACTTATTATTGCATTAGCTCCAGCTCTTTTAAAAGATATTAAACTTTCTAAAATTGAATGTTTATCTATTAATCCACTCTTAACACTTGTGCTTAACATGCTGTATTCACCAGAAACTTGGTAGGCTAATACTGGAATTTTGAAATTGTCTTTTACAATTCTAATTATATCTAAATAAGGTAAACCAGGTTTAACCATTACCATATCGGCACCTTCTTTAATATCTAGCGCCACTTCTCTTAAAGCTTCATTGCTATTTCTAAAATCCATTTGGTAGTTTTTTTTATCACTTTTTAATAAGCCTCTTGAACCTACTGCATCCCTAAATGGTCCATAAAAACTTGAAGCATATTTAACTGCATAAGAAAGTATTTGAACCATTTCGTGACCTTCTTTGTCTAGTGCTTTTCTTATTTTTCCAATTCTACCATCCATCATATCTGACGGTGCAAGCACATCGCATCCCATTTCAGCTTGTAATAATGACTGATTAATTAAAACTTCAACTGTTTGATCGTTTAAAACATAATTAGATTTTAACAATCCATCATGTCCGTGTGAAGTATAAGGATCTAATGCAACGTCACACATAATCCCAATTTCATTTCTATATCTTTTTTTAATGAATTGAATTGCCTTACATACTAAGTTATCTTGATTTAAAGCCTCTGATCCAATTAGATTCTTTACATTTTTTCTAGTATGAGGAAACAATGCAACCATAGGTATTTTGTTTTTGATAGCTTTATCAACAATCATACCAAGCTTGTCTATAGTATATCTATAGACTTCAGGCATTGTTTTGATTGATTGTTTTATATTTTTTCCATCTATTAAAAATATAGGTAATATGAAATCACTAGCTGAAAGGGTATTTTCTTGGATTAATCTTCTAGACCAGTCATTTTTTCGACTTCTTCTTAGTCTTAAATTGGGATAATTTCCTGTAATCATGTTTTAATCTATTTTTAAAATGTGACAAATGTATTATACAAATATATATTAAAATGTGTAAAAAACAATCAGCATGAATAATGAAAATAAAAATATTGTAAACTTAAATCTAAAAAAAGAAGAAAAAATTTTAGATTTTAGTGACTTTCAAAAACAAAATATCAAATTTGACATTGATAAATTGCAGGAAGCATACAACCAAATTGTTCAAACCAAAAAATTTGATGATGGTGGTGGTATAGCACACTTTGGAGCCATTTCTCTAACACAAGTTCCTGGTGATCCAGATTCAGTAAAAGGAAGTAAGGCTAGAGGTGTTTATTGGACTAAGCCAGACAAGTCAGGCAAAGAAGTTTCAAGAGATGTCACAGTTGATGAATCATCTTACTCTGAGTTTATAAAAGATTATGAAAATACTTATTTTAAAGAAGTCTTTGATGCTCTTTCTTCAAAATATAAATTAGGTAGAGTTAGAATTTTGCTAAAAGAACCAAGATCTACGTTGAGTTGGCATAGAGATCCAGAGCCAAGATTACACATACCAATAATCACTAACCCTGGTGCTATCATGGTAGTAGATCATGTAGCAAAACATATGCCAGCAGATGGATCTGTTTGGATTACCAATAATACAAAATACCATAATGCTTTTAATGGTGGTGAAGAAAATAGAATACACTTGGTTGCATGTGTTTTAGATTATAAGTTTAACTAGTTTGAAAAAAATATTTTTATCATCTGATCATGCTGGTTATAAACTAAAGGAGTTTATAAAAATTCACTTAGATAAAAAAAAGATAAAATATATAGACTTAGGACCATATAATAGTGATAGAGTTGATTATCCAGATTATGCTCATAAAGTAGCTAAAAAAGTTAAGAACAATAATAATTATGCTGGTATTCTAGTTTGTGGTTCGGGCATGGGAATGAATATTACTGCTAATAGACACAAGAATATACGTGCCGCTCAATGTTTTAATTTGAAATCTACAAAATTATCAAGATTGCATAATGATGCAAATATCATTACATTAGGTTCAAGACTGCTTACTAAAAAAAATGCTTTAAACTGTGTCAGTATTTTTTTAGACACTAAATTTGAAGGTGGAAGACACAGAATAAGAATTAAAAAGATTTAATAATGTCTAGTGAAAAAAATTACTTAAACGATCAATACAAAAGTTTTTTTGAGGATGGTTTAGCTGAAGCTGATCCAGCGATACATAAAGCAATCAGTGCTGAATTAAAAAGACAACAACAGCATATTGAATTAATTGCTTCTGAAAATATTGTTTCACAGGCTGTTCTAGAAGCGCAAGGTTCTGTTTTAACAAATAAATATGCAGAAGGCTATTCTGGAAAAAGATATTATAATGGATGTGAACATGTTGATGTAGCTGAAAATTTAGCTATTGAAAGACTAAAAAAATTATTTGATTGTAAGTTTGCAAATGTTCAACCTCATTCTGGAGCTCAAGCTAATGGAGCTGTATTCTTAGCTTTATTAAGTCCTGGTGATACCTTTTTAGGTATGAGCTTAAACTCTGGTGGCCACATTACACACGGATTAAAAATCTCAATGTCAGGTAAGTGGTTTAATGCAATAGGATACGATGTTGACAAGGAGTCAGAGCTTATTGATTATGACAATGTAGAGAAACTTGCACTAGAACATAAACCCAAACTTATAATTTGTGGCGGAAGTGCTTACTCTAGAGTGATTGATTTCAAAAGGTTCAGGGAAATAGCTGAT
>Ga0209709_10005316_pt1 | contig 10150 bp, 10 predicted proteins | sample ArcticOcean_MG_C_2_FD_187435 | JGI IMG/M metagenome (GOLD analysis project Ga0209709, IMG submission 187435) | Marine microbial communities from western Arctic Ocean - ArcticOcean_MG_CB4_136 (SPAdes) (version 2) | ecosystem: Environmental > Aquatic > Marine > Oceanic | place: Arctic Ocean...
ATTCCTCTAAATGTAAACTTTTTATTATTTACACTTATATTTACTTGTTCCCACTTTTTAGTAGATATACAAGTTAAAGAACCTCTTGAATCTGCAAACGTATTTAAATCAACTATCATATTAATATTTTACGTTACTAAACCCTTTTTCTTTTTTGATTGTAATCAAATCATCTACAACATCTCTCATTGAATCAATGTGTGATATAATCATAACGAAATCAAACTGAGTTTTAAGGTATGTAAACAACATAAATAAAGATTGTAAGTTCTCACTATCTAAAGTACCAAATCCTTCATCTATAACGAGGAAATTAGGTCTAGGAAGGTTACATACATTTATAAGAGCAACTCGAATTGCCAATCCACTAATGAATCTTTCCATCCCACTACACATTTCTAAACTCCATCTCTGGTCTCCATACACAAGATATGCGTTAATGTTCTTACCATCAATTTCTAATTGCATTCCAAATTCTACTATTTGAGCAAGTATATTATTTACTTCACCCTCAATCATTGGTAATGCCTTTTCAATTAATTCATAAGATACACCATCTTTAGAAAGTGCATTTAAATAAAAATCAAATAATCTACTCTGTGATTCTAATTCTTTAACTTCACTTATTCTATCTTCAATTGTTTCTTTTTGGTTCTGAAGAGCTGAAATCTTACCGTTTAGAGAAAGAATCTCCACATTATTATTTTTTATGATTTGTTTGATGTTATCCCATTTCAAACGAACATCTACAATAGAATCTCGTATATTCTTATTCTTGTTAATTTGTTTCTCATTCTTATAATATTCCTCAATAAGTTTCTGCTGTTGAGTGAATTGTGTGGTAAACTTGTATTCTTCGGTTTCTGTTGTTGATAACTTGTTAATAAGTCCTGATATTTCTCTATCTATTTTATCTTCTTTATCTTTGGCTTCTTTATATTTAGTCCATTCTTTCTTATATACCACCAATGAATCAATTTCAAGAGTAGATTGTAAATGTTGTTGGTTGAAATCTTGTAAATCAGATTCCCCAGTTTGTATCTGTGTTTCAACTGTTTTCTTTTGTTCTCTAATGGTTTGAGAATTTTCCATACAGATATCACATTCTTCATCATATTTATGAGAATCTAAATGGTCTTTTCTTTCGTATAAAGAATCTAATTTTATTTTAGATTTTTCTATTTCTGAATTTATTTTAGATAAATTACTTTCAGCTTCTTTTAAAAGTAATATACCCGTTTCTAAATGATCTTCATCGAACTTATCAAGAATTTCATCTAAAGTTATTTGTAATTCCTCTCTATGTGTTATTCTATCTTGTATTGAATTTTTTTGTATTCCTAATTCTTCTTTTTTTGATTTTAAAATCTCTGCTCTTCTTTCAAGTTCTTTGATAGGAACTCCACTATCTGCATTTAACTTAATAATCTTTTCATTTAACTTGATTATATCCTTATTAAGTTTTTCTTCTTCTTTCTTTGAAGAGTTCTGTTGGATATCTAAAAGTTTATATTCTGATTTCTTTTCTTTTAAATCAATGTCGATTTCAGCTAATTTGCTTGTAAAATCATCTCTCTTAAATTTTCTTATAAGTGTTGCATTATCTCTATTCTCATCACTTGCTTTTTGATATAACTTATCAAATATGTTTACACCAATAAATTGAGATAATATTTCCTTTCGTTCACTCTGAGATTTATCAATGAATAGTGCATTATTTCCTTGTAGGGAAAGTGCGGTTAAAATAAAATCTTCAAATGTACCTAAATACTTTTCTATTTCTTTATTAGTATCTTTTCGTTGTTCTCCGTTTAATGATTTTATAACACCATCGGTTACACTCCAAAAATCAACATCTACTTTTACAGAAGTTGCCTTCCTAACATATCTGGCTCGTCTTTCAATAAAATAATCAACACCATCTATCTCGAAGTTAAACTTACAATAGAAGTTTGATTTACGATTGTTTAAGATGTTCTTAGATACGTTTGTACGAGAAGTCTTATCATATATACAAAAGGTTAATGCATCGAATAAAGATGATTTACCAGCGGCGTTTGGTGCAAAGATACCAAGAATACCATGTGCATTTTCAAACCTTACTTTGTTATCATCTCCGTATGAAAACATATTAGAGAATTCAAAATCCTTTGGTGTCCATAGGATATTACCCATAGAATCAGAATCATCTATTTGATGATTGAGTTCTTTGTTTATATCAGTAATTTTATCTAACTCAGATTCTTCCAACAAATATTGTCTTTCTAAATAATCTCTGATTAATTGGTTTTGAAAAGTTTCATCCTTTACATTACCAACAATGTTTTTATTTAGTTTTTGATTTGTTTTTAATTGGCCAATCGTATCAGTTCGTGTTACTGTAACTTCGGCAACTTTGAATAACTTTTTTAATTCAGTTATTTTTCGTTTCATTTCAGAAGCCTCGGTTCGAGTGAATCTTAATCTTAATCTTGGATACTTTGGTAATTTAGTATCTATCTCATCATGTACCCAAGTTGGTATCTTACCATCTATTACATCAACTGTAAGGAATCCGTAGTCATTATGTATGTGATGTTCGGTAAAAGTTCGTGTAGGGATATCCCATAGAAGATAACCATGTTTCTCTAACAACTCTCCATGATTCTGTTGAACCATAGAACCTGCATATGCAATGTGTTCGTATCCAACACCAAAATTTTGTCTTTTGTGAATATCGCCCAACATGGCTATATCAAATCCATCAAACATATCCAATTGGAATGAGTTTGAAGATACGGTATATCCAATATCAGTTTGGGCTTTGTTTACTGGTCCATGAAATAGACAGATTTTATTTTCTCCATCAACGGTATCTCCCTTAGGCCAATTTTCCTTGTCATCCAATATAGAATAGACAATAAAAGTAAGGTTATGGATATTATAGATACCAGTATCACGAAGATAATGAATTCTATCATTTCGAAGGTTTTCGATAATAGGTGTGAGTACATCAAGTCGGTGTGAGTTATTTAAATTACAATCATGGTTCCCTGTGATTAACACAGTCTCTCTAAGTTTAGAGCACTCGGTCAAAAACCAGCTGATTTCTTGTACGAGTTCGGGTGACATCTCAGTTTTAGCGTGAGCAATATCACCAGCAAGATAAATAATAGAATCTTCTATTTTATCTTCTTTTACTTGTTTTAGGAATTTTTTAAATATTAATTTATATTCCTTGTGTCTTTGCAGATTACGAATATGTAAATCTGCTAAATGATAAACCTTGTTTATTATCATAAACCTTTATTTTTTGATTTTAATTTAATTAAATTAAACTTATTTGTTTTGGTTGTTTATAATTTAATTCATTATAAACAAATTTCTGAGATTTCAACTTGTTATAATTTTCTTCAATGTTACGATGATTTAATATATAATAATCTCGTAATTCATCTTTACTCATTTTATTTATAATATCTAAATTGGATTTGTATTGTTGTACTACTCTTTCTGGTGTTTCTTTTGTTGATAGTTCAAATAAATCAGATGCCATCCAAAATCCTAAGCTTCTGAGATATGCATTTATTCCAGAATTTCCAAGTATTAATGGTATATTGTGTGATATAAACGGATTCCAAGATTTTTCACTTAAATGAATTTCTGATGGAATGTGTGTTTCAATTCCTTCCGAATTTAAATACATTTCAGAACTTCCATGTATGCTTGTTTCCAAAATACAACTAACATAACTATTCATACAATATGGAAATGGTGGTATCTGTGGGTTTACGGTGCCTGTTAGAGAGGATTCAATTGGAGTATCTAATATAGTAGGTATGTTTTCTTTTTTCCATTTTAATAATGTATCACTTAATGTATCATCATCATATGTTGAACAGAATGCACTATATGCTAAATATGAGCTTTTATCTAATCCAATATTATGAGTATATTTAAATATCTCAAATCGTTCTTTTTTATCTACACCGATTATCATATTCATTTTCTTCTCTCGAATATTATGCATAAATGGTCTGATGATTTCTGGTATACTATCAAAGTATGATTCTTTGGTAGCTCGATATCTATAATAATTAAAATTGTTTCTAATAGAGTTATTTTTATGTACTTCGAATCGATTTGAAAAAAAAGTATAATTATTAGAATCGGCATAATTTTTAATGTTATCATCATCCACAGCTACCATCTTTATTCCATATTGTTCACCAAGATTAGTAAGATAGGAATTAGTCAATCCAGGAACGTTCAACTCTAGATAATTTATATCGAACATAACAACATCCTTTGGTTTTGGATTTATTTCTTTAATATGTTGTTCTAATGCATCTTGATATGGGGGCTCCTTTGAATTTAAGTTGGCTTTTTCTATATCGTTTTTATCGGGAGATTCCCAATATGTAACATCTGAGTTGGATATGAAATTCATTAAATCATACCAAGCAACATAACTTCCTTTACGAATGTGATGTTTAATTATATAAATCATAAACCTTTTAATTTTTGGGAAATTATATCGGTGAAGTTTGTTTTCTCTGAATGTTTCAGTACTTTATTAACTTGAGAGAAACCCATATCACTTGCATCTTTTTCAGATGGTACTATATTTTTTGTATCAATTCCTTGATTTTGAAATTGCATTGTATAATGTAATGCTTGAGATTGAGCATCTTCATCTAATAATATGTTTATAGACTTAACACCCTTTTTATATATATTTTCATTTAATTTTTTCGGTATAAATTTACCAAGTATAGGAATTGCATTTCTTTTAACTGCCATTGCATCAAACACACCCTCTACTAATGTTATTGGTTCATTCCAATTTATTTGGTTTTCGAACATAATAACATTTTTCGAAACTGGTGGATTCTTGTATTTAAACTTTTCCTCTGCAAATACAGAACGTGCGATGAAGTAATTGAGTCTATTATCCACATCATAGGAAGGAATAATAATGCGGCCGGAATAATGACCACCATCACAATAACCGATATTATACTTTCTAATATCTTCTGTACTAAGATTACGAGATTTTGCATACTCGACTACCTTTCTGAACGGTGGATTTAATCCCTTTGGTTCTTTTAATAGTGATTTAAATTCGTTTGGTAACCGCAATTCTACCGTTTCTTCATCGATATTATCTGAATATACTACATAATCATCTCCATATATCTCATATATCTTTTTTATCTTACGAGTATCTACTTGAAGTCTTTTTAATAACCGTTGTATTCTTTTTCCTTTTGCATCACAAACCCAACAATGCCATTGTTGTGTTTTTAAGTTAATTTGTAACTTTTTCTTATGGTGATGACAAAAAGGACAATAATGAGCTTGTTCATCATTTTTCATTGACGTACCAATCCCCAAGATATCATCCAATATGTTTATAACTGATTGTCTTTCGTGGTGTGAAAGCATATTTTAATCTTTATTGATACAAATATACGACTTTTTTATGTAATTTCCAAGTCTTTTCTGAAAAACTTTCCTAAAAGATTATCATTTAGTGAATATTCGTCTATTAAAACGTTATGAGAAAACTGTTCTTGTAATTCATAATATGTTAAAGCCTTTTTAGATTTACAGAATTTAAGTATTTTTAATTCAATTCTATCATTAGCCGTTAGATACGGTCTTCCATCCTTATCAAACCAACCACTAACGATTTTGTTTGAGGAACGATAATCTTGCCATTTAGATTCTTTGGTAACCATTTCATAACGCTTTATTCTTTTATCTGTTAAAGCGGCTATTTCTTTTTTGCCGAAATTACGTTTCCTTATTGATATTACTTGTTTTTTTCCAATATAATATTCATTAGTGAGGCCGTTGGTTATTTTATAAATAAATCCATATGTTTCTTCTGGCATATCGGATAATTCAGTTATTATTCTACCTTGGTAAGTCCATGTCATAGTTAAAAAATTTGAAATCATCTTCATATCTTTCTTTGACCCAATCAACCATCCACTCTTCTGTAAAGAAGTGTTTATAATAATTTTCTTGATTTAAAGTTGGATGTGTGTTGTAAATTGGATTACGATTAAGATGCGGTATTGTTGAATTACAGTTTAATTGATTTAGTATTATTTTCATATCATGACCATAATTTTCATAATGTGCAATAAATGATATTTTTCTTTTTTCTGTTTTTCCCGCATTGATATAATAACTTTGGGGTAAAATCCATTGATGAAATGGATTGGATTTTTTTAAAAACTCACCAAACGTATAAGTGTGTGTGTTTTTTCTAAGTTCATGATTGTATGCAGAAGCTAGTCGTGTATATGGATTTCTTACTATTGTAAAAATATAATAATCAGATACATCGTCAACCCATCTAATAGAATCATGTCCTGTTATTTGATTCGTACCACCTATTTCTCTTATAATGGAAGATAGTGATGTTCCACCGGTTTTAGGTATATGAATAAATGCCCATTTCTCAGAACTATTTATCAGTAAACTCAAATTATTGTTTTATCGTGAAACCGTATCAGAATATTTTTTCTGATTTAATACTCCACCACGAGCAATTTCTAAGGCCTTGTCGTCTTTGTGTAGTTTGTTTGTCTCATCTGCAGAAGTAGGTGTCTTATCTTTACTTTTATCAGATAATTTTTTAAATTCTGACTTGTCGTATATGTCTTGTATTGATGCCATAATTATTCTACTTCAGCGATTTGTTTTAAACAAAATTGATCATCTCCGATTACATCGAATATATCAGTACCATCATCATAAGAATCATATTGAAGTACACCTGTTATATCATTATCTTCTTCGTATGAATGAACTTCTTCTAATGTTAGTTCTATATTATCTTTTACTACTGATTTGTCTTTTGCTAATAATTGGTATTTTGCCATAATATTTTTCCTTTTTTATGTTCAGTTTTAATTAAACCTTCTCATATAAATATAGAAAAGTTAATAAAACCGAATTTTTACGTATCCAGTCTAACAATAAAATTTAAGTCATAATCTGGTAAATTCTTTATTGGTTGTGGTAATTTTGCAATTGCAATCATTTCTCCACTTTTATCATACAATCCTATCGTAGTTATCATTGGTGCTAAATATGAACCGGTTGGGTCAATTGAAGCAGATGTATCATAATCATCCCATGAACCACTTGTAGATGGACTAAACGAACCACTTATAAATTCTTTTCGTTTTATATCATTAATTACTTTTATTTTTTTAGTTCCAGCGGGTATTGAATTATTTACTGCAGTTGTAGTGAAGTCATAAGAACCACTTAAAGTTATATCAACTGCTGATGGGTTTTGTGAATAGTTAAATTCTCCTGCTTTAGATGTTACCAACACTTCCATTTCATTTATGGTTTTTGTTGATTTGAAATCCATAGTATAACTACTAAATTCTGAAATGGTATCATTAAATATAATTAAACCTTCTGAATATATTATGTTTCCAAATTTCAATTGGTCAATATCAAGTCCGTCAAAGTCAAGTACTATTACGGTTTGTAGAGTTCCTGCCTCTAAATCAATTCTCATTATATAGAAGGAATCTGTATCACCATTGAATGTCATTTTTACAAGTCCTGTTTCTAAATCAATAGCGGAATCTCCTGGTGTTGACCATAGTGTTCCTGTAAATTCACCATCATCTAAATCACTTATTGTAATTGTTCCGTTTTCTAAATCAAGAGATACTAATGTATATAGTGGAGATGTTGAAGTAAGATTTCCATAGCCATCATCACCATATTCTACATCATTGGTTAAATCTTTAATAGTTAATGATTCTTCTTTTATTCCTTCTCCATAATTCTTCTGTGGGATTGCTATGACATATCCTGTGGTGCCGATTTTTCGTTCATATGGATCACCAATAGTTTGCATCTTACCATGTAAAGTAAATGGATTAGATATATCAGTATAGTATTTTGATTTTATGGATTTAAATAAAGGATATGTATATAATCCTTCTTGTTTAATCGCGGTTGTTTTATCAAACTCCTTATCAGTTGTAAACGAACCAGATATTATAGGATATTCTGCACTCGTAATCGTCCAAGATTTATTAACTTGAAACGCTCTTTTAGATACATTCGATTTTTGTATTGTTTTTAACATATAGATTTCACTCCTCTATATAAATATACTAAAACAAAAAACCTCACTATGAGTGAGGTTATTTTTTGCGTGAGAGATGTTATTTTTTAGAAATCAAGTTTTACTTTGATTAATACTTCTTTATCGTAAGATTTTGGAATCGGTTGTGATGTTTTAGCCACTGCGATTATTTCATTAGAATCACTTAATAATCCAACTGTTGTAATAAATGTTTTTGGGTCTTTCTCAAAAGTTGATTCAGCGAATGAATTATCAGAACCAGTTACATATGTTGGGTTGTTAGAAAAATTAAATTCTCTGTTAGTTGCTCTTACAAAATAATGTGATGTAGAAACATTTTCTGTTCTTCTTGCTTGGAAATCACCACCACCTTTAATTGCGTTGTGTAATAAGAAATGGTTTTGTCCTTCTCTTGAATCACCTGCGTAAAGTGATGCTCCTGAATTAGAACCACTGTCAACAGATGTTCCAATTAAGTTGTGTATTGCCGCTGGGTTAAGAATTACTAATCCTTGGTCAGGATAGAATAATCCTAAACCTTGACCGTTTGATGAAGTTAGTGAATTAACAGTTGCTAAGTTTTCAGTTCCTAAGTTTAGTGAACCACTTCCAACATTAAATATTCTACCAGCTTTTCCAACTGTATCTGAGAATTTCTTTCCACTATCATCAATTAATGTATGTGTTCCAGTAGAACCACTTAAAATAATTGACCAGTTTCCTGCATCCATTTTTTCTTTATAACGAGCACGAGATACATTAATTACATAGATATCATCTGAATCGTGTAATCCAGCTGCTGAAGAAGAATAAAATGTAAACTTCTCATCATCTTGGTCTAATATTATTGATTTATATTGTGCGTAAGTTGCTTTAGTTGCTAATGTTGAAGAATCGGAGTTTGTTAGTGATATAGAACCACTTGTATATTTGTGTCCGTATGCAATTGCATATTGTACAGCTGCAGAGGTATTAGTAGCAGGGTCTTTATCATATGAGTTAACATAGTAATTTAAACTTGCAGCTGCTTGGGTAGATGAAGTATAAAATGCACTCATACTTCCTGTATCACCACTCCATAGACCAGTTGTTACAACTTCTATTTTTCCATTAACTTGGTCGAATTCACCAAATCTTTTGTAGATACCATTGGAGATTGAACCTCCAGTTGCACCTAATTTATCACCACCAGATAAATACTGATTAATTATTTGTGTAATTTGTTCAGATGTTAAATTACCTTGATTGGCATCTAAATAGTTTGCCAACTCTTGTGATAAATTTACTCCCGCTTGTCCGTTTATTTGTGCCATTTTATTTTATTCTCCGTTTATTAACTTGGTTGTATATATGTAACTGTTACAGGTATCGACTGTGAACCTCCAGTTTCATTACCATATACAGTTATAGTTGTTGATATGTTTTGTGTGGTGTTTGGGTTAGGAATAAATGTAAATTGTAATCCTGTCTCAATTGCCGCTGTTGCAGTTATTTCATCACCTAAGAAAGCTGGTGTTGATGATGCACCTGCAGCTAATCCACTACCAACAATAGAACCTGCGTTCTTGTTTGATAATATTATAGTATATCCACTTTGTGTATTTCCACTTGGTGAAGTTGTAGGGGAAAGTTGAACTTGGCCAGAGTTCTGATTTACAGATATAGATGGAATACCAAATTCTACTTTAGGAATCTTAGTTGTTCCTTTTGGTAATGTTACCAACTTGTATCTTAATACTTGTGTTTCATCTGGAGATGCTTCCGTTACTGGAATCGCTTTGATTGCTGCATCATAATAAGCACTACCCTTTGGATGTGCTGGTTCGTATAATGTGTAATCCACCTCATCATCACCCAATGCGAATTTGGAGATATTAAGTCCTTCTCCTGATGCTAGTTTCTCTCTACCCTTTTTGGTTAAGATAGCATCTACTGTTATTTCTGTGTTATTTAAATAAGCCATAATTAAATTTTCCTCTTGTTATTCAATATATAAATATAACGATTTTATAAAATTGTTTATTTTTGAATTATTAT
>Ga0209709_10005318_pt1 | contig 10149 bp, 7 predicted proteins | sample ArcticOcean_MG_C_2_FD_187435 | JGI IMG/M metagenome (GOLD analysis project Ga0209709, IMG submission 187435) | Marine microbial communities from western Arctic Ocean - ArcticOcean_MG_CB4_136 (SPAdes) (version 2) | ecosystem: Environmental > Aquatic > Marine > Oceanic | place: Arctic Ocean...
CTCAGAAAGCCCAGAAATCCGTGGTTGACAGCAGGACTGAGCTACTTGATGCTGTTAACAATTCTATTGAAATGAACCAGGATATGCTTCAGAATCTTCAATCTACAAATAAAGATGTAGTTAGTGCGATGGAAGAGATCATGGAAAGTTCAAAAAAGATTGAGGGTATAATTACCTTGATGAACGATATTGCTTTTCAAACAAACCTGCTTGCTCTTAATGCATCTGTTGAGGCTGCACGGGCCGGTGAGCACGGTAAGGGGTTTGCCGTTGTGGCATCCGAAGTACGGAAACTGGCACATCGTTCCTCTAAAGCCTCAACTGAAATAGGAGTGCTTATCCAAACCAGTTTGGAACACATTAATTCAGGACGAAATCTTGTAAATGACGGAGAGCAGGGTATGGATGAAATGAGAACAAAAATCGAAACAATGCTCAACAACCTTAAATCGGAGAGTGATTCGAATCTCAATGGAATCCTCACCTCAGTCAAAGAAGTATCAGAGGTAATGGAAAACATAAAGGTGGCTTCCGAAGAACAAGCTGAGGGAGTGGATCAGATAAATAAAGCAATTGCGGACATGGACCGTATCACACAAGAAAATTCGGCATTGGTTGAGGAGAATACAACGGGCAGCCAGCACATGGCTCAGGAAGCCGAGAAACTGCAGGAACTGCTCAACACATTTAAGGTGGAAGAAAATGATTCCAAGTCTATTGATGACACAACTGAAATTGATAGAACCATCCTCAAACTGGAACAAGCAAAGTATAAAAATCTTCCGGAAAAAAATAAAACTTGAACGTTGCCTTCTCAACAAGAAACAAAGAAAACCGATACATTGGCACCTTTCGAATGATCAACTTGCCTTCAGTCCATAATTTTACAGAAAACAGTTTGAGATGCATGCTATTGAATAATTACTCTGAATTTGTTCCATCCGGCAGACAACCAAGGTCAATGAAACGACGAACAAGGAATTTAATCTATTCCGTAACCTTGTTCTCAATGATCTCGGGATGGAATGGGGAGATGATAAGAAATATCTGCTCTATGCACAAGTTCAGAGAATACATCAGTTGGAAACCTTTCAGAGTTATTATGATTATATCGAAAAGGAAGAAAATATGAATAAACGTCAGTTTCTTTACGATTCTGTCACAACTACCAAAAGTGGATTCTACCGTGAGAAACAACATTTTTACAAATCCAGTCGCTCATGCTAAAATATATGATTCCATCGACTAAAATAATTAGGTACATTGAGGCCTTCCAATCTCTTAAACAGGAAAATTACACTTACCCTTGTACTATTTTGAACTATTCAATAACAGCAGAAGAAACACAAAATTTCTTAAGACTCATTCTGCAGCAACAACCAAATTAAATGTAATATGAAATTCTTATCAATTACTATCAGCAAAAAATTATTTTTTATTTTCTTAATTAATAGTTTCATTATTATAAGTATTTCTGGGTTAGTTATACATTCATTTAGTGGAATTTCTGATTCAGTAAAATTCAACTCAAAGAGTTTTACCTTTTTCAAATCTAATCTAGATTATTTAAGATTGGAGCAAGAAAAACTTAAAAATACAAACTCGCTCATTGATTCTAATAATGAGGTAGCGGAAACAACTAAAAATAACTTAATCAAATCAAGTGAACATGTTGCTTTTTTAATTAAGCCATTATTAGACAATCAATTTAAAGAAATTCATTTTTTATCAATGGATAATAAATCAACAGTAAAAGATCAAATCAATAAAGTTGGGGAAATAAATTCAAATCTTTCAAAGATCTTAGAAAACATTGATAAATTATTGATAAAAACGAATGAAACAACAAATAAATTGACTGATAAAAGACTTGATTTAGATCAAAATTTCAAAGAATTACAAAAAAATGTAGATAGAATGTATGGAATGGTATTGATGAAATCCACCACAATTGCTGTGAGTGCACAGGGCTCAACGGAAATACTTTCAAAAGATTTAGAAGAAAAAAAGAAAATGAAAGTTGATTTCTATAGAATCTTAGATGATTTCAAGAAATTGTATAAAGTAATAACGGAGTCAGAAAAAACTAAAACTACTCCTCAAATACAGATTTTATATGACCGCTCAATTACAGAGTTTTCTGTATTTTTGAATCTTTTAAATAATTATTATCAAAAGAAATATGATAATTATGTTAATTCACTAAGTGAAAATATAGAATTATTTTTAAGTGAAAATACTTATATAAATACGACAAATAAACATATAAAAGAATTTAATAAAACTAATCAATTATTGGGTGAAATTATTGAAAATATCAGAAATAAAATAAATTTAGAATATGACAATTCAACAGATGAAGTTGTAAAAGAAGCGCAGAGTTTCATCTGGATAGTTATGATCTTCACAATTATCGGACTGCTTGTCAGCCTCTTATTTGGATTTCTAGTGAAAAGATCCATTACTGCTCCTGTGAATGACCTAGTCGCCATGTCAAAGGATATTGCCCAGGGAGAAGGAGACCTTACTAAAAGGATAATGGTTGCCGGCAAAGATGAACTCGGAGATTTGTCAAACTGGTTCAACATGTTCCTCAAACGTCTCAACAATATGGTAGTTGAAGTTAAGAAACATGCTGCAAACATTAATGTCTCTTCACAGGAGATGGCCCTGGGGAACCAGGACCTATCAAACCGTACCAATCAGCAAAGTTCCTCGCTGGAAGAAACTGCTACTGCAATGGAAGAGATAAACAGCATTGTGCAGAACAATGCGGAAGATGCAAAAAACGCAAATGAAATCACACAAAAAGCACAAAAATCTGTAGTTGACAGCAGGACCGAATTACTTGACACAGTCAACAATTCCATCGAAACAAACCAGGAGATGCTGCAAAATCTTCAGCAAACCAATACCAGCGTGGTTGAAGCCATGGAAGAGATCATGGAAAGTTCAAAAAAGATTGAAGGTATTATTACCTTGATGAACGACATCGCCTTCCAGACAAACCTGCTTGCTCTTAATGCTTCCGTCGAGGCAGCACGTGCCGGAGAGCATGGCAAAGGTTTCGCGGTTGTGGCATCTGAGGTACGTAAACTTGCTCACCGTTCCGCAAAAGCATCTACTGAGATTGGTGAGTTGATTCAGACCAGTCTGGAACGCATCAATTCCGGACGGAATCTGGTAAAAGACGGAGAGCAGGGGATGGATGACATGAGAACAAAAATCGAAACAATGCTCAATAACCTTAAATCGGAGAGTGATTCGAATCTCAATGGAATCCTCACCTCAGTCAAGGAAGTGTCAGAAGTGATGGAAAACATAAAGGTGGCTTCCGAAGAACAAGCTGAGGGAGTGGATCAGATAAATAAATCAATTGCGGACATGGACCGTATTACGCAGGAAAACTCCGCCCTGGTCGAGCAAAATACCACTGCAAGCCAGCACATGGCTCAGGAAGCAGAGAAACTGCAGGAACTGCTCAACACATTTAAGGTGGAAGATCAAGGTTCCATAGACATGGTCAGTCGTACAAAACAGATAGAACAGAACAACCTGACGCATAAAAAAGTGGAGGTTGAGGAAAATCTGTCAAATACAGAACCTGATGATTCGCAGGAAACACTTATGGGTGTTGAAAACAAATCCTTACCTCCTTTCAGATAATCAACTGAAATCTCTAAAATCTCCCTGGATTATCTCCCTGCAATGCTAATTACCAAAATCCCAAATAACATTGCAACTGCTAAGTTAATGTCGGTTCCTGAACCAACAGAAGATGAATTCAATCTTTTTCGAAAATTGGTTCAGAAGGAACTAGGTTTTGAATGGGGAGATGACAAGAAATACTTGCTCTACTCAAGAGTTCAAAAAAGGCTTCAAAAAAACAAGTTGCAAACTTTCCAGAACTATTATGATTTTATTGAAAGAGAAGAAAACAAAAGTGAGCGACAATATCTCTACAATGCTGTTACAACAACAAAAAGCGAGTTCTACAGAGAAAAAAAACATTTTGATTTTCTTCGTCAAAATATTTTCCCAGAGTTAAAAAAACAGGTATCCAGTAGAGAACACAAATTGCGATTTTGGAGTGCAGGCTGTTCAACGGGTGAGGAGGCTTATACGCTGGCTTTTGAAGCCCATGATTTTTTTGGTGCAAGTTTAATTTCAAATGGAGGACTGCGAATTCTAGGCTCCGATGTCAATACTGAGGTACTTGAAGCAGCAATTCATGGTTGTTATGCAGAGAAATTACTTAGTCCAATTCCTGACACATTCAGAAGGCGATATTTTTCGTCTGAATCTGAAAAGCTAAATTCTCGTAATCAGATAAAAACTGAAATTCAGAGATTAATCCAGTTTCGACAGTTTAATTTAATGTCAACAGAGTACCCGATTGCAACAAAATTTCAGTTGATCTTCTGCAGGAATGTACTCTATTATCTGCAACCGGAAAGGCGGGAATTTTTAATCAGTAAACTGGTTGATCACCTTGAAGAAGGAGGATGGCTGGTTTTAGGAATCACAGAATCTGGCTATAGTATAGATAAAATGGGAAAACATTCCATCAGTATCTATCAAAAAACTTGATCTAACTTTTATCTAAAAACATCTGTGGAAATTGTATTGGAAAGTACCGGAATCAAAGTAAAAGGCAACTGTGTCATTCAGGAACTTCAGTCTTTGCAAAAAATTATGCTAGATACTATCGAATCTGAACGTAGTAGTGTCCAAATTGATTTATCTGAAGTAGAAGCCATCGACACTGCAGGGGTTCAACTACTCTCTGTTTGCCGTATAAACGCTCTTGAAAAAGGTAAGACATTCCAGATAACATCTGTGTCCGAACCTGTAAGGGAAGCACTGAAGTTAACAGGATTGGGATCAATGCTTGAAGACTCAAATAAAGCTTAGACTGTTATGTCAGCAATAATCATGACTGTTGATGATTCAAGGACTATCCGGGGACAAGTCCGGAGAACTCTTGAACAACAAACCGAAGAAAATTATTCCATCGTGGAAATGGGAGATGGTTTGGAAGCTTTGCGTTGGCTTTCAAACTGTTTACGAAAAGATCTCCCGGATGTGATTGTTCTTGACCGGAATATGCCGAACATGAGCGGGGACGAATGCATTAGGATTCTGAAACAGGATGATGACTGGAAGAAAATTCCGGTTCTTTTTCTCACTGCACAAACTGACATTCGCCAACTGGTACTTGGTCTGGCGAAACTTGGAGCAGATGATTACTTGCCCAAACCCTTTGATTTTGATGAACTGGCAGCACGAGTCAAGGTGATGGTGAGAATCAAACAGGCAGAGGATGAATCACGAAGACTTAACAAGGATTTAGAACTGTCATTGATTCAGCAACAGAAAGCATTTGAAGAGTTAAAGACAACAAAAATGCGCTTGGCTGAAACAGAAGCTGCGGCAAAACTAACTGCGGTCTTTGAAAAATTTGTCCCCAAGGAATTTATTAAACGCATTGCGCCGGACGGGCTGGAGTTTCTAAAATTCGGGAAAGCTGATACTGATTTCATCAGCATTCTTTTCTGTGATATCAGATCATTTACCAGTCTATCTGAAAAGATGTCTCCTCAAGAACTAGTAGATTTTCTCAATGATTTTTTCAAACGGATGACCGAACCCATTTCCAATAATAAAGGTTTTGTTGATAAATTCATCGGAGACGCAGTTATGGCGTTGTTCAGCATTCCGGAGGAACCAAATGCTGCAGATGCCCTGAACAGTGTCATGGCCGCAATTAGTATGCAGCAGCAGATTGATTCTTTTAACAAAGATAATAAGATGGCAGAAGATAAACTCCTCAGGATCGGTATTGGAATACACAGTGGGCCTGTCATTATCGGTACAGTTGGTTCTGAAGAACGAATGGAATCCACTGTTACCGGAGATACTGTAAATCTTGCTTCAAGGTTGGAAGGTTTGACTAAATTCTACAGAAGTAAAATATTAATTTCTCAATCAACTTATGAATTTATTGACTCTGAAAGTTCTTTTGAATTTCGAGAACTTGACCTTGTTAAAGTGAAGGGAAAAGACGAGCCCGTAACCATTTTCGAGGTTTGCAACAGTGATCCGGAACCAATTCGTGAACAGAAACTTGGAAGTCGAGAAAAGTTTGCTGAAGCCTTGAAAGATTATCGTTCCCAAAAATGGACTGCGGCCATGACAAAATTCAAGAACTGCTTGAAAGAGTGTCCTGATGATGGCGCTGCGGAATTGTACTTGGAAAGGTGTAAATCTTTTAAGAAAACACCCCCTCCAAAGGACTGGAAGGGAGAGCAGGTATTTACTCAGAAATAAAATAATACTAAATTAATAATAAATACTAATCATTCAAAAAAGGAAAAGACAACGTGGACAACCCAGCCTTGGAAGAATTTGTTGAGGAAGTCGAGGAGATAATCGAGGACTTGGAAGAAGGAGTCCTTCAGCTCGAAGAACAACCAAAAAAACGTTCTCTGATTGACCGTATTTTTCGAGCTATGCACACCATAAAAGGTGGAGCAGGAATGGTCATGGAGACAGAATTAGCTGATTATGCCCATCATTTTGAAAACTTGCTTGATAAAGCAAGGAACGGAGAAATTGTCTGCACTCCGGAAATGGCATCGCTACTGCTGGCTTCCATCGATGGATTTAGATCATTTTTGGACAAAATTCGTGAAGGCGGAGATGTTGACCAGAAACTAATAGATAAAACACTAGAACAACTTAGAGAATTTGAAAATAATGCAGGAAAGACAACTTCAAAACCGCCTGCCGAAAAAACTGTTGAAAATGCAAAACAAACTGATTCCAAGCAAACTGAAGAAATCAAAAATGATGAGATAAAGTTAGAACAAGTTGCTGAAGAAGAACAAGAAACTGAAAGCGAAAAGACTGAAGAACAAGTAGATGTTCAGTGGGATGATGAAGATGAAGGAGAAGAAATAGCATATCTGCTTCATCTGAAATTTGATTCAGAAATGCTGCGTAAAGGTTCTGATCCGATACTTTTAATTAAAGAGTTAACAGAGTTGGGAGATTTGGCCATGATTCCACATTTAGGAAGCTTGCCAGATCTGAAAAACCTTGATCCTGAAGAAATCCATTTATGGTGGAGTGCGAAGCTGGTAACTAGTCGTTCTGCAGAGGAGATTGAAAATATCCTGGTTTTCTTTCAAGACGAAAAAAATGAAGTTAAATTTGAACCGGCAGAATCTCCACCAGAGGATCCAGGTCTTGCTTCTCATGGTATTTATGATGAACCCGAAGAAAAAGAGCCGGAACAAAAAGAAGGTGAAAAAACTAAATCAGAATCAGAGTCAAAAGAAGTTGAAGAACCTGAAAAAGAAATAACAACAGAGCCAGATTCTTCTGACGCAGAGCAACAATCATTATCTGTTCAGCAATCACAGGAACTGACACCTGTTAAGGATACTAAGAAAAAAACCACTGAAAGCAAGACCACACAATCCATTCGCGTTACGGTTGAGAGATTAGACAAGTTGCAAAACCTGGTTGGCGAAACTGTAATCAATCAGTCTCGGCTGCACCTGCTGAGTGAACAAATCATGAAAGTTGATGACAAACTTGGAGAGATGCTTTTGCAGTTTGTGGAAGACAACGAAAAGTCAGTACAGGAACTCCAGGATCAAATACTACAGGTGCGGATGATTCCGGTTGGAAGCATCTTAAATAACATGAAACGTACGGTTCGTGATTATGCCACTCGCAGCAAAAAGAAAATCAAATTGGAAATTGAAGGTGGTGATACAGAACTAGACAAAACGGTGACAGAACAGCTCCAAGGCCCTTTAGTGCATCTGGTTCGAAATTCAATGGATCATGGAATAGAAGATTCTGAAACACGAATAAAAAATGGTAAGGACCCAACTGGAATAATTTCACTTAAAGCATCCCAACAGGAAGGTTATGTAATTGTGGAAATTGAAGATGACGGAAAAGGTATTGATCCTAAAGTTATTTTTGACTCAGCAGTGAGAAAAGGCTTTATTGATGAAACAGATGAACTCACGGAAGACGAAATATATAAAATGCTGTTTCTACCAGGTTTTACAACCACAACCGAAGTGACCGATGTTTCCGGCCGCGGAGTTGGGATGGACACAGTCAGGCGCGACATAGAAGCGTTGCTTGGGACAATAGAAATATCAAGTAAGCTGAACAAAGGTACTAGTACTAAACTTAAATTACCGCTTACACTTGCCATTATTGAGGGGATGATGATTGATGTTGGTAATCAAGTTTTTACCATTCCGCTGCTTTCGGTCAATGAGTCGCTACGGCCGGTACCGGAACAAATTAAAAAAATTAAAAACAAAGGTGAATTGGTGGAAATTCGTGGGGAATATATTCCAATGATGCGCCTGCATGAACGTTTGAACATCAAACCTAAGTTCAAGGATCCCACTGAAGGCTTGGTAGTTGTAGTGCAGCATGCAAACCGTAAACAGTGCATTTTAGTAGATGGAATTGTAGATCAAGGACCCGTAGTCATAAAGAGTATGGAAGAAAATTTTATTCAGGTGCCGGGTATTTCTGGAGCTACCATTCTCGGCGACGGCAGAGTATCATTCATTTTAGACGTAGCAAGTCTTGTTAATTGAAACACAAAGAAAAGGTAGTGATGGAAGATAATCAAAACAAAAAATACCTCGGTTCCGTAGATCTTTCTGATGAAGAACTGGAAGATATGAGCCTGGATATTTCCTACAGTGAAGGAACCCGGTTAATCACCTTTATATTGGGAGAGGAAAAATACGGTCTGAACATTCTAAAGGTACGTGAACTCATCAGCTTTCCAGAAGGTCTCACTCGTATTCCAGGTATGCCAGATTTCATTGTGGGAATGTTTAATCTAAGAGGACTGGTGATTCCTGTTATGGACCTTCGTAAAAAATTTAAGATGTCAAGTGAGGAGAGGCATGAGTTCTCTGTGATCATTATTGTAGAAGTAGATAATAAAAACATTGGACTTACTGTAGATGCAGTGTCAGATGTTATCTTTGTCAAGGATGAAGATATGCAGGACACCTCTGAGTTAGCAGTGAATGTGGACACAAAATTTATCAAAGGTGTCGCAAAGACTAAGGATGAAATGATAATCCTACTGGACATTGACTACCTGCTTTCAAAAGAAGAATTTGATAGCTTGATAGAAAACACGAGTAAAGAATGAACGAAAAACCAACACCACCATATAAAGTACTTATTGTCGACGACTCTGCAGTAGTCAGAAAGACATTAAGGGAAATTTATTCATCTGATCCGGAACTGGAAGTCGTTGGAGCCGCACCTGATGCTCTGATAGCACTCCGCATGTTGGGTGAATCAAAACCGGATGTCATTAGTCTCGATGTACAAATGCCACGGATGGACGGCCTGACTTTCCTCGAACGACTGATGAAATCCAATCCGATGCCAGTTGTGATGGTGAGCGCATTGACTACGCAGGGCAGTAAAGAGGCATTGCGAAGTTTAGAGTTAGGTGCTGTCGATATTGTCGAAAAACCAAAGTTGGGGGTCAGGGAGGCACTTGAGGAAATTTCCATCCAGATTTGCGATAAAATAAAAGCCGCAGCACAGGCTAAGGTGAAAACTCCACATCAGCGCTTTATAACTCCTGCGAAAAAATTTAGTGCAGATGCTATTCTTCCTGCAGCGGCCTCTGACACAGGAATTAAAGGACAGGACAAGGTAATTGCTATAGGGGCCTCTACGGGCGGCACAACCGCATTGAGAGAAGTCCTTGCTCCGTTACCGGCTGACATGCCTGGTATTGTAATTGTTCAGCATATGCCGAAAGCATTCACTGCGTCTTTTGCGGAAAGCCTGAACAAGGAATCCCGGTTGAATGTTTGTGAAGCCCGCGAAGGTGAAAAAGTGGAACGCGGCAAAGTATTGATCTCACCCGGTGATCAACACATGATACTCAAACTCGTTGGAAAACAATATGCTGTTGCCATGAACAGTGGAGAACTTGTAAACCGACACCGGCCTTCAGTCGATGTTCTTTTCCGATCAGTTGCAAACCTTGTTGGAAAAAAGTCAGTCGGAGTAATTCTGACAGGAATGGGTGATGACGGGGCTATGGGTCTCTCCGAAATGCACGATACA
>Ga0209709_10005319_pt1 | contig 10148 bp, 9 predicted proteins | sample ArcticOcean_MG_C_2_FD_187435 | JGI IMG/M metagenome (GOLD analysis project Ga0209709, IMG submission 187435) | Marine microbial communities from western Arctic Ocean - ArcticOcean_MG_CB4_136 (SPAdes) (version 2) | ecosystem: Environmental > Aquatic > Marine > Oceanic | place: Arctic Ocean...
TTTTTTTTTTTTTTCAGTTACTTTTTCCAAAACTTTTTTAAATTCACTTGCTGCATCTGTTAATAAAACCTTATCTTGTGGTCTCTTTGGTCCTGAAATTGTTGGCACTATTGTTGACATGTCTAGTGAAATAGTATCAGTAAATTCAATTTCTTCACTTGCCCAAAGGCCTTGTTCTTTGGCATAATTTTCAACTATCATTATTGTTTTTTCGTCTCTGCCTGAAAATCTTAAATATTTCAATGTTTCATCATCAATTGGGAAAAAACCACAAGTAGCCCCGTACTCTGGTGCCATATTTGCAATCGTAGCTCTATCTGCTAGTGTAAGATTTTTTAAACCATCTCCATAGAATTCAACAAATTTTCCAACTACACCTTTATCTCTTAGCATTTTTACAATTGTTAAAACTAAATCTGTTGCAGTGGTTCCTTCTGGCATTTTATTTGTAACCTTAAATCCTATAACTTCTGGTATCAACATTGATATTGGTTGCCCCAACATGCCTGCTTCTGCTTCAATTCCTCCAACACCCCAACCTAAAACTGAAAGCCCATTTACCATAGTTGTATGACTATCTGTTCCAATTAATGTGTCGGGAAATAAATAATTTTCATCTTTATATTTTTCAGACCAAACCACTTTTGATAAATATTCTAAATTTACTTGGTGACAAATACCTGTACCTGGAGGAACTATTCTAAAATTTTTAAATGCTTGTTGTCCCCATTTTAAAAATGAATATCTTTCTCCATTTCTTTCAAATTCAATATTAACATTTTTTTCAAATGAGTCCGCATTAGCTGATTTATCTACTTGGACTGAATGATCTATTACTAAATCAACTGCAGAAAGTGGATTAATAGTATTTGGATCTTTGTTTTTTTCTTTGACCGCCTCTCTCATCGCGGCAAGATCAGCAACAGCTGGAATTCCTGTATAATCTTGTAATAAAACTCTAGCTGGTCTATATGCAATTTCAGTTATAGATTTTTTCTCTCCTAGCCACTCTTTAATCGCTTCAATTTGATTTTTTGTAACAGAAAGATCGTCTTCATATCTTAATAGATTTTCTAAGAGAACTTTTAATGATTTTGGTAACTTTGAAATACCTGTTAACCCATTTTTTTCGGCCTCTGGTAGAGAATAATATTTATAACTAACACCGTCAATATTGATAGTTTTTAAAGATTTATAAGAATTTTTAATACCTGGTTTCATTATATATATTTAGATATAGAAGCCTATTATGCACACTACAAGAAGCAAGGACATAGCATAATTAAATCGTTTTATAAAATTGTTATTTGTCGCAAATTTTCTCAAAAATTTACCTAAAAAAGCCCATGCTGTAATACTCGTTAACGCTGTTAAAGAACAAACAATAATAACTGTTAATGAACTCATTAAATAATCGTCTTGTATTACAAATTTTGATATCAAAATAATAGCAGCCATTATTCCTTTTGGATTTAAAAATTGAAATATAAAAGTATCGATAAATTTTACAGGATTCTCTTTTTTATCTTCAGCAGATGATCCTGAAAAAGAAATTTTATAAGCTAAATAGAATAAAAATATTGTTCCTAAGAATCTAATTACCTCTTGTATAACTGGATACTTAATAAAAGTTGATATCAAAACGAAATTAGTCAAAATAACTAACACTGTATAACCCAGCCAAACTCCTAATATTGATGGGATAGTTTTTTTAATACCAAAATTAAAACCTGAATAAGAGGCCACTGCATTATTGGGTCCTGGTGTATAGCCCAATGAACATGACATACCAATCAATAATAATAATTCTGGGTGCATAAAGCTAAGCTATAGGGAGGCCGTTTTCAGAAACTTGAGATGGGTGAACTAATATAACTTTTCCTTCTTTGTCGATTGAACCAAGAATAAGAACTTGAGAAACTACACCTGCTATATTTTTTTCTGCAAAATTACAAACTCCTATAACTTGTTTCCCATTTAAATTTTCTTCATTATAATAATGTGTTATTTGTGCAGATGATTTTTTTATTCCTATTTCTTCACCAAAATCTACTTCTATTACTAACGAGGGTTTTCTAGCTTTTTCATTTTTTTTTACAGACACAACTGTGCCTACCCTAATATCTATTTTATTAAAAATATCGTAAGTTATTTGTTCTTTCATAATTTTAATATACAATAGATACTGATTATGAGTACAGAAAATAATACTGATCAATTATTTGATAATACTATTAAAATTTTAACTGATTTAATTGCTTTTAAAACAATATCTGGTGAAGATAATAATTCATTAATAAATTACTGTGATGATATTTTAAAAAAACTTGGAGCCACTTCTTTTAAAACCTTTGATAAAGAAAAAAAAAGAGTAAATCTTTTTGCAACTTTAAAAGCTAAAAATGCTAATGGAAAAAAACCAATAATACTATCTGGTCACACAGATGTTGTTCCTGTTTCGAAGAGCTGGAGTACTGATCCTTTTGAAGCTACAATCAAAGGAGATAAACTTTTTGGTCGAGGCTCTTGTGATATGAAGGGTTTTATCGCATGCACACTAGCCTATGCACCTATTTATTCTAAAGCGAACTTGGGCAGGGATATTCATTTTTCATTTACATTTGATGAAGAAACAGCTTGTCAAGGAGCACCCTTACTAATCAAAGAATTAAATACAAGAGGAATTAAAGACGGAATTTGTATAGTTGGAGAACCTACAAATATGAAAATAATAGATGCACATAAAGGATGTTATGAGTATACGACTTATTTTGAAGGATTAGCTGGACATGGCTCAGCACCTGACAAAGGCGTTAATGCAGTGGAGTATGCAACAAAGTATATAAATAAACTTTTAGAATTAAGAGAAGTTTTAAAGAATAGATCACCTAAAAACTCAGTCTTTAATCCACCTTACACTACCCTCCAAATAGGTGGTATTTCTGGGGGTATAGCTAGGAATGTAATTGCTGATAAATGTAAAGTTGATTGGGAACTTCGTCCAGTAATTAAAGAAGATGGAAAATTTGTAAATTCTGAAATAGATAAATTTGCAAAAGAAAAACTTTTACCTGAAATGAATAAAATTTATCCAAAATCATTAATTAAAAAAGAAATAATTGGAGAAATTATTGGCTTTGAAAGAGATGTAGAATCAGACGCTTGTCAATTAATTTCAAGTTTAACTGGTGATAATTCCAGAGAAGTTGTTTCGTTTGGTACTGAAGCTGGATTATTTCAAGAAATAGGAATTAGCACTGTCGTTTGTGGGCCAGGTTCAATTGAACAAGCTCATAAAGTGGATGAGTATATCATTCTTGATGAACTTAAAAAATGCCTAACACTTTTAGAAGGCATAGAAAATAATTCAGTTAATAACTAATTTTTTTTGAAAAAGACTGTCAATTCACCAACTTTAAACCCAAACTTAGTTAGTGTAGCTCTATTAATTGCTACTTCATCATCTTGTTTAAAAATCCAGTCATCAAATGAAACTTTGATATTTTTTCCCTTAAATGGAACCATTAAATCATATTCAAATTTGAAAGCAGATCCATATTGAAACCCTTTGGCAATTCCCACAACATCTGACGCAGTACCCTCATAAGTATTGGCATCTATTTTTTTAATTTTCCATATTCTGTTTTGCTTTTCTCCATCTGTCCAATAAAAATCTTCTTTGAGAGTTAAAATATTTCCATCAAAACTACCAAACATATCTGCTTTGAATTGTCTTGTTACTTTACCTTTTCTGTCTTGTAAAAGGCCCCAAGCCTTAACAGGTCCATCAAAATAGCTTTCGATAGTCATTGAAGGTTCAGTATTAATAAAATCTTTTGGTTTCATAGAATTTTGTGATGTGCAGCTTGTAATTAAGAATAAGCAAGTTATCAATAAAATTATTTTTATGTTTTTCATTTTTCTCCTTTAGTTATTTATTTTGTAATGAAAATTGAATTAAATCTATATTTTTTGATTTAAAGCCAGCCTCACAATAAGATAGGTAAAATTCCCACATCTTTTTAAAAGTTGTGTCAAAACCTTGATTTTTAATTAATTCCCATTTTTTATTAAATTCTTCTCTCCAGATGACTAATGTGTTGGAATAGTCTTTTGAATAAGAATTATATGCTTTTAATTTTAACCCATTAGACTCTACATAACTGCGTAAACTTTTTTTTGAAGGTAAAAAACCACCTGGAAAGATATACTTTTGAATAAAATCTTGTTTATTCTTATATCTATCAAATAAATTATCATCAATTATAATTGATTGGATGGCAACGTTACCATTATCATAAAGATTGTTTTTAATTGTATTAAAATAGCTATCCAGGTAATTTTGACCTACGGCTTCAATCATTTCTATAGAGGCTATGTGATCATACTTGTTTTTAAGATCTCTATAATCTTTTATTTCAATATTAATTTTTTCATTGAGCCCACATTTATGAATTCGTTCTTTTGCAAAATCAAATTGCTTTTTTGAAATAGTTATACAGTCCAATTTTATGTCATAATTAGTACCTAAATACTCTGCAAAACCGCCCCAACCACAGCCAATTTCTAGAATTTTGCTACCAGTTTTTGGCTTTAAAAGATCAATCAATTTTTGATATTTATTATTCTGTGCATCAAAAAGATTTTGTTTAGGGTTATCAAATATAGCACTTGAGTATGTTAAAGTTTTATCAAGCCACAAAGAAAAAAAATCATTTCCCAAGTCATAGTGTTTTGCAATATTTTGTTTACTTCTAATTTTAGTATTTTTTATAATTTTATTTTTAAAAAAATTGATTAAAGGTAAATCAAAAATGCCAGAAAACTTATGAACAATTTTTATATTTTTAGCTGCTAGCTCGATTAAGTCTGAAAGATTGTTTGTTGTGAAGTAACCTTTCATATAACTTTCGGCTAAACCAATACTTCCACTTTTAATTAGATTATAAGTAAAATTTTCATTTTTAATAATCATGGAAGCTTTTAAATTATCATTATAATTACCAAATTTTAAAATTTCTCCATTAGTTTTTGTAATTTCAAGAAAACCATATTTCATATTTCTTAATCCACTAAATACGATTGAATCAGATATTTTATAAATCAGCATTAATTTTCTATTGTTATATTATTTTTAATTTTAATTTTTCTTCTTATGTACTTAATTCCTTTTGTCCATAATTTAAATGCCTCAAAATGTATCGCCAAAATAATTTTGAATGTCATTAGTGGATGTTTTAAGTATGTTTTAATTAAAGTACTGTTGTTTAATTCACTTTTAACACCATCTTGTGAAGCATAAAGAATTTTGCCCTCTTTATCATTCTGATCAATTATTACTGAGATTTTATTACCAGGTTTTAATAATCTAAAAAAATAAACACAATTCATTTCTATAAAAGGCGATACATGAAATTTTTTCTTACATATATGCTGTAGTAAATTCTGACCTTTTTCAGATTTAAAAACATAGGTATGTTGTTCACCAAATGTGTTTTTAACCTCGTATAGGATTGATATAAGATCTTTATTTTTATCATAAACATAAAAAACACTTAGTGGGTTGAATACGTAACCAAAGATTCTTGGATAACATAAAAGTTTAATCAGAATGCCATTAGTATTTATGTGATTTTTTTCTAAATTATCTATAACCCAATTTATAAGTGAGCTTCCATCTCTTCGTCCATGATCTTTATTATAAAAGCTAATAATATTAAATTTATTATAAGAAAATAGTTTTAAATTTTTATCCAATAAATCTAATTCTGATAAATCTATTAACAAAGAAAATACTTTGTAATTAAAAGAATGTATTTTTGGTTTAAATCTTTTGTGAATGACAGTTCCTGTATAAATAAAAGATTCTTTAATCATTAAGTGTTTTTAACATTTCAATTGATGACCTTATTCCATCCTCATGAAAACCGTAACCGAAATAACTTCCACAAAATAAAGTATTCTTTTTATTTTGAATTTTATATAAATTACCCTGATTTGATAATGCCCCAGCATCGTAGTAGGGGTGCGTAAATTTAATTTTTTTAAATATTTTGTCAGCTGAAATCTCTGTAAATGGATTTACTGTTAAAAAAATATTTTTATCTATATTTAAATTTTGTAATTGATTTAACCAATATGTAACTGATGTTTTTTCAATACTATCTATATTCATTGAAGAGTTCCAAGAACACCATGCATTCTTATTTTTTGGCATAATAGTTTCATCAAAATGAATAATGGCAGCATTTTCTCTGTACTTAAAATTTTTTAATATAAGTTCTTCATCTGACGTGAGGTTTTCGATTATTTTTAGCGCTTCGTCCGCATGGGTTGCAATTACAACTTTGTCATAATTGAAAAACTCATTCTTTTCTCCATAAAAAATTTTAGCTCCAAATTCGTTTCTAATAATTTTATTTATATTGTAATTTTTAAAATGCTCTCCACTAATTTGATTAATGATTTTATCAACATAAGTCTTGCTTCTATTAGATACTGTATACCATTGGGGTCTATTTTTTATTTTAAAAAGTCCATGATTTTTAAAAAAATTAAGAAAAAATATTAATGGCATTTGCGTAGCTTCATAAGGAGGCATTGACCAAATAGCTGAGACCATTGGAATAATGTGATAATTGATAAAATAATCTGAAATTTTAATTTCTTTTAAGTAAGCTCCAAGTGTCTTTGATTCAATTTTTTCAATTTCAACTTTTTCACATTTTTTGTAGAAACTAATAATTTCAAAAAACATTTTAATAAACTTTAAATTGAATAGGTTTTTTTTATTTGAAAAAATTCCACCTATACCTTTGCCACAATATTCTAAGTCACTACCCTTTACAGATACTGAAAATGACATATCGCTTTTCTCAATTTCTATTTTATTTTCTGAAAAAAATTTGATTAGGTTTGGATATGTTTTTTGATTAAAAACCATAAAACCAACATCTACTGCTACTTCTTTTTTATTACCATAAATTACTTTTAATGTATTTGCATGGCCGCCAAATTTGTTCTCTTTTTCAAACAAATCAACTGAATGTTTTTTTGAAAGGTAATAAGCAGCACTTAACCCCGAAACACCCGATCCTACTACTGCAATTTTCATTTTAATAAAATTTTAAGCGACTGTATCTTTGTACTCATCCATAGATTAGCATGCAAAAAATAAGTTTTTGTCTCCATAAACGTTATCTACTCTTGCAACAGAGGGTCAATACTTAGTTGTTTTTAAAAATTTCGAAGGATAAGCATCCTCTTCTCTTTCTTTGTTATGATCTCATTTATTAGAAACTAATACAACGTGCGTATATGGCGCATTCTTAAGAAGATTATCCATCTATCTTACCTTAATGTTCCTGATTGAATTTTATCTTTCGCCAGAATCAAACGTTGTTTTTTCTACATTAAGAGCTTTTTGCGATGATTTTAAAGGAACTGTATATTTTTTTGGTATTTCAATAACATCTTCCAAAAGTACATTTGGTATTTTTTCTATCTTTATTTTATTAGATGATGAAACATCATTTTCATCTTTATGTCTTCTGCCATCATCTTTAAAAAATACTGTGCTTTCTCTAGCAAATATAAATCTTCTAAATACAGAATAATATTCTCTTAATGATCTTCTATAGGGCATAAATTTTATACCAATATATGCTTTAAAAATTACATGCAAAATCGAGTAAAGTGGTTTAAGTTTAGCTTGTTTGATTAAAAATCTCGTGTATTTAAATAAAAAAGGAAACTGTATTACGATAGCGAAAAGCCTTTGTAGGTTTTCACGTTCTATACGATTGTCCATTTTTAAATTAGAACTTGCAGTAAAATCAGTTAATACATCAAAATTTTTTTCTTTAAAAAGACCCATTCTAACAGCGATGTTATAAATCATAGTACCTGGGTATGGCTGCATCAACTTAGCTCCACCATAAAGTGGTTTACATTTAATATTTAATGCTAATGATTCCATATCATCTTCAATTGTCGAAGTTGGTATTGCTAAAATATTTTCTGTTGCATAACGAATTCCATGTTTTCTTAATAAACGTGAACATTCAATCATTTGTTCATCCGTAATATTTCTAAATAAAACTTCTCTTCTAATTTTTTCATTTCCCGACTCTAAGCCAAATACAAGCGAAACGCAGTTTGCATTCTTGAGCCATATAATTTGCTCTTCATCTATAAGTTCAGCTCTTACTCCAATTGGAAGCAGTTTAATTCCAAGTTTACTAAATTTTTCACAAAATTCCTTAAGCCATTTTTTACTTAAATTAAAAGTATCATCTTCAAAAATAGCAATTTTCATGTCGTATTTTTCTTTTACACGCTTAATTTCTTCAATAACATTATCTACGCTACGTCTTCGCACATATTTTTGTCCTTCATAAGATTTAGACATTCCATCATTAAAACAATAAGTGCATTTAAAAGGGCACCCTCTTGAGGCAATAAAACTGTGCACTTTAGCTAAACCAATCTCTTCATAGGCATCGAACATTTCTCTGTCTGGAAAAGGAATTGTATCTAAATTTTGGTTAAGTGGTCTTTTTTCATTCTTAATTATTCCATTTGGAGTTTTAACCCAAAAATTTTTAACTTTCGTATAGTCTCCACCCTTTTCATAAACATCTATAAATTCAGAAAATGCTTCATCTGCTTCACCTGAGCAAATAGTATCAACACCGTCTTCGTTTATAACATTAGGATAAAATGTAACATGAGGGCCACCAAAAATTGAAATAAAATTGTATTTCTTTTTTAATTTTAAATTAAGCTCTAAGTAATATTTATGATATCCGGTTCTTAATGAATAAGCTATGACATCTGGCTTTATTTCATTCATTCTTTTTTCTACATTTTCTTTCTCAGGCTCTAAGACAAAAACTTGATGTTTATCTTTTATCATGGCTGATAAAGTCATAATACCAAGGGGAACTCTATATATAGCTTCTTGATCTAAAAATTTGTTTATAAAAAGAACTTTCATAATAAGTACAGTTTATATAACAAAATAATATTTAAAAGTCTTCATTAATAAGCAAAAATATGCAGTTAGAATTAAACATTATTAAAATTTAAGACTATAAAATTAATGTTTTTTTGTTTTTTGAAAATAATGAATAAAATTGAATCAAAACAGCAAAAAGAATGATTCCACCACCAATTAAAGTAAATAATGGAGCTCTTTCACCAACAAAAAGAAATGCCCACATTGGACCGAGAACTGATTCTGATAACATTATTATACCAACCATAGCAGATGGTGTGCTTCGAGCACCGATTGTTATGAATATAAAACCAAAACCTACTTGGAAAAAACCTGCTACAAAACCTAAAAAAATATCATGTGATGAAATCATAAGTTTATCAGAAAGAAAAAATCCAATTACACAGCAACTAATACCAGCTACAAACTGTGCTGGGACCATGTCTACTTTTGGAAATTTTCTTACTATTATTATCAAAATTGCAAAAGTTATTGGCATACTAAATGCAACTATATTTCCCAACATTTCTCCCGATGATAGTGAATTACCTACCATTAAGAAAACACCTGTTATTGCTAAAATAATTGATATTAAAGTGATGGTAGAAATTTTTTCTTTTAAAAAAAAGTATCCAAAAATAGCCAAAAATAATATTTGGGTAGAAATTATAAAATTTGTATTTGCAACTGTTGTATTATACATCGCAAAAACATATCCACAAAAACCAACAGATAAAATAATTCCCCCAACAAAACCCGGTAAACCAGATTCATAAAATGAAGTAAATAATTTTTTTTTATAACTAATGATTAAAAATGTTAAAACGGTAAGCGAAAAAAATATACTTCTCCAAAACAAAATTTGCCATAATGTTGATCCCTCAAATGATTTAACAATTAAACCACCAAAACTTAAACTACAGGCACCCATAAAAATTAACAGTGGTCCTGGTAAGTTTTTAATTAGATTCATTTATGTATTTATTTGTTTCTTCATTATATGCCTCAAATATATTCTCAGCTTCTTCAAGACTTACCTCTTTAAAGTTTATTTCTGTACCAGGTGTTAATTGGCTAATTTTATCTAGATCTGCAGAAATAACTATAGCGATCTTAGGATAGCCACCTATCGTGCCATGGTCAGAGAGTA
>Ga0209709_10005321_pt1 | contig 10147 bp, 13 predicted proteins | sample ArcticOcean_MG_C_2_FD_187435 | JGI IMG/M metagenome (GOLD analysis project Ga0209709, IMG submission 187435) | Marine microbial communities from western Arctic Ocean - ArcticOcean_MG_CB4_136 (SPAdes) (version 2) | ecosystem: Environmental > Aquatic > Marine > Oceanic | place: Arctic Ocean...
GAACCATGTTTGATAACTAAAATATTAGACATATTTCTAACAACTTAACATAGTATAAATTTTTATGAATAAAATTCTAGTTGAAGTATCTGTGGGTGAACTTTTAGATAAAATTTCTATTTTAGAGATTAAACAAGAAAAAATTAAAGATCCTGATAAGTTAAAATTTATTAATAATGAACATGGTATTTTAAAAGATCAATTAGATAATAATGTTAAATCTGATGAAAAACTTAATACTCTTTTTCAATCACTAAAAGATATTAATGCAAAGTTATGGGTGATAGAAGATGATAAAAGATTGTGTGAAAAAAATTCTGATTTTACTGAAAACTTTATAAAACTATCAAGAGATGTTCACTTTTTAAATGATGACCGAGCTAAAATAAAACTAGAGATGAATAATCATACAGGCTCTAAAATTAAAGAGATTAAAGAATATACTTCTTATTGAAAGCTATATTTTTTTTCTAAATATTTTATTAAATTGTGAATTATGAAGGTCATAAATAAATAAATTCCTCCAGCTGTAATAAATATTTCCAATGGTTTGTATGTGGTAGATACGATGTGTTTAGCAACACCTGTAATATCCATTAATGTAACAGTGCTTGCTAAAGACGTACCCTTCATCATTAATATAATTTCATTACCATAAGCCGGTAAAGATTGTCTAATAGCAACAGGTATTTGAATTTTATAAAAAATAATTTTATTTGAAATTCCTAAACTTTTACCTGCTTCAATAATTCCTGGTTTAATAGTTTGAAAAGCTGATCTTAAAATTTCTGATGTGTATGCACCAGTATTTAGTGCAAATGCAATTATAGCGCACCAATATGGTTCTTTAAAAATAACCCAAAGAAAAGTTGATCTGAAATATTCTATTTGCCCTAGCCCGTAGTAAATTATAAATATTTGAACTAATAAAGGTGTGCCTCTAAAAACATAAGAATAAGCATAAGCAAATCTATTGATAATAGAATTTTTACTTAATCTTAAAATTGCAAATAACAAACCAATAAATAAACCGATTATTAGTGATGCTGATAATAATTTTATAGTTATAACTGCTGCACTCAATAATTTTGGTAAGCTCGAAGCCATTAAACTTAAATCCATTAAAAACCCCTACTATATTTAATTTCAAGTTTATTAATTAATTTCATGCTTAAAAATGTTAACATTAAATATAAAACTGCAGCAAAAGAATAAAAAAATAATGGATCTCTCGTTGATCCAGCCGCAATATATGATTGTCTCATAATTTCTACTAAACCAGTAACAGATATTAATGATGTGTCTTTCAAAGTTATTTGCCAAACATTACTTAAATTAGGAATTGCTAGTCTTAACATTTGAGGCATTATTACTTTTAAAAAATAAATATATCTTTTTAATCCTAAAACCTTACAAGCTTCAAACTGACCTTTATCAATTGATTGAATTGCTCCTCTAAAAACTTCTGTAGAATAAGCTCCTGAAATTATACCAATTGCGACTGATCCTGTAATAAAAGCATTTATTTCTATGTAGTCATTATAGCCAAATATTGATGCCACATACATTATCGCACCACTTCCACCAAAGAAAAAAAGATAAATTACCAATAATTCTGGAACACCCCTAATAACTGTAGTGTAAGAGTTGGCTATAAGGTTTAGAAATTTATTGCTTGATAGTTTGAGAGGTGTGAAAATTGCTGAAAATAAAAAACCTATTAACATTGCTGTAATTGAAACAGCAATAGTCATGAGAGTTGCATAAAACAACTCATCTCCCCACCCAGTTTTTCCAAAAGTTAAAAAATCCATTATCGAAAGGGCGACTAAATAAATAGTCGCCTTTTCAAAATATTAATTACATAGAAGCATCAAAGCCAAAATGTTTGATCGCAAGTCTACTAATGACTCCATCTTTTCTCGCTTGATTAATAGCTTTGTTAAAAGCATTTAAAAGTTCTGCGTCTCTAGCACCTAATGTTCCACCTAATTGTGAAGCTTGTCTTAAGCCAACACCAACACCATTTCCAAATGCTCCACCTGAAAAAGTTGGTCCAACAAGAACAACTGATTTTCCAGATTTGTCAGCATAGTCAGTAAAGGCAACTGCTGCAGCTAATGCTACGTCACATCTTCCAGAAGCTAAATCTAAGTTAACTTCATCTTGTGTTTTGTAAGTTCTAACATTAACCTTTCCAACATCACCTGACTCTAAAAAGTTTTGGTGAATAGTTCCAGTTTGAGTACAAACAGTTTTTCCAGCTAAAGCCGCAGTAATTGTTTTCAAAGCTTTTTTAGCATCACCATTTGGACTTGAGAGACTAATGCCAACAGGAGTATTCATTCCTTCAAGGCTTGATCCTTTCATAACGGCAAGTGAAGCAACTTCATCTGCATAACCCTGTGAAAATGTTATAACTTTTTTTCTTTCGTCAGTTATTGACATCCCAGCCATTATAGCATCAAACTTTCTCATTTGAAGAGCAGGTATCATCCCATCCCAATCTTGCTCAACAACTTCACACTGTCTTCCAATGTATCTGCATAGAGCATAAGCTAACTCAACTTCAAATCCAATTAGCTTTCCTGAAGCATCTTTAGAGTTCCAGGGAGGATAAGCACCCTCTGTTCCAATTCTAATTTTATCAGAAGCGTAAACATTTCCAATAATCAATAAAGAAGCTAGAACAGTTAAAATTGTTTTTTTAAATATATTCATTATTTCCTCCATAAATTTGGGGGAGAAATACCCCCTTTAAAGATATTTATTTCACAAATTTAATAATTAAAAAAGAAAAATTTAATGATTAATTGAAGAGGAAAAATTCCAAGAACAGTCAAAACTTGGTATATAAACCCTATCTAAAGTTGTATTACCGAAGTTTTTATTAAAAACATCTAGCCATTTTTCAACTTGTTCAGGTTTTTTATCTTGACTGCCCACTTGAGCTGTAATGACACCATTAGGTTTAAGTATTCTAATTAATGAATCCATATTTTTTGCAGCAAGATCTATGCAAAATTGATCGTCATTAAGATCAACAAAAATTTTATCATATTTGTCATCTTCAACAGACTTGATGCTTTCAAAGGCATCCCCCCAGATACATTTAATTGAATTTTTTTCAGTAGGTTTATTTCCAATACTTCCTAGGTGCTTATTGCAAATATCTACAACTTCTGGGTCAAGTTCATACCAGTCAATAAAATTGAATCCTTTTGAAATACATTCTCTGGCAACACCTCCGTCACCTCCACCAATAATGGCTGCATTACCCATATTTTTATTTAATTTTAATGCAGCATTTACAAAGGTGGAGCTATATAAATGCTCATCATTTGTAGCTACTTGAATTTCATTGTCTATAAAAAGTGATTTACCAAATTGTTCTAAATCTAATATCTCTATATGTTGCCCCACTTTAGATTTAAAATCTTCCAGCACATCGTTTACAACATAAGATTTTTGTAAACCAGGTGAGCTATAAATATCATGATATAAAGACTTGGTATCTCTAGCAAATTCTTTTTTAATTATTCTTTTGTATTTAAATTCTTTTTTGACAATGTCTAAGGCTATTGATGGGCTAATTTTTCCACATGTAAAAAAATCAAAACTTATAATTCCTTTTTCTGGAAATGTGTGAAAGCTAATATGACTTTCTGCTAATAGAGCAAGTATTGTAAAGCCTTGGGGTTCGAACTTGTACTTTGAAATTTCAAGTACCGTTACTTTTGCTGCTTTTGCTATTTTATGAATAACATTTTCAAATAATGACGGGTCGTACTCTTGAGTAGTGCCAATAATATCTAAGGTTACGTGTTCACCTACTTTAGTCATAAAAAATTATCCCCTTTTATAATTTTTTGCTTTACTTAAAACTTTTTTCATTTCTTTTGATGATAAAATTTTAGGCTTACCAATTTTTAAGGTGTTTATATACTGGTTAGAAAGATTTTCAACCTCTTCAGCCAACTCAAATGCTTTAGATAAATTTTCAGAAAATGCAATCTGCCCGTGATTACCAATTAAGCATGCAGACCTATTTTTTAAGGCTTTAAGAATATTTGTAGATAAGTTTCTCGTTCCATAAGTTGCATATTTTGCGCATTTGATATCGATCCCACCAGCCATAGCCACCATATAATGAAAGGCTGGAATTGATTTACCATGGGCTGAAATAGCTGTTGCATAATTAGAGTGTGCATGAACAATTGCTTTTGCTTCTTTTTTATTTATATAGATATCTTGATGAAACCTCCATTCAGAAGAAGGAATGCCTTTTTTTATATCAAATTCACCTTTAAGGGAGACAAAAACTACATCTTTATTTTTTAATGAATAATATTTTGCTCCCGATGGTGTTATTAAAAAACCATTTTTATATCTTATGGATATATTTCCAGATCTTAATGCTGATAATTTTTTACTATTAAGCATTTTAGCGTATTTAATCACTTCAAATCTTGGATTTTTCATTAAATAACTAATTAATCTTTATTTTTTTTTATTTCTTCTTCACAAAATTTTTTAGCAGCTTTTAGGTCTGTGATTTTAGATTTAGATAATTTTTGACTTCCAGCTAAACAAGCGTCAACTGCTCTTTTTAGATTGTGATCACTAAAATTTAAAACAACAACCATTGCAAGAATTATAAAAAGAAATATTAAAATATTTTTTATCATTTAAACATCTTTTTTAATGCATCGGTTGAAGCTTCACAAACACCTTTTTCTGTAATTAATCCTGTTACATATTTTGCAGGAGTTACATCAAAGGCTAAATTCATTGCTTTACTTTTCTTGGGATAAATCATTACTTTTTTAACTTTTCCTCCCTCATCAATTCCCTCAACGTGTGAAAGTTCCTCAGAACTTCTTACTTCAATTGGAATATCTTTAAAATCTTGAATATCCCAATCAATTGTAGAGCTTGGAAGTGCAACATAAAAAGGTACCTTATTATCATGTGCTGCTAGAGCCTTAAGATATGTCCCAATTTTATTACAAACATCTCCTGTTGACAAAGTTCTGTCTGTTCCAACGATACATATATCAACATCACCTCTTTGCATTAATATTCCACCTGTATTATCTGCAATAATAGTATTTGGAATTTCTTCTTCATTTAATTCGAATGATGTTAAATTTGCTCCTTGGTTTCTTGGTCTGGTTTCATCAACCCAAACATGAACTGGAATTCCTTTTTTGTGTGCATGGTAGATTGGAGATGTGGCGGTTCCCCAATTAATTGTTGCGAGCCATCCCGCATTACAATGTGTTAAAATATTGACAGTATCTTTTTTTTTATTATAAATATTTTCGATTATTTTTAATCCATTTAAACCTATATTTTCACAAAACTTTTCATCTTCATCACAAATATCTTTAGCCTCTTTTAAAGCAATTTCTAAAACTTCATCACTATTAATACCTGATAATTTTTTCATCATACGATCTACTGCCCATTTTAAATTAATTGCTGTAGGTCTTGATTTAATTAAATCTTCTGCACTTTTTTTAATAGAATTAGGTTCATTATTTTCCTTTACTGCTAAAACCATTCCATAAGCAGCTGTTCCTCCAATCAATGGCGCACCTCTTACTTCCATTATTTTAATAGCATTTATTGCATCCTTAACTTTTTTAAGATCTTTAATTCTGAATTGATGTGGAAGTTTTGTTTGATCAATTATCTTTACTGATTGACTATTGTTATCAAACCATATTGTTCGATATTCTTTACCCTCTATTCTCATTTATCTAAAACTCTTCCTGCAATTGTTTTAAGTTTTTCAATTGTCTTTTGAGTTCGTTTTTCTGGTGCTGTTATTATTGCAACGTCTAAACAATTATTAGTTGGATCTTTTGGGTCAATGTGCTCTTCAAAATTATCAATAATATTTTTTATCATCGCTTTTGCTTTTTCAGCATTTGCTAGTAAAACTTTAATTACCTGCTGAACATCAACACTTTCATGATCAGGATGCCAACAATCAAAATCTGTAACCATAGACACAGAGGCATATCTAATTTCTGCTTCTCTAGTTAGTTTAGCTTCTGGCATATTTGTCATTCCAATAACATCTGCTTTCCAAGATCTGTACAAATTGGACTCAGCTAAGGTAGAAAATTGAGGGCCTTCCATAACAACGTAAGTTCCACCTCTTTGATATTCAATATTTTCTTTCTTGATTGCTTCTTCACAAGCATTCATTAGTCCAGTTGAAGTTGGGTGTGCCATAGAAACATGTGCAACAATTTCTTCATCAAAAAAGGTTTTATTTCTTGCAAAAGTTCTGTCTATAAATTGATCAACTATAACAAACTTTCCAGGTGGTAAATCTTCTTTTAAAGATCCTACGGCTGATACAGATATTATATCCGTAACTCCTAATTGCTTGAAAGCGTCTATATTAGCTCGAAAGTTAATATTCGTTGGTGAAATAAAGTGTCCTTTTCCATGTCTTGGTAGAAAATAGACTTCTTTATTATTATATTGGGTTTTTAAAATATCATCAGAAGGTTTTCCCCAGGGTGTATTTAGTTTAACTAGCTCCCTATCTTTAAATTCTTCAACATCATAAAGACCACTCCCACCAATAATTGCTAATTTATTATTTGCCATATATAAAAATTAATTTATCTATATATAGCTTAAAGAATTATGAATTTAAAAGATTTTATCAGATCAATTCCAGATTATCCAAAAAAAGGAATTTTATTCAGGGATATTACCACTTTAATTAAGGATGAAAAAGCTTTTGCAGAGTCTATAGATCAAATAATTGTAAGAACTAAGAAATACAAAATTGATAAAATTGCTGCAATAGAATCTAGGGGGTTTGTTTTTGCATCTGCTGTTTCTTATTTGCTAAAAAAACCTTTTATAATGTTAAGAAAAAAAAATAAATTACCTGCTGACACTTATTCAGTAGATTTTGAACTAGAGTACGGTACCGCAACCATAGAGGTGCATAAAGATTCTATAAAAAATGACGATTCAGTATTAATTATCGATGACTTGATTGCAACAGGTGGAACGGCTGAAGCGGCTGCAAAACTTGTTGAAATATCAGGTGGTAAAGTTACGGCATTTATTTTTGTAATTAACCTGTTCGATTTAGGTGGTTCAGATAATTTAATCAAAAAAAAATATAAAGTTGAAAATTTAATAGATTTTCCAGGTCATTAACCTTCAATTTTAGGTCTATACCAAGAAGTGTTACCCATTAAGGCATTTAGATAACCAGAGGCTCTATTAAAATAAATATTTCTTTTATTTTGGTTGTTAATAATAAAATAAAACAGCAATTTTAATATTGCTGAAAAAAAAACTGGAAACCCTTTTATTAACGCTACTAAAAAACCATAATGTTTTTTATTAAAATAAAACTTTGACCAAATCCAATGCCAATTTCTTGAAAGTTCTATTTCCTCTTTGTATCTTTCATTTACGGCCTTTCCACCTAAATGATTAATTTTAGCATTAGGTACAATGTAAATATTTTCATTTTTACCTGCTATACGTTTGCACAAATCATCATTTTCTAAATACATAAAAAAATTTTCATCAAATAAATTTATGTTCTCATTGTCTATAAATTTATCTATTTTTTTTTTATTTAAAAGCATAGCAAAACCATCAACACTTTTTACTTTGAAGGGTTCTTGGGTTATATTTTTAAAATTTTTATCATTTTTTAATTTATAATTTGGATAACTATCATTAGAAGATAATGGAGACAAAATTGCAAAAGATGAAATTTTTTTTGAGGCTAGTATTATGTTGTCAATAGTAGAATTTTCAAGAATAACATCTGGATTTAATATAAAAGCATAATCGGTCTCAACATGTTTAACTCCAAGATTATTTCCACGACCCATTCCTAAATTTTCTGACGATAGGTAACATTTCACATTTTTGTATTTTTTTTCGATTTCTTCTTTAAATTTTCTATTGTTTGAATTTTCAATTATAATTATATTAATACTATTATCAATTGATGATAAGCATTGGTGTATCACCTTCTCACTTTTGAAAGTTACAATCACAATGGATAAATTTTGCCTAGATATTGACATAGTATATAAATATTCAACTATACTAATAGTTTTCAGTGTTGTAAAAATAAAATTATGAAAAAAATTATTGTTACTGGAGGGCTTGGTTTTATAGGCAGCAACCTTATTGATCTATTATTGAAGAAGGATTTTTTTGTAATTAATATAGATAAAGTTACTTATTCATCAAATTTTTACAATATTAAAGAATTTAAAAACAATAAAAATTATAAGTTTGTTAAATGTGATATAAACAATAAAAAAATTAAGAATATTTTTTTAAAATATAAGCCATCCTGTATTTTTAATCTTGCCGCTGAAACACATGTTGATAGATCTATTGACAATCCTGGGGATTTTATTGATAGTAATATTATTGGTGTTTACAATATTCTAGAGTGTTTTAAAAAATATTATGAAAAGAACAAAAAGACCAAACTAATTCACATTTCTACAGATGAGGTTTATGGTGACGTTTTAAGGGGGCGTTCAGATGAAAAATATCCTTATAAACCTAGCTCACCTTATGCGGCAAGCAAAGCATCTTCTGATCATTTAGTTTATTCTTATGTTAGAACTTTTAATCTTCCAGCAATAATTACTAATTGCTCAAATAATTATGGTCCCAAACAACATCCTGAAAAGCTAATACCAAAATTAATATATAATATTTTAAATAATAAAAACCTCCCTATTTATGGAAAAGGATTAAACTCGAGAGAGTGGATCTATGTGCAAGACCATTGTGAAGCTCTTTTTAAAATTTTTAAAAATGGTAAAGTTGGTGAATTTTATAACATTGGATCAAATAAGAATTTAAATAATATTCAAATCTGTAAAGCTTTAATTAAAGTATCTAAAAATTTGATTCAAAATAATTTTAATATTAAGATTAATTTTGTAAAAGATAGACCTGGTCATGATTTAAGATATGCTTTAAATAGTAACAAAATCAAAAAAAAACTAAAATGGAGACCAAAAACAACATTTGAGAATGGTATTAGAAAAACATTTGAGTGGTATTTAAATAACAATGATTATTATAAATCTTTACCTAAAAAAGATATTATGAAAAGATTGGGAATAAAGTGATTAAAAAAGGAATAATACTTGCGGGAGGGATGGGCACTAGAATGAGCCCCTTGACCAAAGCTGTAAATAAACAGCTACTTCCAATTTATGATAAGCCATTAATTTTTTATCCACTATCAATATTAATGCTTTCAAAAATTAAAGATATTTTGATTATTGTTAATAAAGGTCAATTAAATCAATATAAAAAAATAATTCCTGATGGAAAAAATTTAGGAATCAATATTACATATAAAGAACAAAGTACCCCAAGAGGTTTGCCAGATGCTTTTATTTTAGGGGAAAAATTTATTGGTAAAGATAATGTTTCATTAATTTTAGGAGATAATTTTTTTTATGGTCAAAATTTATCATCTATGCTTATGAAAAGTTCAAAGCTAAGAACAGGAGCAAAGGTTATTCTTCATAAAGTTGTAAAACCAGAACTTTTTGGAGTTGCAAAAGTTAATCATTTAAAAAAAATAACTCTAATTAAAGAAAAACCTAAAAAATTTATATCCGATTTAGCTATAACTGGTTTATATTTTTTTGATAATAAGGTTGTAAAATACGCCAAAACTTTAAAACCCTCTAAAAGAGGTGAATTAGAAATTACTGATCTTTTAAATAAGTATAAAAATAAAAAGAACTTAGCAGCAGAGTACCTAGGAAGAGGTGGAGCATGGCTTGATACTGGATCCATAAAAGATTTCTACAGGACTAGTTTATTTGTTTCTGCAATAGAAAATCGTCAAGGCTTCAAAATTGCTTGCATTGAAGAAATAGCTTATCTCAACAAGTGGATAAGTAAGAAGCATGTAATTAAATCAATAAAATTTTATGGAAATTGTGAATACTCAGATTATTTAAGAAAAGTAATTTCATAAGAGATTTCAAAAAGTTTTAAAAAATTTCTTGGTAGCGGGAAGTGGAATCGAACCACTGACCTCAGGCTTATGAGTCCTGCGCTCTAACCGACTGAGCTACCCCGCCACTTAATTCTTGATGAT
>Ga0209709_10005324_pt1 | contig 10142 bp, 8 predicted proteins | sample ArcticOcean_MG_C_2_FD_187435 | JGI IMG/M metagenome (GOLD analysis project Ga0209709, IMG submission 187435) | Marine microbial communities from western Arctic Ocean - ArcticOcean_MG_CB4_136 (SPAdes) (version 2) | ecosystem: Environmental > Aquatic > Marine > Oceanic | place: Arctic Ocean...
AAAAAAAAAAAAAGATGAAGACGTATTTCAAATAAAAGATAAAGTAGAAACTATTGGACAGATAAAAAATATTATTCAAGAAAAAGATGTCAAATTAAAAAAAAATAAAGAAATTGAAAAAGAGGCAATTCTTATTAAATCATTTGACGATCTGTTAGAAATTTGTTCATCAAAAAAAGAGATAAAGCTTAAATATGAACTAGAAAAAAATGTAAATCTTGTAAATTTTGAAAATCAGAGAATTGAAATTTCTTTCAATGAAGGCTTAGATAAAGATTTTATTAAAGATTTATCTTTAAAACTTTATGAATGGACCAATGATAGATGGATTATTACGCTCAGTAAAACGATGGGACAACCTTCAAAAAAAGAGAAAGAAGCAAACTTGAAAAATGAGTTAATAGAAAATGTTAAAAAATCATTGTTATATAAAGATATTTTAGAAAAGCTTCCTGATGCAGAACTGATTGATATTAAATATACTGAAAAAAAAAAAAATGACTGATTTTACAAAAATATTAGATAAAGCCAAAGAACTTGAATCTAAAATGAAAGAGAGTCAGGCAAAAATTAAAAACATTGAGACTGAAGGAACTTCAGGTTCTAATTCTGTAAAAATTACACTCAATGGAGACAATGAAATGATTAAAATAAATTTATCTGATGAGGTTATGAAGGAAGATAAGTTTATAATAGAGGATTTAATTGTAGCGGCACATAACAATGCAAAATCTGAACTAAGATTAAAAACCTCTGAAGAAATTTCAAAATCTGCGAGTGGATTTGGTATTCCTGGTTTTAAATGGCCACTTTAATTAAATGCAAAATATCAATGAAATAGAGGAGTTAATTAAATTAATTTCAAAACTTCCCGGTCTAGGCCCTAAATCTGCAAAAAGAATTGTATTAAAGCTTATCAATAATAGAGATGAATTGGTTAAACCAATGGCTAACAACCTAGCACAGATTTATAAAAATGTTATTAGGTGTCAGTCATGTGGTACTTTGAAATCAAATTCATTAGGATGTAGTAACTGTGAGAATACTAATGAAAAATATAATAAAATTTGTGTGGTCGAGGATATTGCAGATCAATGGTCGATTGAAAATTCGAATATCTTTAAAGGATATTTTCACATACTTGGTGGAACAATATCTTCACCAGGCCAAAGAAAAGAAGATCTTTTAATTAATTCATTAGTTGAAAGAGTAACCAGAGATAATATCGAAGAAATTATTATTGCAACAAGTGCAACAGTAGAAGGTCAGATGACAGCCTACTATATTCAAGATAGCCTTAAAAAAACTAATACAAAAGTTACAAAGTTAGCCCAAGGCTTACCTGTTGGAGGTGAAATAGAAAATCTAGATGATGGAACTTTATATTCAGCCTTTAAAAATAGAACTGGAATAAAAAATAGTTCTGATTAATTTTTTTTAATCAATCTATTTAAATGCAATAATGGTTCCGTATAGCCAGAAGGTTGTGATCTACCGTGAAAAATTAAATCACAGGCAGCTTTGAAGGCAATTGATTTATCAAAATTTGGTGCCATATTTTGATATAATTTGTCCCCTTTGTTTTGTTCATCAACAATTTTTGCCATTTTTTTCATTATTTCCAGAACTTGTTTGCTTGTACAAATTCCATGATGAATCCAATTAGCTATATGCTGAGAAGAGATTCTTAAGGTAGCTCTATCTTCCATTAAAGCAATATTATTAATATCAGGCACCTTAGAACAACCTATTCCCTGATCAATCCATCTTACCACATAACCTAAAAGTGTTTGTGAAGAATTAGAAATCTCAGAATTAATTTCTTCAATAGACCAGTTTGGTCTATCGGCTATTGGTATGGTCAAAAGATCGTCTAGTTTTGCTTTTTCTCTATTTTGCAATTCCTTTTGTTTCTCAAAAATATTTATTTCATGATAATGAAGTGCATGAAGGGCTGCAGCCGTCGGTGAGGGGACCCAAGCACAATTTGCACCAGCATTTAAATGATTTATTTTTTGCTTCATCATTTCTTTCATTTTGTCTGGCATAGCCCACATTCCTTTACCAATTTGTGCTTTACCTGAAAGACCACACTCAAGACCTATATCAACATTATTATTTTCGTATGCATCAATCCATTTAGAAGACTTCATATCCCCTTTTTTAATCATAGGGCCAGCTTCCATAGAGGTATGCATTTCATCTCCAGTTCGGTCTAAAAACCCAGTATTGATAAAAAATACTCTATTCTCAAGCGTTCTAATACACTCTTTTAAATTTGAGGAAGTCCTTCTTTCTTCATCCATTATGCCAATCTTACAAGTATACTTTTCTAATTCTAAAACTTCTTCAACTTTAGTAAAAATTAAGTCTGTAAATGAGGTTTCATCAGGGCCATGCATTTTTGGTTTTACAATATAGATTGATCCAGTTCTTGAATTACCTTTTCTGTCTACATCATGAAGACATGCTGCTGAAGTTATAAAAGCATCCATAATACCTTCTGGTATTTCAGATCCATCTTTTAAAGTGATTGCAGAGTTCGTCATAAGATGTCCAACATTTCTTACCAGCAAAAGACTTCTTCCTTGTAGTTTTAATTTTTTTCCATCTTTAGAAATATAACTTCTATTCGGATTTAATTTGCGCTCGTAAGTTTTTCCTTCTTTTTTAAATATTGATTTTAAACCACCCTTCATTAACCCAAGCCAATTTCTGTAACAAATGATCTTATCCTCAGCGTCAACTGCAGCAACACTATCTTCATTGTCGCAAATAGTTGAAATGGCTGCTTCAACAATAATGTCACTAATGTTAGCAGAGTCTTGTTGGGCACTAAAAGCTTTAGGATCTAAAATTATTTCTATATGTAAGTTGTTATTTTTAAGAATTATTGCAGAAGGATTATTATTCTCCCCTCTGTGACCAATAAATTTATTTTGATCTATTAATAATGTCTCAATATGGTCTTTAAATATAGCAAGAGAACCATCTTTAATTTTAAATCCTGTAATACTATGCCAATTTAAATTTTCTAGTGGAAAATATTTTTCTAAAAAATCTCTCCCATATTTTATAACCATTTCTCCTCTTAAGGGGTCATACCTTTGAGAAGTACTATCTTCAGACTGTTCAATTATATCAGTGCCATATAGACTGTCATATAAACTCATCCATCTTGCATTAGCTGCATTAAGAGCATATCGTTCATTCATAATTGGTACAACCAATTGAGGTCCTGCAATGCTAGTTATTTCTTCATCCACATTTTTGGTTTTTATTTTAAAGTCAGGTCCTACTTCTTTTAAATAACCAATTTCTTTTAAAAAATTTTTATATTTTTCAAGATTAATTTTATTACCTTTATTTTTAATGTGCCACGTATCTATTTTTTTTTGTAAATCTTCTCTAATTTGAATTAATTCTTTATTTTTAGGAGCAAGCTCATGGACCGCTTTATCAAAACCTTTCCAAAATTTTTCTGAAGAAATATTTGTATCTTTAAGCAATTCATTGTTAATGAAGGTAAATAATTTATTAGAAACTGATAGATTCTGTATTTTTGTATATTGTTCTTTCATAGCACCCATTTGACCCCATCTGTATTTTTGCCTGAGAGTTTTGCTCCATCGGCGAGATTAAATCTCTTTCCAGAGTGTTATGTTTGTTATCGGTCCTTTTGCCTGAGAGTTTCCGGGGTAGTTGCTCCTTCGGCGCCATTATTATATGGTCTCTCCCGATATGAAAAGAACATTACTTGTTAATAAAATTAAGTCAAATATTAATTATTTAAAACATTTTATTGCCATTTTTGCTAATTAATTAATAATTACATTATTCAAATGAAAAATTATTTAAACTTTGAAACTGATATTAAAAATCTAGAATCAGAAATAGAAAAGCTTAAAGATCCATACAATCAAGAAGGTCTTTCTGAAGTAGACACAAAAAAAATTTCTGAATCACAACAAGAGATAGATGAAAAATTAAAGGAAATTTATTCAAATTTAGATCCTTGGCAAACAACTTTAGTTGCAAGACATGAAGATAGACCCAAAGCAAAATTTTTTATAGATAATTTGTTTGAAGATTTTATTCCACTGTCAGGTGATAGATTTTATGGAGAAGATAAATCAGTTTTAGCAGGTTTTGCAAAATTTAATGAAAAATCTGTTTTGGTTATTGGTCAGGAAAAAGGAGATAGCCTAGAAAAGAGAATTGAAAGAAATTTTGGAATGATGAGACCAGAGGGTTATCGGAAAACTATAAGGTTAATGAAACTTGCAAATAAATTTAATATTCCAATAATTTCTTTTATAGATACACCCGGTGCATACCCGGGTGTAGGAGCAGAAGAGAGAGGGCAGGCAGAAGCAATCGCAAAATCTATAGAATGTTGCATGGAATTAGATGTCCCAACACTTGCAATTATTATTGGTGAAGGTGGATCAGGTGGTGCGATAGCATTAGCATCTTCGAATAAAGTTATTATGTTAGAAAATTCGATTTACTCAGTAATTTCACCTGAGGGATGTGCTACAATTTTATGGAGAGATCCAAAAAGAACATTAGACGCCGCAAAAGCAATGAAATTATCAGCAAAAGATCTTTTGGATCTTAAAGTAATTGATGAAATTATTTCAGAACCAGTTGGTGGCGCTCACAGAGATAGGGATTTAATTTTAAATAATATAAAGAAATCAATTGAAAATAATTTGAATCAATTTCTTAATATGAGTAGAGATGATGTGTTAAATCACAGAAAGAACAAATTTCTAAAGATTGGAAGAACCAAGGGATTTGTTGGCCAATTAGATGATTTAAGCACATTGAGTATGAAGAAAAATAAGATTAACATCTTTATTGAAAACTTTTTTAAATCTAAGATTAATTTAGGAATTTCTTTAGTGGTAATAGTTTTGCTGAGCTATTTGCTAATTTTTTTATAAAGCACCACAGCAGTTTTTAAACTTTTTGCCTGTAGCTTCACATTTTTCATTTCTTGAAATTTTAATACCTTTTTTTTGAAGTAATAAGCATTTAGGATTATTAGAAATCTCTATTTCTTTTTTTTCGTTAATGATATTTGTATCTTCTTCTTGGACAATCTTTAAGTTTATTAATATTGTAACAAAATCAATTTTTAATTTGTTTAATAAGTTTTCAAAAAGATTAAAGGCCTCTTTTTTATATTCTACTAACGGATCTCTCTGTCCGTAGGATCTAAGGCCTATAACTTGTCTTAACTGCTCAAGATACTGAATATGTGATTTCCAATTCAAATCAATACATTGAAGAAAAATTCTTTTTTCAATTTCTTTAGCTTTTTCCTCCTCAAGCATCTTAATTCTCCCATTTCTCGAATCTAAAAATTTAGAACTAATTTTTTCTTTAAATTCTTGATCTTTTAAATTCGTTAAGTTTATAAACTCTTTATCATCAATACTTTTTCCAAGTAATATTTTTATTTGATTATTAAATTCATTATTTTTTGTTTGGGATAAATTTTGAATTTTTAAACTTATTAAATGTTCTGTAATTTCTGATAAAAATTCATCTGAATAATCAAAAATTTTTTCACTATTTATTACATTATTCCTTTGTGAAAAAATTACATGTCTTTGGTCATTTAAAACATTATCAAATTTTAACAAAGTTTTCCTAATATCAAAATTTCTTGCTTCGACTTTTTGCTGTGCTCTTTCAAGCGCTTTATTAATCCAGGGGTGGTCAATACTCTCACCATTTTTTAACCCAAGTTTTTGAAGGATATTATTCATAGACTCAGAGCCAAAAATTCTCATTAAGTCATCTTCTAAGCTAACATAAAAAATTGAGCTTCCTTCATCTCCTTGTCGACCAGATCTTCCTCTAGCTTGGTTATCAACTCTTCTAGATTCCATTCTTTCAGTGCCGATTACGAATAGACCACCTAGTGACTTGATTTTATTTTTATTTATGGAAAGCTCATCATCAGGCTGACTTTCTTTTTTACCACCCAATTGTATATCAACTCCTCTACCAGATATACTTGTGGTGATTATAACTGAATTTAGTTTTCCAGCATTTGCTATAATTTCAGCTTCATTCTCATGGTTTTTAGCATTTAAAACAACATGTTTCACTTTTGCTTCTTTCAGTAATTTTGAATAGATTTCTGATCTATTAATACTAGAAGTAAAAATCAGGATTGGTTGCCCTTTTTTTTGGCATTCAACAACTTTTTCTACAATAGCTTTGTTTTTTTCTAATTCAGTTCTAAAAATTTGATCATTCCAATCTTTTCTAACCATCTTTTTATTTGTAGGAATAATAACAACAATTAAATTGTATATTTCATAAAACTCTCCCGCTTCGGTTGCGGCAGTTCCGGTACACCCAGAAATTTTATTGTAGAGTTTAAAATAATTTTGATAAGTTATTGATGCTAGTGTTTGATTTTCAGCTTGAACATCTATTCTCTCTCTAGCTTCAAGGGCTTGATGAAGTCCATCCCCAAATCTTCTTCCTTCTAAAATTCTTCCAGTAAGTTCATCAATAATTTTTAAGGTTCCTTCTTGAACTATATAATCTTTCCCTTTTTCAAATAGGTGGTTTGCCCGCAAAGATTGATTTACATGATGAACCAAACCTAAGTTTTCAGGATCATAAAAGTTATTATTCTTTAGAATACCAGCAGAAGAAAATATTTCCTCGACAGTATCGATACCTTCATTTGTAAGTAAAATATTTTTATCTTTTTCATCAATCTCATAGTGTTCAGGCTTAAGCTGTTTGACTAATTTATCAATTATAAGATACTGCTCTGTTTTATTTTCTGCACCACCAGAGATAACCAATGGAGTTCTAGCCTCATCAATTAAACATGAGTCGATTTCATCAACTATTGTAAAAACATGACCTCTTTGAACCATCTGATCTTTAGAGAATTTCATATTGTCTCTCAAATAATCAAATCCTAGCTCACTGTTTGTTGCGTAGGTAATATCAAAATTGTAATTTTTTTTTCGTTCCCGGTCGTCTTGATCATTGTTTATATAACCAAATGTTAGTCCTAAGAATTTATAGATTTTACCCATTTCATGAGAATCTCTTTTTGCTAAATAGTCATTAACAGTAACAATATGAACCCCTTTGCCATTTAAAGAATTCAAGTATGCTGCAAGACTTATTGTTAAAGTTTTACCCTCTCCAGTTCTCATTTCTGCAATCTTTCCTTCATGCAAGACAACACCACCGATTATTTGAACATCGTAATGTCTTTCATTTCTAACTCTTTTAGAGGCCTCCCTTACAAGTGCAAACGCTTCAGGTAACAAACTATTTATATCTTTGTGATCTTTCAGTTTTTCTTTAAGTTCTAGTGTCTTTTTAGGAAAATCCTTATCTGGAATTTTTTTAATTATGTCCTCAAAGGAATTGACTTTTTTAACAATCCTAGCAATTCTATCAAGCTCTTTTTGATTGCTTGATTTAATGAACTTTGAGATAAAATTTAAGGGATTAAGCATTTAATTTATTTGATATATTAATTAATTATAACTTTTGATATAAGTATTAAATAAATATTTTAAATAACATGTCGATATATCTCAAAAATTTTATAAATTCTCAAGTTTCAAGGTTGAAAATGACTGACTTTCAAGACTTAGACCATATTGAAGGAGTCTCAGTATCTGCTGTTTGTGCAAATTTATATAATAAACCAAGGGATGATTTGGTTATGTTTTATTTCAGAGATGGGGCAAATTATGCCTCCGTATATACACAATCAAAGATAGTTTCAGAAAATATTAAATGGAACTTAAATATAAGAAGTAAAAAAATAAAATCTCTTATTGTCAACACAAGAAGCGCAAATGCTTTTACTGGCCCAGATGGCTACAAAGGCTTAAAAGAAATAGCAAAAGAAACTGCACTTCAATTATCAAAAAAACAAATAGATGATGAAGATTACCCAAAAAACATATTAGCTAATGAAATTCTTTTTGGGTGTACAGGAACAATAGGTGAAAAGTATCCAGCTGAAAAAATTAAAAAAAATATTCCAGAACTAATTGCAAAAATTAAGTACACCCAAAATAAATTTATTTGGATGAAAGCTGCATTAGGTATAATGACAACTGACTTGAAGCCAAAACTTGCAATGGAAGAGTGTGAAATTGGTAATAAAAAAGTAAAAATTTATGGAATCGCAAAAGGATCAGGAATGATTTTTCCAAATATGGCAACAACTTTGGGTTATATTTTTACAGACGCCCGTCTTTCAAATAATATTTTAAATAAATTATTAAAAAAAAATATTGAAACAACCTTTAATGCAATTACTTGTGATGGGGACACAAGTACAAATGATATGGTTTCAATTTTTTCAACAGCAAAAGTTAAAAACTTAGTTATAAATAATATTAATGATAAAAAAATAAAAAACTTTGATAACGCTTTACACTCTGTATTATTAAATTTATCAAAAAGAATAGTTGCCGACGGTGAGGGTGCTAGCAAATTTATAACAATAAATATTATAAAAGCAAAAAATACTGTGGAAGCAAAAAAGATTTCTTTTTCAATTGCGAATTCACCGCTCGTTAAAACAGCTATTGCTGGTGAGGATCCAAATTGGGGGAGAATAATAATGGCAATTGGAAAATCTGGAATAAATATAAATTTAAAAAAATTATCAATTAATTTTGGAAATATAAGAGTGGTAGATAAGGGGCAGTTAGCAAACAACTATAAAGAGAGTGATGTCGCCAACTATATGAAAGGTAAAACAATAGACCTTTCAATAAATCTTAATATGGGTTTAAAAAAATTCACTGCGTACACTATGGATTTGACCAAAAAATATATAGAAATTAATGCCGATTACAGAAGTTGATTCATTATTGAATAAATTTCATTGATTATTAAATCTAATTTATGATTAAATCTAATTTATGATTAAATATAAACTTATATGTAAAGACTGTAGTATTTCTTTTGATAGTTGGTTTTCTTCATCTAAAGAATATGAAAAATTGAAAAAAAAAAATTTTCTTAACTGTCATATTTGTAACTCATTGAATATTGAAAAAACTTTGATGTCACCAAGCATATTTAGGTTAGAAAATGATACCAAGACTGAAAATCAAAATAAAAAAAAAAGAGAAATTAAGAAAAAGATTTCTGATTATCAAAAATTTATTGAAAAAAACTTTGATTATGTCGGTGAAAATTTTGCATATGAGGCAAGATCCATACATTATAAAAATAAAAAAGCCTCTAAAGGAATCTATGGGACTGCAACCAAAGAGGATCTTAGAGAATTAATAGAAGAAGGAATAGAAGCTGAGGCAATACCTTGGGTAAAAAATACTACAAATTAATTTTTTATAAACTTAGTTATATAGTTAATAGAAGTGTCGTCACTTACTTTCCAACTGTTATCTAATATATTAAACTTCATGCCATCTAATTTTTTGAAAATTAAATTATTTTTTTTTGAAATACTTATTAAATCATTAGGTTTTAAAAATTTTTCCCAATCATGAGTTCCAATTGGCAACCATTTTAAAATATATTCAGCTCCTATAATTGCAAATATATATGATTTTAGTGTTTTATTTAAAGTTGCTATAAACATTACACCATTCTTCCTTAACAGTTTTGAACTTTCTTTAATAAAAAAATTTATATCATCAACATGCTCAACTATTTCCATATTCAAAATCACATCAAATTTTTCCTTGGTTTTTAGTTTTTCAGGTGAAGCCACCTTATAATCAATTTTAAGTTTACTTTTTTTTGCATGAAATATTGCAACTTCAATATTTTTTTCTGAAGCATCTATTCCAAGAACGGTTGCCCCCAGTCTACACATAGGCTCAGATAGTAATCCACCACCACAGCCAATATCTAGTATCTTAATATTTTTAAATGGTTTATTTGTAGCTTTAATATTAAAATCTTTAACTATATTATCTTTTATATATTTAATTCTTATAGGGTTAAAAATGTGTAAAGGTTTAAATTTACCATTAGGATTCCACCATTCTTCAGCAATTCTAGAAAATTTTTCTATTTCTTTTTTATTTATTGAATTCATAATAGATCACTTGTGGACATAACAATTAAGATGTATTTTATCAAATATAAATTAA
>Ga0209709_10005326_pt1 | contig 10142 bp, 9 predicted proteins | sample ArcticOcean_MG_C_2_FD_187435 | JGI IMG/M metagenome (GOLD analysis project Ga0209709, IMG submission 187435) | Marine microbial communities from western Arctic Ocean - ArcticOcean_MG_CB4_136 (SPAdes) (version 2) | ecosystem: Environmental > Aquatic > Marine > Oceanic | place: Arctic Ocean...
CCCGGTTCTCTAAAGTGAGTTTGCGTGTCTATACAACCCGGCAAAACTGTTAAACCGTTAGCGTCATATGTTTCCTTTGCTTCACTATCGATTTTACCAATTTCAATAATTTTACCCTCTTTAATTGCTATATCCTGATCTTTAAGATCATTATCTATATAACAACTTCCGTTTTTAATTATTAGATCTAACATTTATGAAAAAAGTAATTATATTATAATTGATTATCAATCAAATATGAATATTCAAAATGTATATATTTTAGAAGATCGCGGAATTCTTTATGTGAATGGTCTAGATGCCAAAGAGTTTTTACAAAACTTAATCACAAATGATATCAATAAAATTAGTGATAACTGCAGTTGTTTTGCATCACTTTTAACTCCACAGGGTAAATATCTCTATGATTTTTTAATAATAAAACATAAATCTGGATATTTTATAGATTGTGCAAAAGAACAAACTGATGATCTTTATAAACAATTAAGTCTATACAAACTTAGAGCAAAAATTGAAATTTTGAACTTATCTAATGAGTTTGTTGTTGCGGCTTTTAATTATGAAAAGTTGATGAAATTTGATGAAGCAAATGATTCTCCTGGATTTACTTTTAGATATAGAGAAGATCCCATCTTCTTAGATCCTAGAAATAAAATGCTTGGAGGGAGACTTATAATTAATTTAGAGAAACTCTATCTTTCTTTAAAAAAACTCGGGTTAAATGTTGCAGATACAAAAGAGTATTATGAATTAAGTCACTCATTAGGCATTTCTCAAAAAAATATGAAAAAATTACAAAACAAATTATTTGGTATTGAATGTAATTTTGATGAATTAAATGGAATAGATTTTAAAAAGGGATGTTATGTTGGCCAAGAAAATACAGCAAGAATTAAGCTTAAAAATAAAATAACTAAAAGGTTGTTGCCAATTAAAATAATTAAGGGAAATATAAATAAAGATGATGTTATTTTTGATAAAAATGTAGATATTGGTAGAATTTTGATTGATGAAGATCACCCTTTTGCATTAATCAAAATTACATCAAAAAAATTTAATTTTAACACCATGTACACTACAAAAAGTGCAACACTTAAAATTATAAAGCCCGATTGGCTAAATTTAAGTTGACAAAACTATAATAAATCTAAACAAAGTGCGGATTACTTAATTATAAGTAATAAACGTTAACACTAAAGAAAAGTAAAAAATATGAGCCTAAAAGGAAAAGTAAAGTGGTTCAATGGTACTAAAGGTTTTGGTTTCATTGAAAGAGAAGATAAAGAAAAAGACGTATTTGTTCATTCATCTGCTGTAAGAGATGCTGGTATGAACGGACTTGAAGAAGGTCAAGAAGTAACTTTTGACGTTGAAGATGGTCAAAAAGGTCCTGCTGCAGTTAATTTAAAATCTGCATAATCTTTCATAATATCTATTGGCTGAGATTTATTAATTAAAATAACTATTAATTTATAATTTCAGCCAATACCAATAAAGTTAGAAGCGACATAAAAAAAATAATAATAAAATTTATTATTTTCCAAATTTTTTCATTTTGAATATACTTAGCAAAATATTGAGATAAAAACCCTAATAAAAAAAAGAAGCTGATAGATGCTATGGATGCTCCTATTCCAAAATAGTTTTTTTGCTCTATTAAAAAATCTTTAGAAAAATTACCTAAAAAAAAAACTGTGTCAAAATAAACGTGAGGATTCAAATAAGTGAAACCCATTGTTTTAAGCAAAGTTTTTAATAGTGTTGTTTTTGTTTTACTTGTTTTAAGTAAAACTTTTTTTTTATTATTCTTTATTTTACTCCATATGAAATGAAGTAAAAATCCTAAAAGTAAAATATTTAAAATAAGTTTAACAGCTGAATTAAAAAAAAATTCAAAATATTGAAATAGAAAAATACCTAAAAAAATGAGGATAATATCTGATAAAGCACAAATAGAACAAACCAAAAAAACAAAATTTTTTTTAAGTCCTTGTTCTATAACAAATATATTTTGAGCACCAATCGCTAAAATTAGACTCATTCCTGTTAAAAAACCTAATATAATAAAACTCATTTATTTTTTATTTATTATCTAAAAAATTAATAATACACTTATTAAATTCATTAGGCATTTCTAAATGGACATTATGTGAACAGCCTTTAAAAATATTAATATCACTATTAGTTATATTTCTATTAAGAGTGTCAACTTGATCAAAATTATAAGCTTTATCTTGGTCTCCCCAAATAATCATAGTAAAATTTTTAATATTTTTTAGATTTTTTAAACCACTCCAAGTTTTCATGGCTATTAAAGCATTATCAGCTGCTTCTATAGTTGTGTTTTTTCCTGCCTCATTGCATAAATAAAAATATTTTGCCTTGGCTTCTTCAACAAACCAGGTTTTAGCAATTCTTTGTGCGGTAATTTCTAAACCATTTTTTTTCAATTTTTTCCTAGATTCATCAATCGTTTCAAATCTACCTGGAATATTACCAATCGGTCCTGTTCCATAACAAATTAATTTAATAATTTTTTCTCCAGCTAATTTAGCCATCTCTTGAACTATCATTCCCCCCATTGAATGACCTAATAAATAAAATTTTTCTATTTGTTTTTCTTTTAAACAATTTAAAACTGTTTTTGCCATTGAATTAATATTGTTATGTGGTTTTATTTTTTTACTTTTTCCAAAACCAGGAAGATCTGGAGTAATAACTCTGTAATATCTTTTTAGATGTTCAATTTGAGGTTGCCACATGATGGATGATCCTAAAAAACCATGCACTAAAACTAAAGGGAACCCTTTTCCTACGTCACCTGCGTATATATCTTGCATAATAATAAATTAATAATTAGATAATATATTACTTATATGGCTAAAAGAAAAATAACTAATCTTTATAATGTCAAGTTTGAACCATTTGACAACTATGGCGTAGTTGTTGCGGGAATGAGTTGGCATAAAATTAGTTACGACAAAAAAAATGGTGGTCAAGGATCCTATCTCTTGAAGATGGAACCAGGTGCAAAAAGTTTATCGCATGAACATGGCGGGTATGAGGAATTTTTAATGTTAGAAGGTGAACTAATCGACCCAGACAATAAAGTTTTTAAAAAGGGAGAGTTTGTAAGTTTTGAACCTGGTTCACAACATTCTTCTTACACAAAAGACGGTTGCTTAATTCTTGTATTTATGAGAGGTATCAATCAACCCTTATAAAAAAATATTTATGATTGGAATTTTAGGTGGAATGGGTACTCAAGCTGGGCTTGATTTTTGTAACAAACTATCAATGATTAATAGAGGTAAGATCGACCAAGAATACCCTCTCTTCATTTTATATAATAAATCAAATATTCCAGGGAGACCAGAGTCTATCAGTATTCATGCAGAATCTTCTTCAGATAGTTTTGGGATACCAAAAGATTTAAAAAAATATAATAGAGTTCTAAAAAGTTTGATTGCAGGTTGTATTACACTTCAAAAAAGCAAATGTAAATTTGTCGTTATTCCCTGCAATACAGCTCATTATTGGTATGACGACCTTCAAAAAAAAATTAAAATTCCAATTATAAACATGCCTAAGGAAGTTTATCTTAATACTAAAAAAAATTGTAAAAAAAATTCAAAGATAGGTCTTCTTGCTACTGAAGGAACATTAAAGACAGGAGTTTATAATAAATTTTTTGACAAAAATTTTAAATTAATTACTCCAAATATATCTTTACAAATAAAATCTGTTAATAAAGCCATAAAATATGTAAAAATGGGGAAAATTAAAGAAGCAGAAAAAGCTATAAAACCAGCAATCAATTATTTAACAAAAATTAAATGTAAAAAAATAATACTTGGATGTACAGAATTACCAATAGCAATATTTGCATTTAAATCATTCAAAAAAATTAAGCTTTCAAAAACTTTTTTAGATCCTAATTTAATGTTAGCTAATGTTGCTATGAAAAAATACAAAAGTTTACAAGCTAATTTCAAATGAAATGTCAATCTGCGTCAGAATAAATGAATGACAAATAACCTACAAGTTGATAGGTTTAATTAATATGGAATTTACAACAGAAGTTAAAAAATCGACTGACCCTATATATAAAAAAATTTCTAAAGTGTTACCTGAAATTGAATGGTCTACCCACGCACCTTATATTCACAGAATTAACCAATTAAAAAAAGAAAAAAATGCAGTTATACTTGCGCACAATTATCAAACACCAGAAATTTATCATGGAGTAGCGGATTTTGCTGCTGATTCTTTATCATTAGCTATTGAAGCATCCAGAACTTCTGCAAACATTATTGTTATGGCTGGAGTTCACTTTATGGCAGAGACAGCAAAACTAATGAGTCCACACAAAAAAGTTTTATTACCAGACATGCAAGCTGGATGTTCTTTATCTTCCTCAATTACAGGTAAAGATGTGAGGTTGCTAAAAGAAAAATATCCAGGTGTTCCTGTCGTATCATATGTTAATACATCTGCAGAAGTGAAAGCCGAAACTGATATCTGTTGTACATCAGCAAATGCAGTAAAAATTGTAAATTCGCTAGGTGTAAAAAAAGTTATATTTTTACCAGATGATTATTTGGCAAAATATGTTGCTTCTCAAACAGATGTTGAAATTATTGCTTGGAAAGGAGTTTGTGAAGTTCATGATCAATTTAATGAAAAAGAAATTTTTGATATTAGAAAAAATAACCCTGGAATAAAAATAATTGCTCATCCAGAATGCCCTCCTGATGTAATTAAAGCCAGTGACTTTGCTGGGTCTACTTCAGGAATGATTAAATATGTTGAAGACCATCAACCAAAGAAAGTAATGATGGTTACTGAGTGTTCAATGAGTGATAATATTCAAGTAGAAAACCCAAATGTTGAATTTATCAGACCTTGCAACCTTTGTCCTCATATGAAAAAAATTACATTACCTAAAATCCTAAACTGTTTAGAAAATGAAACAGGTGAAATAATTATGGACAATGAGACCATCAATAAAGCAAGAATACCTGTTGAAAGAATGACAGCCATTGGCAGATAATAAAAAAAGTGCCTCAAATAAAATTAAGTAATTATTATATTAAAAACAAAGTAAAGCTTGCTTTAAATGAAGATCTTTATCCCTCAGGTGACATCACATCAAACTTAATTAAAAATACTAAAATTATCAAAGTTAAATTAATTTCTAATCAACAAGCAGTAGTTGCTGGATTAGAATTTGCAAAACAAACATTTAAATTAATAGATGATAAAATTAAATTAATTATTAAAAAAAAAGAAGGCTCACTAGTTAAAAAAAATGATTTAATAGCAACAATAGAGGGAAGAGCTGAAAATATTTTAATTGGTGAAAGAGTTGCTTTAAATTTTATGAGCCATATCTCTGGGATTGCTACTAAAACTAATAAATTTGTTAAATTAGTTAATAAAACATGTAAAATTTGTTGTACCAGAAAAACGATTCCAACCTTAAGAATAATACAAAAATATGCTGTTAAGTTAGGTGGGGGTATAAATCATAGATTTAATCTAAGTGATGAGTTCCTAATTAAAGATAATCATATAGCAAGTTCTGACATTAAAACTTTAGTCTCTCTTGCTATTAAAAATAAAAAAGGAAGAAAAATTACAGTTGAGGTTGATAGTTTAAACCAGCTTAAACAAATAATGGGTCTAAAATTTAATACGGTCTTATTTGATAATATGAACACTAAAATTTTAACAGCAGGTGTTAAAATTGCGAAAAAACATTATGAAACAGAAGCTTCTGGAAATGTTAATTTAAAATCAGTTAAAAAAATTGCGGCAACTGGCGTTGATAGAATTTCTATTGGTAGCATTACTCACAGTGCACCAGCTGTGGATTTTAAATTAGAAATTTAGTTTTTTTTAGATAATTCAGCCTGAGCGGCCGCTAATCTTGCGATTGGAACTCTATAAGGTGAACAAGAAACATAATCTAAACCTGCGTTTGCACAAAAAAGGATACTTTTAGGATCACCTCCATGCTCTCCACAAATTCCAAGTTTAATTTTTTTATTTTGTTTTCGTCCTTTTTCAACTGCAATTTTGATTAAATCACCTACACCTTCATCAATTGAAATGAATGGATCAATAGAAAATATTTTATTTTCAAGATAATCATTTAAAAATTTTCCACTATCATCTCTACTTAAGCCAAATGTTGTTTGGGTTAAATCGTTAGTACCAAAACTAAAGAAGTCCGCATGTTTTGCTAAGTCATCTGCTTTAATAGCTGCTCTTGGTAATTCGATCATAGTGCCAACTAAATAATCAATTTTAACTTTTTTATCTTTTTGAACTTCTTTTGCAACTCTAACGACTAAGTCTTTCATTATTCTAATCTCAATCTCAGTTGAAACTAGTGGAATCATAATTTCAGGAAATGCTGACTTAATTTTTTTTACTTTAAGTTCAGATAAAGCTTCAAAGATTGCTCTACATTGCATCTCATAAATTTCTGGAAACGAAATTCCCAATCTACAGCCTCTATGTCCTAACATTGGGTTTTGTTCATGCAATTCATTAATTCTAGATTCAATTTCCTTTAAAGGAAGACCTACAACTTTTGCAACATCGTTAATTTCTTTTTCCGTTTTAGGAAGAAATTCATGTAACGGTGGATCTAGTAACCTTACAGTAACAGGAAGACCGTTCATTATTTTAAATATTTCAATAAAATCTTTTCTTTGATAGGGTAAAAGTTTTGTTAAAGCTTTACTTCTATCTTCTTTTGTTTTTGATAAAATCATTTCTCTAACAGATAGAATTCTCTCTTCATCAAAAAACATGTGCTCTGTTCTACAAAGACCAATACCTTCTGCCCCAAAGTTTCTAGCAGTTTTAGTGTCTAGTGGTGTTTCAGAATTAGTTCTGACTTTTAATTTTCTAAAACCATCTGCCCAACTCATTAGTTTTGAAAAATCTCCTGAAATTTCTGGTTTAACCGTTGCTACCTCTCCTAAAATAATTCTTCCTGTTGATCCATCAATTGTAATGATATCTCCCTCATTAACTTCAGTAGATGATGTTTTAAAAGTTTTAGCTTCATAATTAATATCAATTTCACTAGAACCAGACACACAAGGTCTTCCCATGCCTCTTGCAACAACCGCAGCATGACTAGTCATTCCACCTCTTGCAGTTAATATTCCTTTAGCAGCATGCATTCCATGAATGTCTTCTGGAGATGTTTCAACTCTAACCAAGATAGTATCTTGCATCATATTATTTAATCTTTCAGCTTCCTCTGATGAAAAAACAACTTTACCACTTGCGGCACCAGGAGAGGCTGGCAGCCCATTCGCTATAACATTTACTATACTTTTTTCGTCTAATGTAGGATGTAATAAAGTATCTAAAGAATCTGGATCTATTCTCATTATTGCTTCTTTTTTAGAAATTAATTTTTCTTTAACCATGTCTATAGCAATCCTGACTGCTGATTTTGAAGTTCTTTTGCCCGATCTTGTCTGTAGCATCCATAGTTTATTATTTTCAACTGTAAACTCTACATCCTGCATGTCTTTGTAATGTTTTTCTAAAATTTTTAAAATTTTATATAATTGCTTAAATACTTTTGGCATAGATTCTTCCATCGAAGCTTCTTTTGCTTTTGCAACTTTTCTTGCTTTTTTTGTAATATATTGTGGTGTTCTTGTTCCCGCTACAACGTCTTCTCCTTGTGCGTTAATTAAATATTCTCCATAAACTTCATTAACACCATTAGATGGATTTCTTGTAAAGACTACTCCAGTTGCAGAATTGTCACCCATATTACCAAATACCATAGATTGAACGTTGACTGCAGTTCCCCATTCAGCAGGTATCTGATTTAATTTTCTATAAACTTTTGCCCTATTGCTTTCCCAAGATAAAAACACTGCACTAATTGCACCTAGTAATTGATCATGTACATTTTGTGGAAATTCTTTTTTTGCTTGATCTTTAACAACTTTTTTAAAATCATTTATTAAACCTTCCCAATCATCAGCATCTAAATCAGTATCTAAAAGAACACCTTTAGTTAACTTATAATTTTCTATCAATTCTTCAAAATAGTAACCTTCAATTCCCATTACAACATTCCCATACATTTGAATAAATCTTCTATAGCTATCTTTTGCAAACCTTATATTGGAAGTCTTATTTGCAAGTGCGATTACAGTTTTGTCATTTAAGCCTAAATTTAAAATTGTATCCATCATACCAGGCATAGAAACTCTGGCCCCAGATCTAACAGATAATAATAATGGATTTTTTAAGTCACCAAATTTTTTCCCAACTTCTTTTTCAATAGTTTTTAATTCTTTTTTTATAGTATTAACTATTTGTGAATTTAATTTTTTCTTATCTTTATAAAATAATTCACATACTTTAGTTAAAATGGTAAATCCTGGAGGAACAGGCAAACTCATTCTTCCCATTTCAGAAAGGTTTGCACCTTTTCCACCTAGAAAATTTTTAGGATTTTTAATTTTTTTTGAATCTTTTGATTTAAAATTTAAAATTAATTTATTCATTAATTACTCTTAATGCTTGAAAAATTTATGTAATTATCAAAAGTTTTACAAAACATTTGTAAAAGTTCCAATCTGTTTTTTTTAATATTTTCATTTTCATCATTAACTTTTACATTATCAAAAAATTCAAAAATTACCTTTTTGGTATCTGCTAAATTACTTAAAGATTGACCATAATCCTCATCTTTATTAATACTGGCAAAATATTTCCTTAATTCATTGATTTTTTTAAATAAATTTTTTTCAATATCATTCTTAAAAATTCCAGGGTCAGTTGTATTTGATAGCTCAAGTTGTTTGTCTTTAAGCTCGCTATCAAGAATATTTGAGGCACGTTTGTAGCTTGAAAGAATGTCCTCACCAGCCTCTTTATTAATTATATTATTTAAAGCTAATGCTTTTTTATATATTTTGTTAAAATTACCTATTTCGTATGAGTTAATACTAGCCTCAATAATATCAACGCGAATTTTTTTTTCTTTCATATAGTATTTTAGTCTATCCAGTAAAAAATTAATTACTTCTTTTTGTAAAAACTCATTAGGTAATCTAAGTTTCTGATCTCTATACAATAAAGTAGAGTAGCTAATTAAATCGTTAATTTTAAATTCTTTATTATTGTCAACTATTAATCTTACAACTCCCAAAGCAGATCTTCTTAACGCGTAAGGGTCTTTTGAGCTTGTTGGTTTTTGATTAATACCAAAAAATCCTACTAATGTATCAATTTTATCTGTTAGTGCTAAAGCGATACTGAATGGTTTTTTGGGCGTTTTAGTATCTAGTCCAGATGGAAGATGGTGTTCTCTTATAGCTAAACTTATATTTTTATCAAATCCTTGAGACTCAGAAAAATATCCACCCATAATTCCCTGGAGTTCTGGGAACTCACCAACTAAATCTGAAATTAAATCAACTTTGCAAATAGAAGCTGCTAATTCTACTTTTTCTTTACTTATTAATAATTCGTCTGAAATTATTCCAGCAAGCTTCCTCATTCTTTGAATTTTATCAAAGTAAGATCCTAGTCCATTAAAATAATTCATTATTTTTAATTTTGAAACTTGTTTAACAAGGTTTTGAGATTTATTTTTTTCCCAGAAAAATTGAGCATCACTCAATCTAGCTTCAACAACTCTCTCATTTCCTAATTTTATAAATCCTTTCGTATCTTTATTATTCGCAACTACTAAAAATTCATTTGTAATATTTCCTTTTAGATCAAATGTTGGAAAATATTTTTGATGATATTGCATTGTTATAATTAAAATTTCTTTAGGAATATTCAAAAATTTTTGATCAAATTTACAAAGTAAAATATTTGGCTGCTCAACCAATCCTGTAACTTCATCTAAAAGTTTATTGTTAGTTTCTATTGTAATATTTTTTTGTTTAGAAACTTTTTGAATTTTTTTTTCTATAAATTCTTTTCTTAGATTTTGATCTATAATTACTCCAGATTGATTGAAAAAAGTTTTATATTCTTTGAAGCTTTTAAATATTTTTTTTTTATCTTCAAATTCCTTATCAATAAAAGTTGTATTTGAACAAGTCAGATGATGAAAATTAAAGTTTAAACTTTTTTCA
>Ga0209709_10005328_pt1 | contig 10138 bp, 9 predicted proteins | sample ArcticOcean_MG_C_2_FD_187435 | JGI IMG/M metagenome (GOLD analysis project Ga0209709, IMG submission 187435) | Marine microbial communities from western Arctic Ocean - ArcticOcean_MG_CB4_136 (SPAdes) (version 2) | ecosystem: Environmental > Aquatic > Marine > Oceanic | place: Arctic Ocean...
CTAGCTTTTTAGGTGGTGCAGCAGGTGGCGCAGGTATTATGGGTAAACTAGGACTATTCGGATAATGAGTAAAATTTTAAGAAGACCAATGTTTAGAGGGGGTGGTAAAATTTCTAGTTATGGAAACGGAATCACTGCACCATTAGTACCAGGTTATGAAGGTGGTGGACAAATTGGTGGAGGTATTATTTATGGTAAGCCAATGTCTGATGGTAGATATGGATTTCAACAACCTAAATTATATAGTGCAACTGATCAAGCTACAATGCGAGCTATAAGTAATGTTTCTCCAGGTTTAACATATTTAGAAAATTTAAAAAACATGAGAGAAGGCAATGTTCCAATGATTCCTGTTAATACACCAAGGAAAGAACCTATTAAAGAAGAAGAAAATGATATAGTAGATATAACTAAAGAAATAGATATTTCAGGTGGTTATATGGAAGAAGAAACACCTGATGGTACATTAATGACAGAATATGAAAACTGGGAAGATGTTCCTAAAAGTATAAAAAATATACCTTTTTCAAAAGATATATTTGAAAACCAAAAAAAGAAAAAAGAAAATTCAGTTATGGGTAGAGATTTAGATTATCAAGATAATTTAATGCAGGAAAATTATGATACAGCTCAAGCAAATAAATTAAAAATACCTGGGTTAACTTTTAACGAGGATAACACAGAAGAACCTGTAGAATTAAGTGCTAGAGATGCAATAGCTGAAAACCAAGAATTGTTTAAAGAATTACTGGGAAGTAAACAAGCAAGAGGCCAGGATATATCAGATATGTTATTAAGATTTTCTGGTTCAGAGGGAAATACTCTTGGAGAAAAATTCTCTAATTACACTAGAGCTGAAGCAGCAGCTGGTCCAGGTAGAAATGAAAAAATTAGTCAAACAGCAGCGGGTTTAGCTATCAATGATTACGTTGCAGGGAAAAGATCTAAAGAACAAGTTGAAGCTCTTAAAGGTAAAATAGATTACGAGTATGGTAAAAAAGCAGAAATGGTAAATGTACAACCAGGTGATAGTGTACAAACAGCTTTATTTAAGATAGCTAAAAAAGGTGATGTTAAACCAACTAGTGATGCGGCATATAAATATTTAATCGGAATGAAAACTGGAAGTGATAAAGTTTTCAGAATTGATAAAGTAAAAATGAAAGATTTAGAAAAACCTAAAGCACAAAAGAAATTAAAAATTGGTTTCAATATTATTGAAGAAGATGGAAGAAAAAACATTGTTCAATGGGATGGAACAAACTATAATATTTTATCTATCAGCGAACTCTGGAAAGGATAATATAGCTTATGGCTACTTTACAAGAATGGGAAGCTCAAAATAACATAGGCTCTAGTAGTTCAAAATCTTCTGGTGAAGACTTTAATTTTGGTAGTGAAGACTCTGGTTGGTTAGCCTCGATGGCTGCTGGTGTCCCCTCTGGTATATTTAAAATTTTTGAAGGTGTGGCTACATTGGGTGCAACTCTTTTAGATTTAGGTGTAGATAAAGATAGAGCTGAATCCGTAGAAGCATTCTTTGATAAAATAAATCCTTTCGATGAAGCAGCAAGCGCAACTGCTGCTGGTAAAATTACAGAACTAATTATTAATCTTGGTGTACCTGGAGCTCCTGCTTTTAAAATAGGAAGTGGATTAGCTAAAGCTACTTTAAAAGCTAAAGAAGCTGGTACTTATTTAACAAGTATGGAAAAAGCTAGAAGACTGGGTCAAGGTTCTTTAGCAACAGGTTTAACTGATGCAATTTTTGTAGGTGATGTAGAAAATGCTGGAACCTTTGGAGATTTTATGGGTGGTCCAACATCATTAGATAGAGATACAGATACTCCAGGTTCAGAATTATTAAACAGATTAAAATTTGGAACGGAGGGTGTAGCTTTTGCAGGAGCTATTAGTGGAATTGGTCAAGGTATTTCTAAATTAAGAAATGAAACAGGAACAGGAAAAGTAGTAGAAGGAAAGGTAAATAAATTTTTTGAACTTGTATCAGGTGGTTTAAGAGCTAAAGGAAATAAAAATTATAATCAATTTATTATAGAAAATACTAGAAGAGGAAGAATAGATAAAAATATTAATGAAGTTGAAAGATTTAGAGATACTATAGACGATACTACTCGTGAGCTTGCTAGAAAATATAATAAAACCGCAGGTAGTAAAATTGGTGAACTTAAAACACAACAAAATATGTTGGAAGAAATGCAAGATGTTTTAGTATCGGGTTCAGGTAAAGATGGTAAAATGATTCCTATATTTAGTGAAGTAGCTGAAATAGCAACAGACCCTATAACAGGTTATGCCTTTAGAAATGGTGAAGGTGTTTTAAAAAATATGTCGCCGGATATGCCTTTACCTAAAAAAGTAAAAATTAAAGATCCTAAAACAGGAGAGATTAGATTTGAAAATATAAAAAAGATAAACCCTAACACTGGAAAAATTAGAACAGTTCAAGAAGTAACAATTGATGCTGTTGATCCTGTTAAGAAAAAAGCTTTTGAAGATAAATTAATTAAAACATATAAAGCAAGTCCTAAACAAGTAGAAGATTTATTTAATACTATCACCAGGGGAAGAGAAAGATTTGGAGAATTATTTACAGGTATTGGTAAAAGATTAACTCCTGAATCTTGGGGTGAATTTCAAACTATATTAAAAAGATCTTTAAATGATGTAGTAGATAGGGGCTACAGTGTGTTTAGAAATAATTCAGGCCAACTAGGTGGAGTTGCAAATTACGCACCAGTAAATACACTTTTAAAAAAAACAGCTAACTATTATAAAAAAGTAGCTAAACAAAAAGGTTATCAAGTTACTGATGGACCAACAATTAAAGTTAAAGAAATAGATCCCGTAACAGGAAAACAAATAGAAGTTACAAAAATAGGAGATGATTTATTTGAAAAAGCAGTGAGAGATACTTGGGAAGGTGCCACAATGAATAAAGGTTTTATTACGACCAAAGAAATTGATGGTAAACTACATACTGATCCAGGTATTGTGAAGCTTAAAAATCTGCCAAGATTTTTTACAGATTCTGTGTTGGACAATTTAGATAACGCAAAGTTGCCCTACATTAAGGGAGAGGTATCCAATTTATCCCAACTTACTGGAATGGATAAAAAAATGATTGAAAGATTATTAGGTAAAAATAAAAATCCTATGAGTACTTTAGTGGATGGCGTAAGTAATTTATCTGCACAAGTTAGAAGTGGTCAAGCTTTTGATGAAATGGTTATAAAAAATAATAAATTAAAAATAGCATGGGATAAATGGAATAATGGATTTAAAGAAATAGATCCTAAAACAAAACAAGAAACTATAGTACCTCCTAGAACAGGAGCTGAACCCGAAGTTCCCTTTTTATTTGATAACTCTGGTGAGGCTCAAAAATATGCAGGAGGTGGGGTAAATGATTTTACTTCTATTGCTGCACCACAACCAGACTCTGCTAGAGTAATAGACAGATTTGTCGATACTAATCTTTCTTTAAAAGGGGTTGACGATATCGAGCAAGCTAGAATAAATAGAATTGAAAATGAAACTCTTCGAAAAATAGTTAATCCCTTGGCTGGCAAGTATGCACTAAACGATGTGGCTGACACTTTTATGAAAACTGAAGAAGCTTCAAAAAGTATAGGTTGGCAAATATATAATAACCTAGTGCTTTATCCTAAAGGTACATCCCAGATGGCTAAAACAATTCTCGCTCCATTTACTCACGTTAGAAATTTTGTTAGTGCCACTGCGTTTGCAGGGGCTAATGGTATACTACCCTTTGGTAATACTAAAGATGTTAAAGCAGCGTGGACTGCATTACAAGCAGCCGGACCAGGGATGAGAGGCTCGAATGAATTTTATCAAGAACTTTTAGAATTAGGTGTAGTTAATTCAAGTGTAAGATTAAGACAGGTTCAAGATCTATTACAAGATGCTAATTTTGGTTCTATATTAAATAATGTTAATAGTGATTATAATATAAGTAAATTAATTAAAAGGTTTAGTAAAATTAAAAAAGGTGCAGAAGATTTCTATGCAGCAGAAGATGATTTTTGGAAAATATTTACATTCCTAGGAGAGAAATCAAGAATTAAAGATGCTTATAAAAAAACAGGATTAAGTTTGGGTCAAGAATTTACTGACATGAATGGTGTTAAAAGATTATTTAATGACAGAACTTTAAATGAATTGTCTGCAGATCTAGTTAGAAATAATGTACCTAATTATTCTTATGTATCAGATTTTATTAAGGGATTAAGAAAATTTCCATTAGGAAACTTTGTAGCTTTCCCTGCTGAAATTATGAGAACAGGTGTTAACATTGTAGAAACTGCATTAAAAGAAATTAATTATTCTGTAGTTATCAACGGTAAAACAGTTAAACCCTTGGCTGGGAGAGGCAGACAAAGATTAATGGGCATGGCTATTACAACAGCAGCGTTACCATTAGGTACAATTGCTGCAGCAGAAACTATTTATGATATAACTAAAGATGAAACAGCAGCGATGAGAAGATATGTTGCTGACTGGTCTAAAAATTCTGTATTAATTCCTTTTAAAAATGACGATGGTAAAATGTCCTACATAGATTTTTCTCATTTAAATGCTTATGATACTTTAACAAGACCTATTCAAACAGTTCTTAATAAAGTTGAACAAGGACGAGCAGATGAAGACGGTATTATGGATGATTTTATTTTAGGTTTAATTGAATCAACAAAAGAATTAGGTCAACCTTTTATTAGTGAATCTATTTGGACAGAAGCATTACAAGATGTTGCACCTGTATTAGGTAGAGGTGGAACAGATTCTACAGGTAGAAAAATTTGGAATCCAGAAGACAGCATTGGGGATAAGATGAGTAAAGCTATGGGCCACCTCGTAGAAGCTCAAATGCCTTTAAATTGGAAACAACTAAAGAGATTAGGAATTTCAATGTTTCCCGAAGATAGTAAATTTGCTTTTGATGAAAGAGGAAATCAATATGAATTTGGCAATGAGTTGGCAGGTATTGCTGGAATGAGAAGAGTAGAAGTCAATCCTCAAAAATCTTTTAACTATAAAGTAACAGATTATAAAAAAGGAGTAAGGAATTCTAGAAATTTATTTACAGCAGCTACTTTAAAAGGTGGAAACATTTCTCCGTCACAAATTGTAGATGCATATATTAATGCCAATAGAGCTTTATACAAGGTTAATAGAGAATTATATCAAGACATAGATGCTGCTAAAACTTTAGGAATGTCAACAGATTCAATTGAAGAAAGAATGGATGGTCGTGGTGAAAGTAGAGCTTTTGATTCTTTAATAGAAGGTGAGTTTAGGCCTCTTTCAATTTCAAAAGATCTTCAAGAAATATTTGCAATAAAAGCTAGTGAGTTAGGAGTAGCAAATCCTTTTGAAAGAGCTGAAGGTATAATAGATAGTATCGCTGAACAGTTAGCTAGAGCATCTTTAAGAGGAGATCTATTTCCTGATTTAAAAAATCCTCTTGATACATCTTTAGTAGAAGGCATGTCTGAATTTATTTCTAATACATCTTTACCCCAAATAACAACAGGTACAGATTTATTATCTAATGTAAATATAGATCAAGTACAAGGCGCTACCCCTCAAGAAGTAAAATTAAGAGCTCGGGGTCAAAAAGTTTTCGGAACCAACGATAATATTTTTGGATAAACCTATGGCTATTGAACCAAAATCAACAAGAGAACACATCATATCACTTTACGGATACATGACTGGAATTAAAAAGGAACTTGTTAAAAACAAACAAGACCTAAAGCACATTCACGAAGACGTCGAGAAAATGGGTGGCAAGATAGATAAGATCTATTGGGTTCTTTTAGTAGCTGCGGGCACAACTACACTCTTCGTGATAGATTTATTATTTAGATAAAATGAAACTAATATTAATTATTGTACTGTCGAGTACTTTATACGAGTTAAAAGAAGTTAAAGTACCTACTGGACAAACATGTGAAGATGTGTACAATAATGCGGTCATTTATAAAGAAAACCCCTTATCATATCCCAATACTGGAACTATGTGGACAGGTTATTATAATGGAAAAATTGTAGGAGGATATATTTGTGAAGCTATCTAAAAACTTTTATCTATCAGAGCTAACTAAATCACAGACAGCGGAGCGTATGGGTTTAGATAACAATCCATCTGAAGATGAGACAGAAAATTTACGCCTACTGTGTGAGAGGGTGCTACAACCTATTCGAGATCACTTCGATGACATCGTAACGGTGTCCAGCGGATTCCGGAATATAATTCTGAACACAAAAATCGGCAGTAATGGAAAATCCCAGCACTGTTTAGGCCAAGCGGCGGATTTTGAAATCTTTGGTGTAGATAATAATAAGGTAAGTGATTGGATCAAAGAAAATTTAATGTTCGACCAATTAATTCTAGAGTACTACAAACCAGGAAACCCTAATTCGGGATGGGTACATGTATCTTACAATCCTGACATTAATTTAAATAGAAAAGAATATTTAATGGCAATAAAGGTAGATGGTAAAACAACTTATAAACCAATATTAGGTTTGTCTACAGACCGATATGCAAAATAATTAATGTGGTAGTTGTTGGTTTAACAGCTTAATAAAAACCAGGACCAAGAGAACCGAACCAACTGCAGCATTGCTGCCAAGAACCTACCACTATCCTTTATGACCATCTCATGTCCTATTCTGTAATACTTTTAAATCCATTCACGCCAATCTTCGTCCATAATAGTGTTAGCGATATCCATCTTTTTACGTAATGCTTTTACTATCTTTTCATCTACAGTTTTAGGTGCTATAAGATCAATATATGTTACAGATTTCTCCTGTCCTATTCTATGTGCTCTATCTTCTGATTGTAATCTTTTTTCTAAATCATAACCGTTAGAATAATAAACAACATTATTAGCTGCAGTTAAAGTTATACCATATCCCGCAGTCTGTGGATTACCTATAAAGAATTTAACTTTAGAGTCTGGATCTTGAAACTTTGTAATAGCTTCTTGTCTATCTTCGGATTTTACTGCACCATAATATTGTACTACAGAGTCCGCACCATATTCTTCTTTAATAGTTTTAGTTAAATTTTCAATATCATGAATATAGTTAGCCCAGATAATTACTTTACCTTCTACCTCTTCAAGTAAACTTAATAACTCTTTCATTCTATTATTCTTAAGATCAGTTATCGTGCCGTCATCATTTTTTAAATGACCACAAGTAATTTGGTGCAATCTCATCATTTGCGTTAAAACGTGAGGCGCGGTAGCCATTTTGCCTTTTAGTAGAGCGAGGGCCGCGGATTTCATAGTAGAGTATGCTTTACTTTGTTCTTCAGTAAGTTCTACTTCACGTCTAGTGTATATTTTAGGTGGTAAATCCAAACAATCTTCTTTTAATACACGATAAGAAAACTTTTTAATATTTTCTGAAAGTTCATCTAATCTTTGATAGCTAGCAATAAGCTGTACTCTACGGCCTCCAAAATTTCTTTCAACCATATGAGCATATCTATTTCTAAATGCATAAAATGAATTAAATCCCAGTAAGAACTCATCTAAAAAAGCACATTGAGTATATAAATCTAATGGACTTTTTGTCACAGGGGAACCTGTAAGTATTCTTCTATATTCAGCCTGTTTTCCAAGTTGTAAAATAGATTTAGTACGTTTAGCAGTAGGATTTTTAATAGTAGTGGACTCATCTACAGCAAGCATTGTTTTATGACATTGCATAAATTTTCCTGCAAAATCCAATCCTTTTTTAGTACTTAATGCCTCAACATTCATAATAAGGATATGTAGATCATGTCCTGTTTCGAATAATGATTGATACTCTTTATCCTTTGTTTTTGAAGTTGAAGCGGTCCATAATACCATTGTAGGTTGTATATGACTAACTAAATGTATAGGTATTTCTTGAGAAAACCAATTGTTATATACACCTTTTGGCGCTATAATAAGTGCGCCATTAATTCTACCTTTATCATAAAGCATAGCCATATTATCAACTAATACTTTAGATTTACCAGTTCCCATTTCCATGAAATAACCATATTCAGTTTTATCCCACGATTTTTCTAATGCAATCAATTGATGTGCATAAGGTTTTGTTTTAAATTTATAATTCATAATTATTTTCTTCTTTCTATTTGACAATGTTATAAATCACTGTATAAGAACTGTCAAGTAAAAGAAATTTAGAATGAAAAATAAAATATTTGAATTATATAAACCAGCTTCTTTAAGAGAATTTTTAGACTTTTATAAAAATAATCCAGAAGAAACATTTGTCTATGTTGCCCAACAACCACCGGCAAATATCAATATATTAAGTGCGTCTGATTTTGGTTATCTAGTTATTTGTTTACCTAACACAGGACCAGACTCTCAAGTCATTTATTCTACTTCTCCGTTTACTAGGAAAATGAAGAAAAATTTACAAAATATAAGACAACAAGATTATTTATTAGCAATAGGAGATCCAATTATAATTGGTCTTTGCAATATTGCTATAAGTGATGTAACCAATGGAAAGTTTAATGTATTAAAATGGGATAGGAGAGAGTATAGATACTACCCATTAGAAGTAGACTTTTATAACTAGAAAGAAGAAATAATATGAGTAATGAAGTAACCAACATGATGCTAAAAGATTCAAAGGATCTTTTAGATAATATAGAGATAACTGATATAGCTGCCGAATGTGTGAAATTAAAACTCAAAGAAGATGAGATAGTAGCATTGGAAGATCAATTAAAATTAAAAAAAGCAGAAGCAGATGATATTGGTTCTAGGGTAATTCCAGAATTATTAGCTGAACAAGGACTGTCAGAAATTAAATTAGCTGATGGATCTAAAGTTTCTGTTAAAAAAGAATTTAGAGCGACTATTCCTAAAGATGATATTAGGAGAGAGGCGTGTCTACAATGGCTTCGTGACCAAGGATTAGGTGACATTATTAAAAACAATGTTATCGTTTCTTTTGGTAAGGGGGAAGACGACAAGGCCGAGCAATTGCTTAACCTTGCAGCTGAAAATGGTTTTCAACCACAACAGAAATCTGATGTGGCTTGGAATACATTAACGGCTCTATATCAGGAGCGTGTCCAGTCCGGGCTGGATATGCCTTCTGAAAGCTTTAGTCTTTGGATTAAAGATAAAACTAAAATAACTCGGAAATAAATAATGGAGAATGTATAATGAGTAGTGAAATGACGAAAAAAGACACTGGATCTATTGCCTTATTTGGCGACGATGCAGCGAAAGGTTTTGAAAATATGACGCAAGAAGATATGGCGTTACCATATGTCAGAATCTTGGGACAACTATCACCGCAGGTAACTGATGGTGATGCGAAGTATATAGAGGGTGCTAAACCAGGTATGGTCTATAATACTGTTACCAGCGAAGTTTTTGATGGTAAAAAGGGTATCAAGGTTATTCCTTGTTATTATAAGAAGGATTTTCCAGAATGGTCGGATAGAGGAGATGGCCCAGGCGCACCTGTGGCAGTACACTTACCGAACAGTCCGGTAATCCAAACTGGTAAGAGAGATGGCTCTAAAATTAGATTACCTAATGGTAACTATTTAGAAGAAACAGCTTCTTATTATGTTTTGGTTGAAACAAAAACAGGTGGGATGACACCAGCGTTGATTACTATGAAATCTACGCAACTTAATGTCAGTAAAAAATGGAATTCTATGATGAAAACCATACAAATATCTGATGGTAAGGGTGGATTTGCTATCCCTCCCATGCATGGGGTTGTGTATAACCTAGCATCTGTACTACAAAAGAACGACAAAGGTTCGTGGTATGGTTGGTCTGTTACACAAGACAGAATTATGGGACAAGCTGATAAAACTTTATACCTAACGGCTAAAGATTTTAACAGTAGTGTTTCTAAAGGAAACGTGCAAACAAAAGCAGATGTGGAAGAGAAAGCTAAAGATACGACACCGTATTAATTTAGTTTTAAGGGGATCGTAAGATCCCCTTTACAAAGAAAGTAAAAAGGAATATATGAATAAGTTCAAACAAATTTTTAGCGGATTAACAATAGCATATGGACAGTATCAGCCCGGTGACAGAGGAGAAAA
>Ga0209709_10005329_pt1 | contig 10137 bp, 11 predicted proteins | sample ArcticOcean_MG_C_2_FD_187435 | JGI IMG/M metagenome (GOLD analysis project Ga0209709, IMG submission 187435) | Marine microbial communities from western Arctic Ocean - ArcticOcean_MG_CB4_136 (SPAdes) (version 2) | ecosystem: Environmental > Aquatic > Marine > Oceanic | place: Arctic Ocean...
AGCATTCCCTATAGCAAAAGCTCTTGAGCTAGGGGCAGATATTGTAATTACCGGAAGGTGCGTTGATAGCGCAGTCACATTAGCTGCCTGTATTCATAGCTTTGGCTGGAAAGAAGATAATTGGAACTATCTAGCTGGTGGAAGTCTTGCGGGACATATTATTGAATGTGGGACTCAAAGCACCGGTGGAAATTTTACTGACTGGGAACTTGTTTCAGATCAAATTGACACAATGGGCTATCCAATTGTAGAAGTTCTAGAGAATTCTAATTTTACATGCTTAAAATCGAATAATTCTGGTGGATTAGTTAGTATTGGCACAGTTTCAGAGCAGATGCTTTATGAAATAGGTGATCCTCAGGCATATATTCTACCTGATGTAGTTTGCGATTTTTCTGAAGTAAAAATTAAACAAGTTGAAAAAGACAATGTCTTTATTAGTGGTGCTATCGGTTATCCTGCACCTAATACATATAAAGTCTCAATGACTTATTCAGATGGATTTAGGGGAGGGCATTTAATGTCATTTGTTGGAATTGATGCTGCCAAAAAAGCAAAGGCATATGGTGATGCAATATTTAAGCGATCTCGAACCATCATGAAAATAATGAATATTTCTGATTTTACCGAAACAAGTATCGAAATAATTGGTAATCAAAGTCAATATAGTAAAAAGAATGATAACTATATTAATAGAGAAGTTATATTGAAATATGCAGCTAAGCATGAGGATATAAAAGCAATTGGAATAATGCTTAAGGAATCTATAGGACTAGGTCTATCTACTCCTCCTGGCTTATCAGGCTTTGCAGGCGCTAGACCAAAACCTTCTCCTGTGATTAGGCTTTTTTCATTTTTAATCCCTAAATCAGATGTAAATGTAGAAGTTATTACTGATGCAAGTACTGATGCTGAAACTATTAATATTTCAAATGGCGAACTGTTCAATATTAAAAAAATTATAAGACCATCTGAACCAAAATTAAATCATGAAGATGATTTAGTTGATGTTCCACTACTTAAAATTGCATACGCACGAAGCGGAGACAAAGGCAACAAGGCAAACATAGGAATAATTGCAAGAGATCCAAAATTCTATCCAATAATTTGCAACTATCTAACAAATAAAGTTGTTGCGGAAAATTTTAGCTTGTTTCTAGAAGGCTCTATCGAAAGATATTTATTACCTGGTTGTTTTGCAGTAAATTTTTTATTAGATGATGTTCTGGGCGGCGGTGGTCCAGCCAGTCTAAGAAATGATCCTCAAGGAAAAGCCTATGGTCAGATACTACTTGATCAAATTATACCAGTTTCAAAAAAATTACTTGGTTAATGAAAAATTGTAATGTCATTCTAGCAAATGGCGAATTTCCGACGCATGCTTTTCCACTTAAAATATTAAATAGTGCAAAAAACATTATTTGTACTGACGGCAGTGCAGATAAACTAATTGATATCAATCTTAAGCCAAATCTTATTATAGGAGATCTTGACTCATTAAAAATAAGACCTAAAGATTTTTTTGATAAGATTATATTAGATGACACTCAAAATAATAATGATTTAGAAAAAGCAATTGTTTACTTTATTGATAATTTTCCAAACGAAGAGTTATATATATTGGGTGCTAATGGCTTAAGAGACGATCATAACCTTGCTAATTTGCTTTTATTAAGTAAGTTTTCTAAAAATATAAGTATCTTGATGATTAGCAATTATTCTAAAATTTTTATCAATAAAGGTAAGAATACTTATCCATCCCGGCTTTTACAAAAAATATCAATTTTGACTATGAGTAAAATTAGTCAAATAACTACCGAGGGATTAAAATATAAACTTAATAAATCCAGACTTTTGCCGGACAGTCTTGGAATTAGCAATGTAGCCATAGACGATAAATTTACTGTAAATTCATCTGGCAATGTTTTTATTTTTATGGAGTTATAAGCTTTGAATAATTTACACAATCACATTGCAATAATTGGCTCTGGTATTGCAGGCTTAACTTTAGGATGTGCACTTAAGTCATTTGGTATTGATGCTGTTATATTTGAGCGAAGTAAGGATATAAGCGAATATGGTGCAGGAATATCAATTTCAAGAAATGGCTTAAAAATTATAAAACAACTAAATATCTTAGATAAATTAAAATTAAATTCATATAAGCCTGAGCTTGTGTCATGGAATTACAGAAACAAAGAGTTTCACACTGATACTAACGATGTATTTACGATGAGTAGAAAAAAATTAATTAAAGTCCTCTATGATAAATATATTTCACTTGGTGGAAAAATATTTTTTGAACATGAATTGCAAAACATATCTGCTGATAAAAAAACTTTAACTTTTAAAAATAATGATAGTTATAGTATAAAACATATTGCTGCTTGTGACGGTATAAAATCAATTATAAGAGATAGTTATTTTCTTAAAAACATTGATATTAAGTATAGTGGTTTTAATGCATGGAGAGGTATTGGAAAATCTGAAAATAAAAATATAGAATTTCATCTGGGCCCAAGGTCGCATGTGGTTAAATATCCAGTAAATAAAAATTTAGACCAAAGTTTTGTAGCAATTATTAAAAGTAAAAATTGGTCTGAGGAATCATGGAAAATTGAAGGCTCTATAGAAAATTGCTTAGAAGATCTTAGCGATTATAGTGATCCTATTAAATCGATCTTTATAGAAAATCAGAAAGTTTTTAAATGGGGAATTTTTGTAAGACCACCTTTGCATAAAGTATATGTTAAAAATATTACCTTGTTTGGTGATGCTGCACATTCTATGGTTCCATTTATGGGTCAGGGTGGATGTATGGCAATAGAAGATGCCTATACATTTGCTTTATTAATAGAAAAACTAAATATGAGTTTTTCTAAAGCTCAAATTATCTACAATAAAATCAGAGTATCTCGTAATAATAAAATTCAAAAGATCTCTATGCAGCAATCCAAGCTAAATCATATCGGCAACCCAATCATTGCTTCTATTAGAAACACAATAATGAAACGTACAAATATTATTGCAAGCCGTACTAAATTTATCTGGAGTTATGATGTGTGTGATGCAGTTGAGTATGAATTAAAAAAAATATAGTCATACTTACTTAGCTGATATATAAATATTGTATAATGAATCTGCCAAAAACCGAAAGAATTTTACTTGATTTATCTGATGATTGGCTGACTATTTCATTTAACCATCCAGAGTCTCGTAACTCCTTATCACAACAGCTAACTGACGAGATAAGAATGGTTCTTGATTCTATCAGCAAAGACAACGTAATTAGAGGCATCACCTTTAGAGGTGAGGGTGGAGTATTTTGTTCCGGCGGTGACTTAAAGAGTTTTAAATCTGGATTTCAAAGCGATAATAGTAACCTTGATGATGTTGTTAAGCTCAGTGAAGCAACGGGCGATTTTTTTGAATTAATAAATAATATTTCTAAGCCTGTAATTATGTTGGCTGAAGGAGCTGCTATGGCCGGTGGATTAGGTATGTTATGTGCTGCAGATATAGTCATTGTTACTAGTGATTGTAAATTTGCATTAACCGAAACAACATTAGGTATCGTACCTGCACAGATTGCTCCTTATATTGTCAGTCGAGTTGGGTTATCAAAAGCAAGAAGGCTAATGCTAACAGCTTCAAGATTTACAGGTAAAGAAGCGTTAGAGTATGGTATAGCTGATTTTGTTGCAGATACTCCAGATAACTTAAGAGAAATTGAATCTATGATAAAGAAAAATATTATGAAATGTGCACCTAATGCAAACTCAATTACAAAAGAAATAGTCTTAGCTACAAGAAATTTAGATAGAAAAGCTTTAATTAAATTTGCCGCAGTAGGTTTTGCTAAATCTATGCTTAGCGATGAAGGCAGAGAAGGAATAGCTGCTTTTGTTGAAAAAAGAAAACCAAAGTGGAATAAATAAAGTGTTAGTACAGGCTATTGATTTTAAAGATGAAAGCGATGCTCTGTATGAGCAAATAAAATCCTTATCAGACAGTGAACTTAATAAAAAAACTGCTTTTAAAGATTGGTCAATTAACAATATTATTGGACATCTTCATACGTGGAATATTGCAGCCGATCGAAGCTTAACTAGCAATGATGACTTTGCTGAATATGTAAAAATATTTAACATCGAATATAGTAAGCGTCAAAAAATGAGTGATTTTGAAAAAGTTTTTTTAGATGGTCGTGAAGGGGTTGATCTAATTCAACTATGGAATAAATATTGTCATGAAGTATCTGATAGATTTAAATTAGCTGATCCAAAAAAGCGCGTAAAATGGATGGGTCCTGATATGAGTGTAAAATCATCCATTACTGCACGCCTAATGGAAACATGGGCACATGGACAGGCAATATACGATGCACTTGGAGTCCTTAGAGTTAATGAAGATCGGATTAAAAATATTACAGTACTTGGGAACAACACGTTTAGGTGGTGTTATACTGTTCATGGTAGAAGCCTTCCAGAAGTTATTCCATACTTAAAATTAACCGCACCTTCAGGTGAAATTTGGACATTTAATGACGCATCAGAAGAGAACATGATTCAAGGCAAAGCAGAAGATTTTTGCCAAGTGGTGACACAAGTAAGAAACATAGCTGACGTTAAATTAAATTTAGTTGGAGATATTGCAAAAGAATGGATGTCTATAGCACAGTGTTTTGCTGGTCCCGCTGAATCTCCACCAGCTGCTGGCTCACGCTTTACTGTAATTAAATAGCTTTACCCACTTTATAATCTGACAATAAATGTGGAATTGTATCATCACACACATCAAGATCATCAAAATTACCATTTTCAATTTCTAATTTTAAATCTTCTGTATCAAATAATTTATTTGCGTGATCTGTATAAAGTCCACTTAGTAAATGTCTAAACTCATGTTGGAATATTACTGAAGCCATTCCATTAAGATTGCCCTTAATAACATCTAAATTTTCATTTAATGCTTCGTATTTAATTGATTTATATGTTGAAACTTGACCTCTAAATTGACCTTTGGCACTTAAACAACCATGCCAAAAATTAATTAATTTTTTTGAAACTGAGATAATTTTTGGATTAATAAAAATTTGTCTTTTTATATCACTTAACCCTTTATATCGAGATTCAGAATCATCGGCGTTAGATTCAATTATAAAAATTTGCAAATTTAACCCAACTTGATTTGCAGCTATGCCAATTCCATGTTCTGCAATCATTGTTTTGTACATGATATCTAAGACATCTTTAAGGAAAGGTTTATGAAAATCTAAAACTGGAGAACATTTATTGTAAAGAACATTTCCTTCCCTGGAAGCGTTGCCAAATACACCTTGAAGGATAGGCGCCTGAGATTCTTCTTTGTAATTTTTTATAAAAGTAACAAGATCAATTGACATGATATGATTCTATTTCATTTATGTAATTTTTAAATAGCTAATAACTATTTAGTTTTTATGATAGGCCATTAATATAATTTCTCATTGAATCATTTTCCGCTTCATATTTTTCAATAACATGATTAACAACATCACCTATAGATACTATGCCCACTAATTTATGATTATCTATAATTGGCATGTGTCTTATTTTATGCTTTGTCATTGTTTCCATTAGTTCAGAAACAGATATTTCTAAATCACATGAGATTATTGCTTTAGTCATTATCGATGAAATACCCGAGTCTAAGTCCAAAGGTTCTTTGGTCAGACTTTTAGACAGGTCTCTTTCTGATATGATGCCAACAATATTATCTTTACCGTCCATTACTGGCATAGCGCCAATATTAAACTCTGCAAGCTTTGATGCAGCTTCTTTAATATTTGCTGATTGATCAATTGTATAACATTCACGCTGTGATAATGCTTTTACTAGTACACCTGCCATATAAGATTATAACAAATAAACGTAAATAATCTAAAAGTTTATAAATTGAAAATATATATCATTAATAGGTACTTATTAAACTTTATTGAGATAAAGATTTAAACCTAATATTTATAATTTCCATAGCATCAAACATGATTTGATCTATAAGTTCCTGACAAGTTGGAATGTCATGAATTAGCCCAGCAACCATACCACAGCTCCATGCACCAACATCCATAGTTCCTTCTTGCATTACTTTTGGATAAACACCAGCAACCTCATCCATAATGTCTTGGATCTTAATCTTATCACCAAGCGCTTTCTCTTTTGCCAGAATTTTATCAACACCTGTATTTTTTAATACTCTTTCAGTATTGCGAAGTGGCCGCATTATCAGCGTAGTATCTAATTCACTCGCATTAAGTATAGCATCTTTTACATTTTGATGAACAGGCGCTTCTTTAGTTGCAATAAATCTTGTTCCCATATTAATGCCATCAGCGCCAAGTGCTAGTGCAGCAACAAGCTGTTTACCATTACCAATTCCACCAGAAGCAACAAATGGAATTTTTAATTCTTCAGCGGCACGAGGTAGTAGGACCATATTAGGAATATCATCCTCTCCAGGATGTCCACCACACTCAAACCCATCAACACTAACTGCATCACATCCAATTTTTTCTGCTTTTAATGCATGACGTACAGATGTACACTTATGAATTACTTTAATGTCAGCATCTTTTAATACGCTCATATATTTTTCAGGACTTCTACCCGCTGTCTCAACAATTTTAATTCCACCTTTGATAATAGCATCAATATAACCTGGATAATCTGGCTCAACAAAGCCAGGTAAAAATGTTAAGTTTACTCCAAACGGTTTCTTTGTTAGATCATGACACTTTGAAATTTCATTTGCTAATGCATCAGGTGTTTTTTGAGTAAGTCCAGTAATAATACCAAGGCCACCAGCGTTTGAAACAGCAGCTGCCATTTCAGCAAACCCTACATAGTGCATTCCACCTTGAATTATTGGATGTTTTATATCAAAAAGATTTGTGATTTTAGTTTTTAGCATAGTTGATATTACGAAAAGATTATTAATTAAAGAGGTCTTTATTATTACTAATGCCAACAATAGATGTCAATCTATTATGATATATTTTAATTACTTAAAAGTTTTACATAGAGCACAGTTAATATATAAATTAATTTCGTGAACGCTAATTCAAAAAAAATAAAAGATTTCCTTGGTCTTTACTACTCATTAGAGAACGCAAGTGAATTTCAAAAATTTATGTATTCTTCGCGTGCAAGTTTTTGTGTTACCTTGGAGATAGCTGAAGCTCAATATAGAGATAGTGCATCTAGTTTTGAAAAAATTTGCCTTAATATACCAAGAAATTTAGGTTCTAGAGCAACTATTCAAAATATTTTAACGTCAGGCTTAAAAGAAAGTTTTTTTATTAAAGTTCGGTCTAAAGTTGACAAAAGAATTCAAAATATTCAAATTAGCCAAGGTTATTTGAAGTATGTTGATACGTGGGTTAAAATGCACACAGGTATTTTTGATCCGGGCTATAAAATAAAATCTATAAAAAATATTAAATCTAAAATTTAAAGTAAGTTTTAATTATTATTCTTGATAACTTAATTGACCAAGTGTTTATTTTAAAATTCTATTAGTACAAAGTTAATTATTATTAGCAATTTAACTCTTTTCAAAAATCAACGAATCACTAGAATAAACCTATATTTATAATTAACGGGGAATCTAACAATGTTTAAAACTGACGATAAAGTTGTACAAATTAGTCTTGCTGTATCCTACGCAATCATGGCTATGTACGCGATAATTAATTTTTTTAATCCAGCTTACATTATAGACCAGTACGCATCATTAGAGGCAAATGATACCAATGTATTCTTTCTTAGTTGGTTTGGAATGATGAATTTTGGTGCTGTAGCAGGCCTAATATACATGGGATATAAAGGCCTTGATAGAGCTTACTTTGCATATGGAATACCTCTATCTGCTCTATTTGTTTATTGGGGTTATGCTGGTCAATCTGTTTTACCAGCCGATCAACAAAATTATACTGCTGCGGTCCTATTGGGCGTCAACTTTATAGCTCTTTTAGTCGCACGCATTAAAGGAATGGGTGCATTCAACATTGATAAAGCTACAAACTTATGGGGAACAGATGATAAAATAGTACAAGGCCTATTATGGCTTGGACTAGTTGGTCAAGTTTTGTTCATCATCCAGTATATTATTAATCCAGCTGGCTTTATAGAACAAACGCCTGGCCTTGAAATGTCAGATGTTGGTTTAAGATTTTCTATGGGCCTTATGTTCTTTGCTTTAGCTTGGACTTGTACTTTATTGTATCAGCTTAGATGTGGTTACAGTATGACCATGGTTGTTACAGGGCTTGTTGTATCAACAATGTTCTTTATGACTATGTTAAATTTCTTTATTAGCGGTTCAGTCCAAGATGGTGGAAACACACAATTGACAGCCGTTGTAATTCTTAACTTTTTTGGGTCTTTGATTTTATTCTTTAGACTTCAAAGTAAACATTAAATTAGGGGGATAATTATATGATTAAATTAGAAGATAGAATATCAGTAGTAATTTTATGTCTGGTAACAGCTATGGCAATTTTTTACTCACTTATGATGCTAGGCGATGGCTGGGCAACTGCTTTTATGGAAAGAGCTGGTAGGCCGGCTCCAAATGAGGACACATTGTATTGGATGGGCTCATGGGGTTTTATATATCTTGCTTTAGCAGTAGGAAATATCTGTGCACTTCTTGCTCCGGCTAGTGATAGTAGGGTTTACTTTAGAGCAATGGCTTTTTTAGCGATGGTGTCTTTCTTAAGAGTCTTAGGAAATACAATCATCAGTGATGAGGTTGTTAATTATGTTCCAATAATTGCACAACTGTTAGTTTTAATAGGGTATTCAGTTATCTTATCTAGAACGAGTTCACGTGTTGGAACTCACTTTGGCTGGCTGTAAAAAATAACTATCAAAAAGTTAATAAAATTCACCCTCGTATAGCTAATCTATGCGGGGGATTTTATACTTAATATTAGGTATATTGTTATAACTTCTGGTAGTATATAAACTTGATATAATTATAACTATAATAAAAAGATTAAAATTGAAATGACAGTATTAAGAACTCCAAACGAACAATTTAAAAATTTAAAAGATTACAGCTTTAAAGAAAACTTTATTGAATTTAAAATTGATAATGATTTTGTTCGTATGCATTATATAGATGAGAATTCTCAATCTAAAGATGTTGTGCTACTACTGCACGGTGAACCTACCTGGTCTTATCTTTATAGACATATGATTCCTATATTAGTAAAAGCAGGAAAGCGAGTTATAGCACCTGATTTAATTGGCTTTGGAAAATCTGATAAACTAAGTAAGCGAGAAGATTATTCGTATGAAAAACATGTTAGCTGGACCTCAAATATCATCAAAGAATTGAATTTAAATAACATTACTTTTTTTGGCCAAGATTGGGGTGGGTTAATTGGGCTTAGACTTGTTGCAAATAACCCAGACTTATTTAAAGGCATGTTGTTGGCAAATACTTCGTTACCGATTGGAAAGGGGACATCTCTTGGATTTGAAGCTTGGATAAAATACAGTCAAACTGTAGAGGTCTTTAATAGTGGTAAAATTATTCAAAATGCTTCTTTGAGAAAACTTACTGATGAAGAGGTGAATGCTTATAATGCTCCATTTCCAGATGATACTTATTTAGCTTGTGCTAGACAATTTCCAACCTTAGTTCCAGTGAAGCCAGAGGATCCTAGTGTTAATGAAAATATAGTGGCTTGGGAAGTTTTGAAAAAATTTGATAAGCCAGTGCTAACAATATTTGGATCAGAAGATCCTGTGATGTTAGGCCAAGAGAAATTCTTTCAAAATGCGATCCCAGGCAGCAATGGTATGGACCATCAGATAATTAAAGCTGCTCATTTTATTCAAGAGGATCAGCCAGAACTTTTAGCAAATTCAATTATTGATTTGTATAATTAATTATCCCAATAAGTATATTCATCACCATCTTCATACTCTTCACCAGCGTGCTTATCTATAAGTATTGGGGTTGCTACAATACTTGAAAAATTTGGCTCCATTTGTTGATCGTTATGTTTCATTAACAAGTTTTCAAGCATCTGAACTTTTTCTGGCATTTGGTTAGCCAAGTTATTTTTTTCAGTCGGGTCTTTAC
>Ga0209709_10005331_pt1 | contig 10133 bp, 10 predicted proteins | sample ArcticOcean_MG_C_2_FD_187435 | JGI IMG/M metagenome (GOLD analysis project Ga0209709, IMG submission 187435) | Marine microbial communities from western Arctic Ocean - ArcticOcean_MG_CB4_136 (SPAdes) (version 2) | ecosystem: Environmental > Aquatic > Marine > Oceanic | place: Arctic Ocean...
AAAAACATTAAATAACATTAAAAAAAAAAAAATTTTAGTAAATAATAGAAATTTAGGCGTAGCCCTTGCAAGAAACAAAGGTATAGAAAAGTCAAAAGGATCTTTTGTTGCCTTTCTAGATGCAGATGATGTTTGGCATAGAAATAAACTTGAACTTCAAATAAAATTTATGAAACAAAAAAAGATTAATTTTAGTTATACGTCCTATCAAATAATCGATAATAGAGAAAAAATAATAAAAAAAATTTATGCCCCAAAGTCAATTGATTATGATAAATTAATATATTCATGTGATATTGGACTTTCTTCAGTTATGATTAGGCATAAACTGCTAAATCGAAATAAATTTAAAAATTTAAGGACCAAAGAAGATTATTTATTGTGGTTAATGTTATCAAAAAAAAAAGTTAAAATGTTAGGTTTAAAGCCAGTCTTATTTTCGTGGAGAAAAACACAAAATTCACTATCAAGTTCAGTCGTTCAAAAATTAAAGGATGCATTTTTAATTTATAATGGCTACTTAAAATTTAATTTAATAAAATCAATATTTTTAACAATGATGCTAAGTATAAATTTTATTAGAAAAAGATACCTATGATACAGACAGATAATTTATTTTTAATTTCATCAATGAGTTTCATAATTGCATATTTTTTTTCATTTTATTTCTCTAAAAAAAAATTATTAATTGACGATAAAAATTATTCAGGTCATAAACAATTAACTCAGAGTATTAGTAAATCAATACCTTTGTGTGGAGGGATTATCATTTTCACATGCTCACTAATTTTTTTTCAGGATTTGTTTTATTTAAATATTTTTGGATTTCTATTATTAATGATAGGTGTATTTTCAGATAGTAATAAAATCTCCTCTCCATCTTTAAGGATTTTATTTCAATTAATAATTTTTATAATTTTTATAATTTTTACTAATTTTAATTTGATAGATTTGAGAGTAGATTTTTTAAATGAACTATTAACTATTAAACCTATATCGATAATTTTCACAACTTTTTGCATCTTGGTACTGGTTAATGGAAGTAACTTCTTAGATGGACTTAACACACTTGTTGTGGGTTATTACATTTTAATTTGTAGTTTTTTACTTGTTCTGTCTAGTAATTATAACTTAGTTATAAATGATAATATTATTTTATTATTAATTTTTTTAATCATTGTTTATCTATTCAATCTATTTGGAAAATTTTACTTAGGTGACTCGGGCTCTTATTTAGTATCATTTTACATTTCATATTTTGTCATAGAGTTTGCATTAAATAATCAATCAGTCTCTCCATATTTGATTTGTTTTTTCTTATGGTACCCAGCTTTTGAAAATTTATTTTCTATAATCAGACGGTCTAGCTTAAAAAAAGGAATACATTTACCTGATCAAAAACACTTGCATCAAATGATATATAATTTTTTTATAAAGTCTAAAATAATAAATTATAAAATTGTAAATTCATTTTCAGCAAATTTAATCAATATGTTTAATTTTATAATGTTTGTAATTTTTTATAAGTATTACAGCGAAACAAAAATTCTTTTTTGTGCAATAACTATAAATATTTTTTTATATCTAATTTTATATTATTTATTAAAAAAAAAACTTAAAAAATATTAACTTGATGAAAAATATTAAAGTTTCTGTCTTAATTTCAAATTTTAACAAAGAGAAATATATAGAGCAATGTATTAATTCTTGTCTGTCTCAAGAATATCAAAATATAGAAATCATAGTTTTTGATAATATTTCGACTGATAATTCTCTTAATATTCTCAAAAAATTTGATAATAAAATTCAAATTAAAGTTAAGAATAGAATTAGTCATATAGCAGCAGAAAATCAAACCGATATTCTCTTGGAGGCTTTTAAAATTTCATCTGGAGATTTAATTTGTTTTTTAGATAGTGACGATTACTTTTTTCCTAAAAAAATTAATACAGTTATTAGTCGATTCTTACAAAATCAAAAATTAAAAATTTTATTTGATATACCAAGAATAAATAGAAAAGACAGAATAGAGCCTTTAAGAATTAAAAAAAAGACTAATGAGTATATATGGCCATCAATAATACCTACGAGTGGAATTACTTTAAGACGAGATTTTTTTTATGAATGTCTAAACATTGATTTATTTTCAAATTATCCGAGAGTTGAGATTGATCTTAAATTAAATTTTTTTTCTCGAAAAATAACAAAAAACTATGAAATAATTGACGATTATCTAACATTTTACAGAGATGTTGTTGGAGGTGTAATGGCAAATAGTAAAAAATTTTCTAACAGTTGGTGGTTAAGACGAATACAAGCGCATTATTTTATTCAAAATATTTATCATAAAATGAATATCAAATTTAATAAAAACTATGATTTTTATATTACTAAATTAATCACTAATTTTTTAAAGAAAGACTAATTAAATGTATTCATTTTTGATCTTACTTTCATATTACTGGCTAATTATGTTTTCTATTATTGGATATGGACTTCTCTTCAGCAGAATTCTTATAAAAGATGATAGTGTTGACATTGGATATATAGGTATCTTTGGAATTTTCTTACTTATACTAATTTCATATATTTCTCATTTTTTTATTCCTCATAATCAAATTTTTAATTCAATCATTTTAATTTTAGGATTAATAAATCTTTATTTAAACAAAAATAGTTATTTTTTAAAAAAAGATATAAAATTAGTTATTATTATCTTTTCAGTATTAATTATTTTTATTCTTACCGCAAAAAATCATGATGACTTTCCATATTATCACTTTCCCTATACTCACTTAATTACCGAATTTTCTAACGTTCTTGGATTGGGTAATTTTAATCATGGCTTTAGGACACATTCATCAATTTTTTATCTATCATCATTTTTTAATCTTCCACAATCTAATCTATTTTTATTAAATTTATCACCTGTTTTTTTTATGGGTTTTTGTAATTTAATTTTACTTAATAGAATTAAAAAATATTTAACATTAAATAAAACTGATTCTATTTTTTATTTAACTTTATTATCTTTTATTTTTATTAATGTTTTTTTCTATAGATTGGCTGAACATGGCACTGATAGATCGGCGATGATTTTGATATTTATTTTAGTTATTGAATTACAGTACCTTAATAATATCAAAAAAAATTTTAATGAAAATTATTTATCAAAGTTGTTTATTGTTATTACTTTAATAATTTCTTTAAAGCCGTTTTATATACTTTATATTTTATTGTTTGCTCCAATATTACTACTATTAATTAAAAATAGAGTATCAATATTTTTTTTCATAAAAAATAAAGTTTTATATCTGTGTTTATTGATGATGTGTTTGCTGATCACTACTAATTTTTTTAATACAGGCTGCTTAATATACCCAGTTCAAATTTTGTGTTTTGATAATTTTTCTTGGTCAATTCCTTTAAGTGAAGTTGAATACATGAACAATTGGTACCAACAATGGTCAAAAGCAGGCGCCGGCCCAACATTTCGCATAGATAATCCTGAAATATATATTCAAAATTTTAACTGGGTTTCAAATTGGATAAACATGTATTTTTTTAATAAAGTTTCAGATTTTTTATTGGGATTATTATTTTTGGTTTTAGTTGTTTACCTAATATTTTATACAAAATATAAAAAAACAAATACAAAAAATAAATTTTATTTTTTGTATTTAATTTTAATTCTTTTAGCTCTTGAGTGGTTTTACTTTCATCCAGCACTAAGGTATGGAGGATATCACTTGATAGCTCTTATATTATTTATTCCGGCTTCAATTTTGATGAGCAAGTTTTTAATTAATAAATCAAAACTTAATATAAAAGTTTATTTTTTAATAATTTTGACTTTAGTTATTTTTTCATCAAGAAATATTTTAAGAATTCACAAAGAATATCAAATATACAATTATAATATATTTACCAAGCCATATTATCGAGCAGAAGAACAAAATTTTAGTATATTTAATAGAATTGTTAACATAAATAACTGCACAACAGAGGAAAAAAACGATCAATGTAAAGGCAATAATATTATATTAAAAAAAATGAATAATTTTAAAATTTATTATAGAAAGAAATAGTGAAGTTTGCATTTAATTTAATTCTAAGACTTGTTGATTTTTTTTATAAAAAAAAGATTATTTTTTTCTTCAAAAGTAATTTGAAAAATAATTTCAATACATTAATTGATGTAGGTGCTCATAAAGGTGAAACAATTCAAGAATTTTTAAGTAATTTTAAGATTGAAAATATCTACTCATTTGAAGCTAGCCCAAAAACTTTTAAGAATCTTCAAATTAAATTAAATTTAATCAAAAAAAAATTTAGCGAAACAAATATTGAAATATTTAATTTTGGAATAGGAAATACTAACAGTAAAAATATTTTTTATGAATTACCAGATAGTAATTCGTCAACATTTAATATTATAGATAGAAATTCATCCTATTATAAAAGGAAAAATAAAATATTATCTTTTTTTTTATCAAAAAGTGAATCAATTATTCAAGAAACTACAGTATCCCAAATAAAACTTGGTGAATTTATAAGCAACAATAATATTGCATATATAGATATTTTAAAGATAGATACAGAAGGTTATGAGCTTGAAGTTTTAAAAGGATTGGGTCAAGAAATTTCCAGGATAGAATTTATCTATTTTGAGCATCATTATGACAACATGCTAAAAAAAAATTACAAATATTCAGATATTCATGATTATTTGAAAATTAATGGATTTCATAAAGTATTTAAAATTAAAATGCCTTTAAGAAAATCTTTTGACTATATATATAAAAAAACTATATAACATTAAGCTATGGCAAATAAAAAAATTGCGCTTATTTTTGGTGTCACAGGTCAAGATGGATCATATTTATCTGAGTTTTTAATAAACAAAGGATACGTAGTTCATGGCATTAAAAGAAGATCTTCATCATTTAACACTGGAAGAGTGGACCACATTTATCAAGATCCATTTCAAAAAAATAGAAACTTTACCTTACACTATGGTGATATTACTGATTCGATCTCAGTTTCTTCATTAATTAAAAAGATTAAGCCTACAGAAATTTATAATTTAGCAGCTCAATCTCACGTAGCTGTCTCATTTGAAGTTCCTGAGTATACTGCTAATGCCGATGCAGTTGGGGCGCTAAGAATATTAGAAGCTATTAAATTTCATGGTTATGAAAAAAAAATCAAATTTTATCAGGCAGGAACATCAGAAATGTTTGGAAAGGTGTTAGAGACTCCTCAAAATGAAAACACACCATTCTACCCAAGAAGTCCTTATGGAGTGGCAAAAGTATACGCACATTGGATTACCATTAATTATAGAGAAGCGTATAATATTTTTGCATCCAATGGCATTTTATTTAATCATGAAAGCCCCAGAAGAGGAGAAACATTTGTAACTAGAAAAATTGTAATTGGATTATGCAAAATTAAAAAAAATTTACAAAAAAAATTATACCTTGGAAATATAGAGTCGAAACGAGATTGGGGTCACGCCAAAGACTATGTAGAAGCTATGTGGAAAATTCTTCAACAAAAAAAACCTGATGACTACGTGATAGCAACAGGAAAACAATACACAGTTAAAAAATTTGTTGAACTGGTATTAAATGAATTAAATATAGAATTTAAATGGAGTGGCAAAGGCATAAATTCTAAATGCTTTACCAAAAGTGGAAAATGTATAGTTGCTTGCAGCAAAGAATATTATAGACCTTTAGAAGTTGACACACTTCTTGGAGACTCAAAAAAAGCACAAAAAAAATTAAACTGGAAAGCTAAAACAGGTATTAAAGACTTAGTAAAAGAAATGGTAAAATCAGAATTACTAAATCTTGAATAATGATTAGTAAAAAGTCAAAAATTTTTATAGCTGGACATAAAGGCTTAGTTGGAAGTGCCATATTAAAAAAATTAAAAAAAAAAGGATATGTCAACCTAATAATTGCATCTAAAAAAGAACTTAACCTTATAGACCAGAAAAAAGTTTTAGAATTTCTAAAAAAAAAAAAACCAGACTTTATTTTTATTGCTGCCGCTAAAGTAGGTGGAATTTATTCTAACAACAAATATAAAGCTGACTTTATTTATGAAAATTTAATGATCCAAACAAACCTAATACACTCAGCTTTTAAAAATGATATTAAAAATTTAATTTTTCTTGGGTCAAGTTGTATTTATCCAAAACTATCCAAGCAACCAATTAAAGAAACTTATTTATTAGATGGAAAATTGGAAGCAACTAATGATTCTTATGCAGTGGCTAAAATAGCCGGAATCAAAATGTGTGAAAGTTATAATGATCAATATAAAACTAATTACAAATGTTTGATGCCAACAAATACATTTGGTCCAAATGACAACTATCACCCTTTAAATTCACATTTTATTCCATCACTAATAAGAAAAATACATCAAATAAAAGTACAAAATAAAAATTTTTTATTGCTATGGGGAAATGGAAAAGCAAAGAGAGAAATATTGTACGTTGATGAAATTGCTAATGCGTGTATTCATTTTATGAATATTAAAACAAAGCATTCTTTGATTAATATAGGCAGTGGAATAGATTATTCCATAAAACAATACGCAGAAATGTTCTTGAAGGTCTTAATTCCTGGAAAAAAAATAAAAATTAAATATGACCTTTCAAAACCCAATGGTACGCCTAGAAAAGTGCTTGATATATCTTTAGCTAAACAATATGGATGGAAACCAAATATTAATTTTAATAAAGAAATTTTAGAAACATATAAATCTTATTTAAGTCAATTAAAAAAATAAAAATGAAAAATTATATAATTGTAACTGGTGGTGCTGGGTTTGTTGGGTCTAATCTTATTGATTATTTTTTAAAAAAAACCAAGTACAAGATTATTAGTATTGATGACTATTCCTCAGGGACTAAAATAAACCACCTTAAAAACACTAGAATTACTTATATAAAAGGTAATACAAAGAATATTTCACAAATATTAGAATCAAAAAAAAAAAAAATTAATGCAATTTTTCATTTTGGAGAGTTTGCAAGAATATATCAGAGTTTTTTAAAGATGAATCAGTGTTTAGAATCAAATTCTGTTGGATCACATGCTGTTTTTAATTTTTGTCTAACAAACAATATTAAACTTATCTATTCAGCGACATCTGCATCTTTGGGAAACAGGGGCAAGGATGAAAACTTATCTCCTTATGCATTTACCAAATCTAAAAACTTAGAGTTATTAGAAAATTTAAAAAAATGGTTTAAAATGCAATATGAAGTTATCTATTTTTACAATGTATATGGCCCCAATCAAATATGTAAAGGTGATATGGCTACGGTAATTGGAATCTTTGAGGAACACTACAAAAAGAAAAAAGCACTACCAATTGTCAAACCTGGAACACAGTCAAGAAAATTTACACATATATCAGATACTGTTAAAATTTGTTTTGATTCTTGGAAAAAAAATAAATGTAGGCATTATAGCATTTCTAGTAAAAAAAATTTTACAATTTTAGAGGTTGCAAAGATGTTTGAATCTAAAATCAAGTATTTACCCTCAAGAAAGGGGGAGAGATATGCTTCAGCTTTAGCAAGTTTAAATTTATCTAACAAAGTTTTTAAGAAATTTGGAAACACCTCTCTAAAAAAATACATCAAAGATTTTGTTAAAAAAAATTAATTTTAAAGTTATTTTATTTATTAAAAAAGCATCTTATAATTTCCATTGAAATTAAAAAACCATCTTTAAATTCATTAACTTTTTTATTGCCAGCTAACCTTCTTCTCTCAAACATGGGTATTTCTGTGTACCTAAATAATTTTTTACTTACATTGTGGGGTAGCTCTATACAGAGTCTGAAGTCATGGCTTTTAAATTTTATGGAATTAAATTTTTTTGTATTGCAAAGTACATAAGTATACAAAACATCACTCAATTTTATATTCAGAAAATTTTTACAAATAAAAGAAAAAATTTTGTTACCTGTATATGTTAATAAACTATCGTCATCGCTACCAGAGCGCCCTTTGTACCGTGTTCCAAAAATGAAATCATTTTTTTTGGATAGAATTTGCATTTTGTATAAATATTCAGGTTTAAATGAATGATCTGCATTAAATATACACCCATAATCATTTTTTGCTTTTTTAAAGCCCTCAATTATTGCAGAGCCATAACCTTTATTTTTTTGAATAATGTATTTACACTTATGTTTTTTGATAATTTCTAAAGATCTATCTTTTTTATTATCTAAAACAATTATTATTTCATTGACTAACTTAATCTTTTTTAATTCAGTCAAAACTGCATTTAGACTTAGCCTTTCATCTTTGCACGGTATAATGATTGATATTTTATTTTTCATAGGTTTAATAAATTTTAATGCTTCTAACGATAAAAATTTAATTATAAAATATAAAATTGTAATTTATCTCTAATTTATTAGATTTTAGTGAATTATTCCTAAATATGAGTAAATATGCGCATTATTTGCGAATATATATTATTTACAACGATCTTTTTTTATATATAAGTTCCCTGCCGGTGATTATTGCGAAGGGGTTATACCCGATCCCATTCCGAACTCGGAAGTCAAGCCCTTCAGCGCCAATGGTACTTTGTCTTAAGGCACGGAAGAGTAGGACATTGCCGGCTATAAAAAAAAATTATGAAAATTAAAAGCTCATTAAAATCACTTAAAAAAAGAGACCTTAATTCTAAGCTGGTTAGAAGAAGAGGTAGAGTTTATATAATCAATAAAACAAATCCCAAATTCAAAGCAAGACAGAAGTAATTTTATGGACTATGAAAACCATAAAGGTACTTGGAATATTTTTACTAAATTTGTGCTATGGGGAACTATCTCTATAATAGCAGTTTTAGTTCTAATGGCAGTATTCTTACTATAAGTTTCTTTTATGAGAATCGTTTCAGTTTTAGAAGATCAAACAATCGAAAAAAGAATTGCAATCACACCTGATATAGCAAAAAAATATATAGCTCTTGGACTTGAAGTGTCATTACCTGAAAATTATGGTGAGCATTTAGGTTTTAAAGATAATACATTTAAGGAACTAGGTGTAAAAATTTCTCAGGATGAAAAGGAAATTATAAATAGTGCAGATATCATTGTCCAGCTAGGGCTACCTTCTGACGATAAAATTTCATTTATAAAAAAAAATCAAACTTTAGTTGGTGTTTTAGATCCATATAATAATAAGGAAAAAATAAACAGTTTAGTTAAAAATGATATTAATAGCTTTTCTTTGGAATTGTTACCAAGAATTACTAGAGCACAGTCTATGGATATACTTTCTTCACAAGCTAACCTTGCTGGATATAAAGCAGTTATAGAGTCATTCGCATCTTTTGAGAAAGCTATACCAATGATGATGACAGCAGCTGGAACAGTTCCTGCAGCAAAAGTTTTGGTTGTTGGTGCAGGTGTTGCAGGCTTACAAGCTATTGCAACTGCCAAAAGAATGGGTGCTATTGTTTTTGCAACAGATGTAAGAATGGCCTCCAAGGAGCAAGTTGAGAGTCTAGGAGGTAAATTTTTAAGTGTAGAAGGTGCTGAAAATCTAGAAACAGAGGGTGGCTATGCAAAAGAAGCATCTGATGATTTCAAAAAGAAGCAGGAAGAGCTATTAGCTGAGACATTAAAAAAAATTGATATTGTAATATGTACTGCTCTGATACCAGGAAAAAAAGCTCCATTAATAATTAAAGAAAGTATGATAAATGGAATGCAATCAGGATCAATTATTTATGATCTGGCTGCTATACAGGGAGGAAATACTGCCTTTACTGAAGTAGATAAAATAATTGATAAAAATGGTGTAAGAATTATGGGTGAAACAAATATTTTAAATAAATTACCAATTTCAGCATCAAGTTTATACGCCAAAAATGTCTTTAATTTTATTGCAAACTTATATGATAAAGAAAATAAAAAAATTAATATTAACCTAGAAGATGAAATAATTGAAAAAACATTAATTAAGTAAGATTATGGAAATAGATCCCTTTATATTTAGACTAAGCATTTTTATACTTTCAATATTTATTGGATATTATGTTGTATGGAGTGTTACACCTTCTCTGCATACACCTCTGATGTCA